>Ga0190269_10000310_pt1 | contig 26114 bp, 32 predicted proteins | sample Popmic249IS_FD_133749 | JGI IMG/M metagenome (GOLD analysis project Ga0190269, IMG submission 133749) | Populus adjacent soil microbial communities from riparian zone of Blue River, Arizona, USA - 249 IS | ecosystem: Environmental > Terrestrial > Soil > Riparian zone | place: USA: Arizona... | reverse complement strand
ATGTCCACACACGCCTCTCAGGTGTTGCCGATCATTTTGCCGAGGACGACGATCACGCGATTCAACTCTTACGGGATATCGCCGAAACGTTACAACCTGGGGGCTTTCAAACGCTTCTCTTCTAGCTGGAAGTTGCCCCCCCCGAAGGTCCACTCTATTCTGCGGAAGATATTTATGGAATTTTGCCGTCCACCTTCCGCGAAACGTACGATGTTCACGAGATCATTGCCCGGATTGTGGATGGAAGTAAATTCCGCGAGTTCAAGGCACGCTATGGCACGACTATCGTCTGCGGGTTTGCCCGCATTCATGGGTACCCGGTTGGCATCATCGCCAACAATGGAGTACTGTTCAGTGAGTCCGCTTTGAAGGCGACGCACTTCATCGAACTGTGTGACCAGCGCGGTATTCCGCTTGTGTTCCTGCAGAACATCACCGGTTTCATGGTGGGACGTGAAGCCGAGGTAGGCGGTATCGCCAAGGATGGTGCAAAGATGGTCCATGCTGTGGCAACGACCCGTGTGCCGAAGTTAACGGTTGTCATCGGCGGATCGTTCGGCGCGGGCAATTATGCAATGTCAGGTCGCGCCTATGGTTCAAGATTCCTGTGGATGTGGCCGAATGCAAGAATTTCTGTGATGGGCGGGGAACAGGCCGCAAATGTACTGCTCACGATCAAACAGGACCAACTAGCGCGAGAGGGGAAGCAACCTCTTACAAAAGAAGAGTCCGAAGCTTTCAAAAAGCCCATTCTGGAGAAATACGAAAACGAAGGTAACCCCTATCACTCCACAGCGCGTTTATGGGATGATGGCGTGATCGACCCTGCGGATACGAGGCAAGTGTTAGGGTTGGCCTTGTCGGTGGTGCTAAATTCGCCGGTGGGGGATGAGAGTTTTGGGGTGTTTCGGATGTAGAAAGAAAGAGGAAAGATGAAAGACACTTGCACCGCATCCACACCGCCCCGGTGGGTCGGCGCCGGGAAGTGCAGGTGAGAAAGAGAACTTGACGATTATGAACTATGCTGAGTGGATTGAAACTGTTCCGTCTCAAATCACAAACGATCCAATATGGAAGCTTGAAGTGTATCGACTCGCATTGTTTGCTGATGATCTAGGATGGCAGGATGTTCAAAAGCTGTCCAAAGAAAAGCTTATGTTTAGTGTGGCAGATCAACTTCATCGTTCTCTTGGTTCTATTAGTGCAAATCTTACGGAAGGTTATTCCAGAAGCAAAGGATTGGACCGCGCAAGGTTTATAGAGATAGCTCTTGGCTCTGCACGTGAAAGTCGGGATTGGTATTACAAATCTCATCACGTTCTACCTGCTGATGTTGTCAAGCATCGCATAGAGCTGATCACCAAAATCATCAGTATGCTTGCTCCAATGATTTCTCATCAACGGAGAAATGCCCTACGGGAAGAACAAGCCGAATACAATACATTACAACCATCAACCTTTTCGCTCGAGTCGCCAGTACCGATGCCTTAACACATCTTTCCTCTTTCGTCTTTTCTGACTACCCACTTTCTACTCACTCTCATCATGAAACTCCACAATATCCTCATCGTCACCCTTCTCCTCATTACATCCTGTAAGTCCCAAGCCGCAAGCCCAACCATTACGCCAACTACATCGCCGAGTGAAACGCCCGCTGCTACTGCGACAATTTCTCCCACTGAAACAGCATTGCCCATGCCAACTCCCAGTGACGTATTCGGTGCGATCCCGTTGAATAGTGTACAGGCATTCAACATCGAACCGGTTGCACAGGCGATCTTTGACCAGACCTTGCAAGGCTACGTCAGCGCAGGCACAATTCAGGAGTATCGCGTGGATAGCATTGCCGTTTTTCCCTCGGGTGAGGGCGGCTTGATCGCCGAGATCATGTATAGCCTGCACACTGATCTGGATCTGTGGCCGGATGATTTTGGCACCGCAGGCGCGGACGGCTGGATCACCGGCAAATGCAGTCGCTTTGACCTTGTCGCTACAGAGACAGAACACCAACTCAAGAATAAACGTTTATGTAGTTAGAACACTTACACAAGGATGGAAATATGGCTTTCGAACAATCTTTTGGCAGTCCCCATCATCTTCTTTCCCGGCTGGCAGGTGGCTGGGCTGGGATCTCCCGGTTATGGCTGGAGCCTGACAAGCTTGCCGATGAGTCACAAGTGGTAGGGACTATCCAGCTTGTGCTCGACGGGCGTTTCGCACTCTATCTCTATCAAGGCTCCATTGAAGGCGAACCCCAATATGGCATGTTCACCTTTGGCTACAACACGACTCTCGACCGTTATGAAGCCAGCTGGGTGGATTCCTTCCACAATAACACCGCCATCATGTTTTGCACCGGCAGACCAACAGATAACGGATTCACCGTCCAGGGCAGCTTTCCCGATCCCACCGGCGGACCTGATTGGGGCTGGCGAACGGAGGTTGAACTGCTCGACAACGATCATTTGGTGATTACGGCCTATAACATCATGCCCGAAGGCGGCGAAGCAAAAGCAACCGAAGCGACGTTGACGAGGATCAAGAAATAATCTCCGTGTTGAGCGAAGCACGAAGTGGAAGTGCGAGTATTAGGTTTAATCCACCGCTTCGACTATATTTGGGCAAAAGTGCACGCCCTCTTTCCGCCCAGCTCGGTATTACAAAACAATAGAGGTAATAAATGAAAGTCTTGATACTTGGTGGAACGAAATTTCTGGGACGTCACCTGGTAGACGTGGCGCTGGCAGCCGGACATGAAGTGACGTTATTCAATCGCGGCAAAACCAACCCGACTCTATTTCCCAACGTGGAAACCATCATCGGTGACCGCGGGCAGGATATCGAAAGATTATCGGGTCGCGAATGGGATGCAGTCATGGACGTTGCAGGGTATCTGCCGCGAATCGTTCGCCTCTCTGCTGAAGGCTTGAAAAGAAGCGTGAAACGCTACGTCTACATCTCATCCATTTCAGCGTATGCAGGCTTCCAAAAAGTTGGCATTAATGAGTCCGATCCCGTCGGGAAATTGGAAGATGAATCCATCGAAGAGATCAACGGCGAAACGTACGGTCCGCTCAAGGCGCTGTGTGAAAAAGTGGTGCAGGAAACCTATGGTGACCGCGCCCTCATCATCCGTCCTGGGTTGATCGTCGGTCCCTACGACCCGACCGATCGCTTTACTTATTGGCCGATGCGCGTCAAACGCGGCGGGGATATGGTCACGCCTGATAAGCCGCAAACGCCGATCCAGATCGTTGATGTGCGCGATCTCTCTGAATTTATTATGAAGTTGATCGAAGAGAATGCATCAGGAATTTATAACGCCACCGGTCCAGACCGTGAATTAAGTATGGGTGAATTTCTGGATGCATGCAAACTCGTGACGGGAAGCGTTGCCGCGTTCCATTGGGCGAGCCGCGAATTTTTAGCCGAGCATAAGGTTGAACCATGGAGTGACATGCCTGTTTGGATTCCTGATACTGAGGAAGATGCCGGTTTCTCGCGCGTCGATGTGTCGAAGGCGATCGACGCCGGGCTCCAATTTCGTCCGCTCGAAGAGACGATCCGCGATACGATCGCCTGGGCAGAGACGCGACCCATCGACCACGAATGGCGCGCCGGATTGAACCCCACCAGGGAAGAAAATTTATTGAGATTGCTCAAACGAAATGATCCATAAAATCCTCATTGCCAACCGCGGCGAGATCGCCATCCGCATTATGCGTGCCTGTAAGGAGCTGGGCATCCAAACTGTCGCCGTGTATTCGGATGCAGACAAACACGCGCTGCATGTCCGGCATGCGGATGAAGCGATACACATCGGTGCGGCGTCGCCGAAGGAATCCTATTTGAATGCAGATGTCTTGATCCGCGCAGCGCTCGACTCAAAAGCGGACGCTATTCATCCGGGCTATGGATTCCTCTCAGAGAACGCCTCCTTCGCCGCTGCAGTGGAATCGGCGGGACTGATCTTTATCGGCCCCTCAGCGGATTCGATCCGGGCGATGGGCGATAAAGCTGAGTCAAAGATAAAGATGAAGAATGCAGGGGTTCCTACTGTGCCAGGGGTGGAGGGGATAGGGGATCTTGAAGAGTTTGAAAAAGCCGCGGCCCAAATTGGTTATCCCGTGTTGGTGAAGGCATCAGCAGGCGGTGGTGGCAAAGGGATGCGCATCGTTTGGGAGGCGAAGGACCTGCCTGAGGAAATCCAGGCAGCGAAGCGTGAAGCCTTGCATGCCTTTGGTGATGATCGTTTATTGATCGAAAAATATATTGCCAACGCACATCACGTGGAGGTCCAGGTCTTTGGTGATATGCATGGGAATGTTGTCCATCTCTTTGAGCGCGAATGCTCTGTGCAGCGCCGTCATCAAAAGATCATCGAAGAGACTCCCTCGCCGCTGCTCACCCCCAAACTACGCGAAAAAATGGGAGAAGCGGCAGTGAGAGCGGCGAAAGCCGTCGGCTACTACAACGCCGGAACCGTGGAATTCATCTTCGACCCCGATCTTTCCTCTTTCTTCTTTCTTGAAATGAACACCCGTCTGCAAGTGGAGCATCCGGTCACCGAACTCGTCACCGGACTTGACCTCGTTCATCTGCAAATCCGTATCGCGAACGGAGAGCCACTTCCATTCCAACAATCTGATTTAACTCAACGCGGGCATGCCATCGAGTGCCGCATTTATGCCGAAGACCCCGCCAGTGGATTTTTACCCAGCACTGGAAAGCTCCTGCAATTCATCGAACCGCGCGGACCGGGTATCCGCGTCGATTCGGGTTACACGATGGGCAGTGATGTAACTCATTTCTACGATCCATTGCTGGCTAAGTTAATAGTTTATGGAGAATCCAGAGATTTGGCCGTTCAACGGATGCAGGCAGCGTTGAAGGATTTTGTCGTTCATGGTGTTGTGACCAATATTGATTTTCTACAGTCCGTTCTATCTCACCCTGATTTCAAAAACGGACAGGTCACTACGCAGTGGGTGGAACAGCGTTTGGAGACTCTTATAGAGTCGCGAAGCTCGCTGCTGGAAAACCAGCAGCAAGCTGTTGGACTCCACATAATTGCAGCCGCGCTTGCTGATCTAACAATGGTCCATGGTCCATTATCTATTGTCAATGCAAATGAACATGACCCATACAGCCCATGGAAAGTGGCGAGTGGGTTCAGGAATTAGAAGGACGCATCATCAAGGAGAGCATGGATGGACATTAAAAGTGAAATTCAAAGCAGAAACAATCCTGTTTTCCTGTTGATCGCGGGCGTTGTTTTGACGGTTCTTCTCTTTTTTGGAGTCAGCACGATCTGGTCCATCGTTGGTATCGACTGGAAGGAAACGTTTTATCCCGTTGCACGTGCTGTGCTGGAAGGCAAGAGTCCTTATACCGTTCCGACGTTTCGCAATGTGCCTTGGACGGTGCTGCCTCTCCTGCCTTTTGCGTTGTTCTCTGAAACAGTGGGAGGCATTCTTTTTTTCCTGGCGACGTATGTAGCCTATGGCTGGGTTGCCTACAAATTAAAAGCCAGTTCGATTGCCTTGATCGCGTTCCTGGTTTCGCCGCCCGTTTTCTATGGCATGCGCATGTTGAATGTAGACATCCTCGTTCTTATCGGATTTGTCCTGCCAGCGCCAGTCGGCTTGTTCCTGGTCATCATCAAACCACAAATGGGACTGGCAATGGTGATCTTCTGGCTCGTGGAGGCATGGAGGAATGGCGGTATTCGTGAAGTGTTGAAAACATTTGCTCCGGTCACGATTGCAGTCCTTCTATCCTTCCTCTTGTTCGGCAACTGGCAGGCTGGACGAGGAGCTGATCTGCCCGGTTCCTTCTGGAATGCCAGCTTATGGCCGTGGGCCATACCGATCGGACTGATCCTGGTCATGATCTCGCTTCGCGATCGGATCAAGGAACCTGCCATCGCCGCGTCACCTTTTCTTTCTCCCTATCTGGCGTATCACTCATGGGCAAGCGCGATCCTGGGATTGATCCGGCGTGACTTCGAGTTCGTGACTGTTGTTGTCGGGATGTGGCTTGTGGCGGTTGTCCGTTTGTTGGGATTTGGATAAGGGAAGCCATGAAGACAATATTTGACCTCAACTCTGAATCCACCTCCATTGACCTGACACCATCTGGTAAAGGGTACCGCGCCACGATCGGAGAGAAGACGGTGCACGTTGATATCCTCCAATCCAAAGATGGCAAACTGGACCTGCTCATCGATGGCAAACGTGTCACAGCATATATTTCAGCCGATAATGCCAGACGCTGGGTGACCGTGAATGGTCAAACCCTCGTGCTAACCAAATCTTCCGGCGCACGCAAAAGCGGACATGGCCATCACCACACCGCAGGTGAACTGACCGCTCCCATGCCCGGACAGGTCCGCGCGGTGAGTGTCAGTGAAGGGGATACGGTAACGAAAGGGCAAACCCTGCTCCTGCTCGAAGCGATGAAAATGGAGATCAAAATTCAAGCGCCATTTGATGGGAAGGTCTCGTCCATATCAGTCAAGGTCGGGCAAACGGTGGAGAGAGAGCATTTGCTGGTGAGAATGGAAAATGGTTAATGGTTCATGGTTAATAGATCATGGATGGAGTATCACCACAGCCCATAACTATCCTCCATTAACCAACAACTATTAACCATGTCCGAAGGAGCATATATGCCAGGAAAATATTTTGACGAACTCGAAGTTGGAATGAAATTCAAGCACGCCGGACGTACCGTCACCGAGATGGATAACGTGTTGTTCTCGGCATTGACGATGAATACCCAGCCGTTGCATGTCAACGAAGACTTTGCGTCAAAGACCGAGTTTGGCCAGCGATTGGTCAATGGCGTATTCACGTTCGGGCTGGTTGTTGGCTTGACTGTTGCCGAGCTCACCGAAGGGACGATCATTGCCAACCTTGGCTACGACAAGGTCGTGCATCCCAACCCTGTCTTTCATGGAGATACGGTTTATGCGGAGAGCGAGATCATCGAGAAGCGCGAATCCAAATCAAGGCCCGATGTTGGAATTGTCCGCATCAAATGCTGGGGCAGGAAACCTGATGGCACTGTTGTAGTGGAGTTTGAGAGGACAGCAATGTTCTTGAAGAAAAATAAATAATTTCCCGGTTACTTTTACAGGCAGGTGAACGATGAAAAAACAGGTGGGCGTATTTGTTTCTCTGATCGTTTTGTTTTCAGCATGCAGAGTTCCTGCGGTCCCCACAGTACCCGCAACTCAAATCGCGTATACGTCAACTCCCAGTCCTGTCCTTACGTTTACTCCATCCCAGGAACCGACGGTATCAGCGCAGGTCCTGTCGACTGCAACACAACAGGCCTGGCATGAGAAATTGGACTCATACTGTTCCTCTGGCCGGGCAATGGGATTTCGATTTTCTCCAAATGGAGAATGGGTGGAGGTCGTTTGTGACTTTGATACCCTTGCGATCATCCGTGTAGATGAAAGCAGAAAGTGGGATATTTCATCAAATATATTGATCAACCCGTTTACAGATTACTTTGTCAGCATTTCCCACTGGTCGAATGATGGACTGTATGCGTACACGAGTCCTGATCCGCATACCGACGGCTATTGGGAACCTTTTCACCAGGGTGTGGCCTTATTTCGGTTGAACCTTGAAACGGGGGAGATTGTTGAAGTACTGCCATTGGGTAAAGATAATTGGATCTTTTATTCCTATGCATTTTCTCCAGCTGGCAATAGGTTGGTTTCCATCGTAACCGACAAATCGCCAGTTACCTTGAACGTTCTCGATTTGCAGTCTGGAGCGGAGCAGTCCTTCAATTTCGCTTCAAAATACAATACTGGCGGTGCGTTTGTCTGGTCACCCGATGGTGAAAAACTTGTGTTCTCTGTCACCCAGTATGACACGAGTACCGCTCAATATATTGCAACGTCCATTATGCTATGGGACAGCGAATCATCAGAGATCACTGAATTGATCAAAGACCATCCAAGTCAAATGGGGGTAATGGAATGGGTGGATGAGCTGAAAATCAACCTGGAAGCTCAGATAGATGAGCCAACGCAGACCGTGACTCGAAAGTACGAATTTGATCTTGCAACTCGCACACTGACAGAAGTTGATCCCTAAATTAGCACGCAACAGTTGGTAAGAGTAAAATAACGGTCAAAGGTTGAAAGTTACTACCTTCCAACCTTGAACCTGAAACGGAGACTTCATGCACTCACGACGCGCACTACTCTATATGCCTGGCGATGATCGCCGCAAGATCGAAAAATCTACCACCCTGGGCGTGGATTGCATCTGCATGGATATGGAGGACGGCGTGGCGGTCAGCCGCAAAGCCGAAGCGAGGGCCGTCATTGCACGAGCGATGAAGGAACTGGACTTCGGCAACTCCGAGCGCTGCATTCGCATCAACAGCATTGGTTCGGGTTTGGAGTCTTTTGATCTCGCTGCGGCGCTGGCGACGGATCCCGACACAATTGTGGTGCCGAAGGTTGAAACAGCAGAACAAGTGAAGTGGGTCAGCGATCATATTGAGAAATATGAATTATCAGGCAATCGAAATATCGGCGGCATCCGCTTATTGATCGGTATGGAAACTGCCAGGGGAATCTTGAATCTGAAAGAGATCGCCGAAGCCGATAAACGACTCGAAGCGATCATTTTCGGAGCGGAAGATTTTGCCGCGTCCATTGGGGCGAAGCGTACGAAGGATGGGACCGAAGTGTTGTACGCACGCCAGGCGGTGGTCACGGCGTGTGCGGCAAATGACCTGCAAGCCATCGATATGGTCTTCATCGACTTTCGCGATAACGATGGACTGCGCGTCGAAGCGGAGCAGGGGGCAGGATTCGGTTTTAGTGGGAAACAGATCATTCACCCGAATCAAGTGTCGGCTGTGCAAGAAGCGTACACGCCATCCGATGAAGCGATCGAGTATGCGCGCCGCATCGTCGAAACGTTTGAGTCCAGTCAGCGCGAAGGCAAGGGAGCGTATGCATTGGATGGGAAAATGATCGATATGCCTTTGTTGAAGAACGCACAAAAAGTACTGGACCGGGCAAAAGCAGCAGGCAAAGTGTGAGTTAAGTCATCTTGCAGTGGACGCATGGCTCAGGTACATTTGAAGCCCAAAACGCATCACAACATTGGGAGAAACCATGCACCCACTCGTTCAATCCGCCATCGACGCTGCCAATCAGGATGACAAGCCCAAAGCAATCGAGCTTGTTCGACAGGCGCTCACCGCCAACCCCAATGACATGGATGCCTGGCTCGTTCTTGCTGCTGTGCTGGATGACCCGCAGCGCAAACGTCAATGCCTGAACCGTGTACTGACCATCGACCCAACGAATCAAATCGCACGCGACGAACTGCTCGATATGGACCGCGCCTACATGAGTGCGGCTCCCTCGCAGCCGGTAGCTGAATCCGTTTCGACAGAACAGACTCAGCCTGGGCCAACTCCTTACTCAAACAGCGCGTTTGACTACGAATCGGCACCCGACATCGAGCAGATGCAATTCCCCGCCCAACCTGTAATCCCACAGAAAACACCTCAGCCCAAACCAACTTCCAAACCACAGGCGGAAAAGCCGCAGGTCTTCAAATACTCACCAGTCACACGCATCCTGACCTATGTTTTCTTCGTACTCTTTAGCTGCATGACCCTGATCGCATTCCTGGATCTGGCGGCTGCCATCGTTCCATGTAGCCTGGCTTTGATCATGCTGCCCGTACTATGGATCGTTTCGGCTCAGGTGGAAGTGAGTGAAAAGGGGATTCGCACTTCACAAATGTTCGGGTTGTTAAGCAGTTATGTTAGCTGGGAGGGGATCGCCAGCATCAAATCGAATTCGATGCAGCAGAACCTGCAATTCATCACAAAAAAGGGAAACAGCATCAAGGTGACATCACAGGTCACAGACTATCCTGTCATTGTAGAAACACTGCGCAGGAAGCGTCCCGACTTGTTTGGTGCAGCTTCGGGTGCAAAAGATTCCCGTTCGTCCGGAATTGAACGTTCACCATCACTCGGAAGTGTATCTCGCACGCCATCCTTTACTGGAACAAAGACCTTTAACAAAAATTTCTTCCGTCAATATGGGATACTCTTCATCGTGATCCCCTTCTGTTTCTTCGCTGTATGGGCTGCCATTACCGCACCTGAGAACAGAGTTGGCGCAATCATTGCGGCATTTTTTTGCGGCATTATGATCCTCATTCCATTCTTCCAGGTCAGTTCTGTCAAAGTGGAAGCGAACAAACTGACCCTTGAGACCCTGTTCGAAGAAAAGGCATTTAGCGCACGCGAGATCCAGGAGATCAAGATGCAATCGGTACGCGGACGTTATGGACGTGTTACGAATTTCGTCAATATCATTCCTGTGAAGGGAAAGAATTATCCGCTTCAGGGATTCTCAGATGGCGATGAGATCATTTACGGCATCCTCTCAAACTGGTGGAATGCAAATCAAAATAGATGATGTCAGATGCAAGGGGATGACAGCTTATAATTGAGGCATGTATGAACCAAATATCACTCCGAGCCGTATGCAGCAACGAGTGATATTTTTATAAATATTCATAACCAAGGAAAACAACTTTGCTGTCCATAGTATTCGGTTTTCTCTCCGCCCTTTCATGGGGTGCCGGGGACTTTGCAGGCGGGCTTGCCAGCCGCAAACTGGGCGCGTACCGCGCAGTTCTCTATGCAGATTTTTTTGGGTTGATCCTGATCGTTGCCGCATTGGGTGTTTATCGGGAATCAATCCCATCGTTATCGGTGATCATCAATTCAGTGATCGGAGGCGCGCTTGGCTCCATGGGACTGTTGATCCTGTACTACAGCCTCAGCCAGGGACAGATGAGCATTGCTGCGCCGGTATCGGCTTTATTCGCGGCGGTGCTTCCTGTGATTGTAGGAGCCGTTACACAAGGTCTGCCAAATATATTTCAGGTCATCGGGTTTGGAATTGCCCTTACATCGGTCTGGCTGATCTCGCGGGGGAATGAAACCGAGCGATTCCATCTCAGCCAGCTTCAGGATCTGAAATGGCCGATCCTCGCTGGAGTTGGCTTCGGCTCCTACTTCATCTTCATCCATTATGCCACCCAGGAAACAGATACGGTTCTTTGGCCAATGGTTGCATCGCGCCTGGCCGGAACGGTGTTATTGTTCATCGTGGTGCTTGTCAGACGCGAGTCGCTGGCGGTGCCGAAAACTGCCTGGAGAGTAGTGCTCTTCAATGCCACGTTGGATGTGGCCGGTAATTTATTCTATATCCTGGCGAGCCGCATAGGTCGGCTCGATATCGCGGCTGTATTAAGTTCACTGTATCCGGGAGCAACGGTTGTACTGGCATGGCTGTTGTTGAAAGAACGTATTTCACCCAAACAATGGCTGGGTATTGCTGCTTCACTGGTTGCGATCGTTCTTTTTACGTTGTAAGATCATACTCGGGGGTACCGAAACATGAATGTGCAGATCTACAAACTCTCGCTTGCATAGGAAGGAATTCCATGAGTAAAAAACTATCGAACAAAGTTGCGATCATCACCGGAGCCACGTCTGGCATCGGCAAGGCGACCGCGCTCCTCTTCGCAGAGGAAGGCGCAGATGTGGTCATCACGGGACGCCGCGCGGAATTAGGCGAGAGCGTAAAAAACGAGATCACGCAGCGGGGCGCGAGAGGCGTATTCATCCAGGCGGATCATTCAAAAGCCGATGAGTGTTCCCGCGTCGTCGAGCGGACTCTCTCTGAATTCGGGCGCGTCGACATCCTGTTCAACAACGCGGGTATCGTCACGAGCGGCACCGCCGAAACAACATCCCAGGAAGTATGGGACCAAACACTTGCCATCAATGTGACCGCTGTATGGCACATGTGTAAACTAGTCCTGCCTCACATGCGGGAGCAGGGATCTGGTGTGATCGTGAACAATGGCTCTGACTGGTCTGTGGTGGCGGGTAAGGACGCGTTCCCCTACATCGTGAGCAAGGGTGCAATTGGACTCATGACCAAGGCGATGGCGCTCGATTACGCGCGCGAGAACATCCGTGTCAATGCAGTCTGCCCCGGTGATACGCTTGTCGATCGCTGGATGGAGAAAGGATACTTCGAAGGCTCGGACCCGGTGACCTATGAACAGGCCATCCGGGAAGCCAGCGAGTATCTCCCCATGGGACGCTTTGGTACACCTGGAGAGATCGCCAAAGCGGTGTTGTTCCTGGCTTCAGATGATTCGTCATTCATGACAGGTCATTTGCTTTTGGTGGACGGTGGGAATACAGCCCAATAAACAGGAGAAACCATGTCACCAACTGTCGAAACATCCACACCTCCCAATACCCCGAAACCGATCGGACCCTACAACCATATCGCCAAAGTGGGGACCTTTATCACCATCGGCGGTACGGCGGGTGTGAACCCTGTCACCGGTCAACTCGCCGGAGATGACGTTGCCTCACAGACCGGACAGATCCTGGATTCGTTCAAGGTCATGCTTGAATCGGTCGGTTCAGACCTCGACCATGTTGTCCATATTAACATTTTTCTCAAACACATGAGCGACTTCGAAGAGATGAACCAGGCGTATATTGAGAAAATGGGAGACCATCGTCCCGCACGGACTGTCATTGGTGTGAATGAACTTCCCAAGCCGGGCGTCCTGCTGACGATGAATCTGACAGCGGTAACGGGAGGATAGTTGTCAAAAGGTGACAGTCACTTTTGCGAAGCATTCCCGAAGCGATGTGGAGGGAGCCAAGTGACTGTCACCTTTTTGTGGATGAGCGTATACTTAACCTCATCCCATGACCGCACAGATCCCCGACTCGTTCCTGTTCCAGGACAAAAAGTTTTCCATCGTCGGTGTCAACGGCGCAGGGTTGTTCGATCCCTACGCTCACAAGATGAATCCTCTGCCGCATATTACAAGCTGTTGGCGCGGGTATGTCTGCACGTACAAAACGGTCTACAACAAGCTGCTTCTCGATACATTACAAATCAACCTGGGGAATGAAGGGTTGCTGATCAACGAGATCCATCCTGTATTCGATCCCAAAAATACATTCGATAACGTCTATAACGATCTCAATCTGCATATGGACTTCACGGGCGGCATGCTCCTTGCCCACGGTTTTTTCCAGCACTTATACGTCCACATGGGCTTTCATCCCGCCTGGAAGTATGAAACTGTATTTGAACTGGTCATCTCGCACGGATACGTGCTTGAAACAAGAGAAGTCAGCCAGCAGATGGCCGAACTGCGCGACAAAATGGTCCGTCAGCCTTTGGAACCCAACGCGGACGCATCGAAAGAAGCAATCGAAAAGTGGATCGCATCCACGTTCAGGATGGAGTATAGGTTCTAGATGAAGAAATTCTTTTTTCTTCTCCTTGTAATCTCCATCGCCTCCTGCGGACCGTTGCTTGCTCCCGCGCCACAGGCCACATCTGCACCGCAAACCCTCCCCGCCACATGGACACCATCCATGACGCCGAGCGGCATTCCCACGTCCACAGAGTTTCCCACATTCACCCCTGTTCCTCCGATCACGCTGCCTCCATCGCCCACTGTCGATCCGCTGATCAGCTTGAGCACACGCTTCTCTGATTCCCTTGCCTCTCCAAATGGATTCTGGGCTGCATCTCGTGATGGGAAGAGATTGCAGATTGTCAACGAGCGAGACAATCAGGAATGGACACTCTCCTGTTCGCAGTTTAGGGAATGCAGCACCCTTTATCCGGTCCGCTGGAACTTGAATGGTGACATCCTGTATTTTGCGGCAGCACCGCTTACCGGAGGAGCACCCCCTGGCATTACACTTGTCACTGCACTGGGAATGGTCAACGTTAACAATGGAAAATGGGAAATCGTCCTTCCGGAGATCGATCAGTATTATTACGATTTCGCGTTCTCTAACAATAGAGACTATATTGCCTACACTCTGTCAGGCGGAGAACAGGCGGAGGAGCCTTCGGTCAAAGCTGGCATTTTGAGGACCAAGAATAATAAAGTACAACAGGAGCAAATATTCAAGGAAATGTACGGCGGCAATATCCTCTGGTCGCCATTTAAGAACCGTATCGTCTTTCAGGTACGCAACACAGAAACCGGGTCGTCGGTCGTGTTTTACGATCTCGATACCGGTGTTCTCAAATATGTGGTGCAGAATGAAAAAGCGGACCTGATCTTATCGAATTGGAGCGATGCCGATAACTCTGTCATACTTGAAACAAAAGACTGGCGTACGCGTGTGCGTTCGTACTGGTATTTGAATCCGTTCACCGGCGACCTCACACCTACGCGGATGACTGCCACGCCGACCCCCTAAAATTCACTATCCAGGAAAAAAAACAATGTACCCACATCACACCCAGTCCATACAGAACGTCACCGACTATTTTCAACACGACCCCGAAGTGCTCGCACTCCTGTTGAGCGGTTCCATTGCCCACGGATTCCAGACACCTGCGTCCGATGTTGACATCATGATCGTTGTCTCGGAGGAAGACCATAAGAAACGACTCGAAGCGAAACAGGTCCATTTTTTCAATGTTGACTTATGCACCTACGAGGGCGGATACGTGGATGGTAAATACACGAGTATGAATTTCATCGAGCAGGTGAAGGAAAAGGGAAGTGAGCCCGCACGCTTTGCTTTCGCCGGGAGTCGCGCTCTCTTTAGCAGGATCGATGGATTGGAAGAGACACTTTGCCAGGTGACGCAATATCCAGGCGCTGAAAAGGCAGAACGCATCAAACGCTTTTACGCACAGTTCGAAGCCTGGCACTGGTATTGTCAGGAGTCCCTGCGACTCAAGAATCAGTATCTGCTTGGAACATCGGTCAGCAAGTTCATCCTGTTCAGCGGGCGCCTCATCCTCGCTCATAATGAATTGCTCTATCCATATCACAAATGGTTCCTGCGCGTGCTGGAAAGCGCCAATGAAAAACCGGATGGGTTACTGGAATCGATTCATCGATTGAACGCTGAGCAAACCATTGAAAACGTGGAAGCCTTGTACAATACGTTGAAAAACTTCCATCCGTGGAGCGATCATCCATATGGCTGGCCCACGCAATTCATGTTCGACAGTGAACTGAACTGGCTCGATGGCAAAACACCGGTGGACGATCTGTAGAATTATCATGTCGTTGCGAGGGCATGGCCCGAAGCAATCTCCATTTAATCAAGAGCAGGCTTTCGATGAGTCAGAATCAGTTAAGTGGAGATTGCCCCGGCGAAAGCAGCCGGGGCAACGACATATTATTAGAAATGCATAACAACCCCGCAGAATCACAGTTAAGCAGGGTAAAGGAGATATACCCATGATCCCTCTTGGCGATGATAATTCTTCCCGCAGAATCACCCCTGTTGTGACCTATGCATTGATCGTTATTAACGTGCTCTTCTTCCTGGTCGAGTTGAGCGCAGGTGACGCATTTATCCAGCGCTGGTCGGTGGTGCCGCAACGTCTACTGGCGAATCCCGTTGGCGATTTCATTACCCTCTTCACGGCAATGTTCATGCACGGCGGCTGGATGCATTTGATCGGTAACATGCTCTATCTGTGGATCTTCGGCGATAACGTCGAGGATCGACTCGGGCATGCAAAATTCCTGGTCTTTTACCTTTTGTGTGGGATTGTAGCAACGTTCGCACAGGTACTTGTTGACCCGACATCGAACATCCCCAACCTTGGCGCATCTGGTGCGATCGCTGGTGTGCTAGGCGCATACCTGTTGATGTTCCCGCGTGGAAGCGTGCGTGTCCTCATGGGACGAGCAATCATCCCCATGCCCGCGCTTATCGTGATCGGTTTCTGGGCCCTGTTGCAATTGGTCAACGGCTTTGGTGCAATTGCCGCAACCGAGCAGACCATGGATACCGGCGGAGTCGCTTACATGGCACATGTTGGTGGTTTCATTGCAGGTTTGATCCTCGCTCCACTGATGGGCGGAACGCGGCAGGAACCACGATTGCGAGCCTACTAATCATAAGATCGCTTCCCGAAGGTCGCAATGACAGAGAATAAAAACGCGGACTTTCAAGTCCGCGTTTTTGTTTTATTCCTTTTCCTTGCTGATCTTCATCCACATCTTCTTCATGTTGAGCGCATCCTCTTCCATGATCGGGCTTTCGCATAGGATGCGACCTCCACAGCCGAACTCTTTCAACACGCCAAAAAGATATTTTAGTTTTAGATCAGACTTGTCGATCGGAAGATGATTCTTCTCGCCTTTGGGACCGTACTCGATCCCTGAAAGGTGGATGTGAAGAGTCTTCAGCGCTTCCTTCCCCAACGCGGCTTGATACGCTTCGAGGATCTTGGTCCACTCCTTGACCGTGTTCATCGTCCCGTCGCCGGGGCGGGCATGCAGGTGGGCAAAATCCAGGCAGGGTTGCACGCCTTTGATCCTGCTCATCTCGAGCGTATCCTCGAACGATCCCAGCATCGCAGATTTTCCCATTGTCTCCGGCCGGATCGTGACAGGATTTTTCGCTTTGCGGAGTTCATCCACGCAACCCTTCAAACGTGGGATGGCAATCTTCCAGACTTCAGTCGGATCGTTCCCAAAGTATGAACCAGGGTGAAAGATGATGTCTGTCGCGCCGGCGAGATTGCCGTAGTGTGCCGCGTCCATTAATCGTTTGCGGCTTTTGGGCCATTCTTCATCCATGGCATTCAAGTTAATAAAATAGGGGGCATGGACACTTAACGTCACACCATGATCGTCTCTTCCTTGCTTGATCAAGGCACATGTCGCTTCGGTCACGCGTACCGATTGCACCCATCCGAGCTCGAGTGTATTCAATCCAATGGATTTGCTGAACTCAATGGCGCCGATCGAACCACCGGGTTTCTTTGGTGTTCCCATCGGGGATCCGACTGTGCCGAATTGAAAAGATAGTGTCATATCACTCTCCTCTTGCCACAGAGACTCAGAGTCGCCGAGTTCTTAATTTCTCTGTGTCTCAGTGGCTAAATAAAATGGTCAGGCGACTCCACAACGGAGGACCCAAAATCAACAGCCCCACAATGACCGCAGCCAGCGCAGCAACCAGCACCGCGCCTGCACCCACATCCTTGCCCACCTTCGCCAGTGGATGATAGGTGGGGCTTGCCAGATCGACAACCGCTTCGATGGCAGTGTTGATCAATTCTGCGGTGAAGACCATGGCAATGGTCAAAACCAAGATTGCCCATTCCACCGTCGAGAGTTGCAGCCACAATCCCAGCGCAGTGACGATCGATGCCACCAGTGTGTGGATCCACGCGTTCTGCTGAGTCTTGATCATATGTCCCCAGCCGCGGAAGGCATGACCAAAGGATGTAATTCTGGAAGTGATGAATGTTTTGAAGGTCATGTTAGCTGTGTAAAGCGAGATTAATCTCGCCTTACTTACTCTTCGCGAATTTGTATAGTGCCCAATCCCAGTGATTCCAGGATCTCGGTTTGCGCCTTCCACATGCGGGCTTTTTCTTCGGGTTCGCCGTGGTCGTGTCCCAACAAATGTAACACGCCATGCACCACCAGAAGTTGCACTTCCGATTCAACAGGATGACCCGCCGCATCGGCTTGCGATTGGGCGCGAGGCATCGAGATGAGGATGTCGCCGATATAACGCGCGCCCGTCTCAGGGTCCGTTTCGGAGGCGGGGAAGGAGAGCACGTCTGTGGGTGCATCGATGCCGAGATAGTCCCGGTTCAATTCCTGCAAACGCGCATCATTCGTCAGGACGATCGATAGTTCAGAATCCAATGATTCAGATTCATGTTGAAGCGCGGCATGTGCGGCACGCTCCAACTGATCTTCGGGGAAGGGGAAGTTCAATTCAAAGTTGATCATTTTTTACTCGGCGCTGTGCTGACGTCCATGGTGGCGGGCGTTTCTTTTGGATAGGAGATGCGCGGGTGATGGGTGCCGCGCAGGATGTTGACGAACGCATCGGTGATGATGCTCAGGTCGCGCAGGGTGAGTTGGGTTTCATCCAGTTGACCCTGCTTTTGCGCATTCTCGATGGTAGACAGCACGATCGCACGCATCGCTTCCTCATCCTGCGGGCGTTCGGCGCGTGCGCGTGCTTCGGAACCATCGGCGATCATGAGTAACGCCGTTTCACGCGAACGCGGTTTCGGACCAGGATAATGGAAGTCTGCTTCGTTGACCTTGCTTTTATCGTCGCCTGCTGCCTTCACTGCCTGGGTGTACTGATAACGTGTGAGCATGGTGCCGTGATGTTCGAGGATGAAATCATCGATGCGGCGTGGCAAGCGGTGCTTGCGTGCCAGCGCCACACCATCGGGCACGTGGGCGATGATCACTGACGCTGATTCGGCCGGGTCAAGGTCTTCATGGGTGTTCATCTCACCCTGGGCCTGGTTCTCGATGAAGAACGTTGGGTTCATGGCTTTGCCCACATCATGGAAGAGTGCGCCAACGCGCGTGAGCAGGGCATCTGCGCCGATCAACTCTGCGGCCTGCTCGGCAAGATTCGCCACCTGTAAACTGTGCTGGTAAGTTCCGGGTGCATTACGCAAGAAGAATTGCAGCAATGGAAAATCGGGACGCGAGATTTCGATCAATTGCAAGGCGGTTGTCAGTCCCAGGGCTTGCGCGAGGAAATACTGCATCAACAACGCGATGCTCGAAGAAGCAAGCCCGCTAAAGATCGCGGCGCCGGCGAGTTGAAGTAATGCAACTGCATCCGTCACGGTGAATGGTACGCGGAAGGCGAGCAATACCGCCATGGCAGCACCGGCCATCGCCATACCTGCGCGGAAGAACGTCCATACGCGGCGGGCCTGACCAAGCACGAGAACGCCTGTCACCGATGACAGCAAATAATATGGCGTGAGGTCGAGCGCATTCGGCAAACCATACGGGACGATGAATGCAAGCACAATCGAAAAAACAACCCCACATTCCACACCGAACAGCGTAGCCAGCAAAAGTCCCATCGCACCGATCGGGAATGCATAAGGCACGAGCGTGCGGTCGGGAATGCTCAAGCGCGCGCTGATGACAAAGATAATAAAGATCAATGCAACCAGAACAAGACTGCGCGCGCTGCTCAGGAATTGCAGATGTCGACGCGAAAAATAAAGCCACACCAGTGATGTCAACACGGCCATAAGGGCGCCTGCACCGGCATAATCCTGCCAGGGACTGGGTTCTTCGATCAGCCCAAATTCGTGCAATGCTTCCAGCTGCGCATCGGTGACGATCTGTCCGCGTTGGACGATGATCTCGCCGGCTTTATATTCTTCACTGACGAGTTCCACCGAATCGCGCGCAGCCTTTTGGGCGGCATCCGTTAATTCGGCGCTGTAGATGCTGTTGGGTTCCACGAAAGCGGAGGCAAGTTCTGAAACAATGGCGGCCTGATCTTCACTTAACGACAGGCTGACGAGCGAAGGCACCGATCTTAGGACGGACTCCATTTCCTGATCACGGATGCTGCGACGCATAACCTGTTCGAGCACGGTCAACGTCTCCTGCTGGATCGCATCCCAGCGCGGGGGCGTTAGTGCGAGGATCTGCTCCACCGTGGATTGCTGGATGGAGACATCGCTCAACGCGTTGATATCGTGTGTCTTCTGCTCGAGGGATGCGTTCGTATCAGCGCGGACGAGGCTGATGTACAACAATGCCGCGCGTAGTCGTTCGATCTGGCGACGGGCGATCGATGGGTCAGGCGGAGCATATACAGCCGGGACCGCATTCTCCGCAAGCTGACGCGCTTCTTCTGTTCGTACTTCGCTTGGATACGTATGTGTTTCTGTTGCCCGAAAATCATTCGGCGCAACTTCCCCCACTTGCAGCGGTGACTCACTGGGGAGGACCAGCTTCGGTACGACCAATGCCCCGTAGGAAATGATGCCGGTCAGAATGAGCAGGATGATTTGCAGCGTGCGGATGCGCGCAGTAATGTTGCGGGTACGCGCGGTGGGTGTCCCCATCTTATTTTTGGAGCAGTTCCCGCACGGTCGCGCTGACCATGTCGTTCGGCGCGCGGCCCGCGACTTTTGCCATGACGACCTTCATGACCCTGCCCATATCAGAGGGAGATGCTGCGCCTGTTTCGGTGATGGCTGCCTGGACCAGGGCATGCAGTTCCTCGGCGGGCATGGCTTTGGGCAGGAACGCCTCGAGCACTTTGATCTCGGCTTCGTTGGCTTCGACCAGGTCAGCGCGGTTGGCCTTCCGGGCTTCTTCGAGAGCTTCGCGGCGGTTCTTCATCTCCTTCTGAAGGATGCCCGTCACCGCGGCGTCATCGAGTTCGATGCGTTTATCCACTTCCGCCTGTTTGATCGCGGCCAGCACCATGCTGACCGTGCTCTTGCGGATCTTGTCTCCGCTCTTCATGGCATCTTTCATGGAATCGTTTAATTGCGTTTTGATAGTCATGGGGCGGATTATACTAGTACCGCCACAAGATGAACATGTAGGGCTACGCTGGATTTTTCTTGTTTGATCGAGACGACATATCCTCCCGATCAACCTGGTGGCGGCACTAGAGACTACCACGTACGAAAGACCGTCCCTTGCAGGACGGCCTTTTTTGTCGGCAGCAACTCTTACGGAACCAGCTCTATATTGAACACCCACGGACCTTTATGAGTGTATCCATTTTCTTCGAGATACGTGTGGTACGCCTGTCGTTGGCTCAGCCCCGGATATAACACATCGAGATCAATTGGACTCTTCAGATAGGGGATTATATTTACAAGATCAGGGATCGTCAGCGTAATCGATGTGGGATTGCTGGTGCCGGTCTGGAAACCGATCTTGTCGCACAGTCCATTCTTTACTGGCGGGACCCAGTTTGGCTCGCTGTAGGTTCCCCAATAACTGCCCGTGAACGCCGAGAATAATCCATTGGTGATGTAGATGGGCGTTTCGTGTCCCGCGATCTCAATGGTCGTTCCGTTGCCAACCATCCAGGGCTCATTACTGGGTGGTTGATAGCACAAATAGACTTGCGTAAAGACCGGAGTCACCGTAACGCTATCGACCAATATATCCATGCCATTGGCGTTGACCGTCTGCTTCGGGTAGAACCTGACTTCGGGATAAATGGGCAGGTCAAGGTCAAACCGGAATTTGGCGAGGATGCGGTTATAGTCCGGATATCCCGCATTTAGATTGAACGCCAACTGTCCTTTGAAACGATCTCCTTTGAGCAAGGTGACCGGTTCAAAATGAAATTGCACTAACGCCGGGTCCATTGCCGGCCCAAGTCCGCCGCTGGAATTGACCAGGTTTCCATCTTCGTCGAAAATATCCATACTGCCCAGACGGGTGCCATCGAATTCCTTGCTGCTGCTATCCACGTCATTTCCTGTAACGCGCAGTTGAAAGATGAGGTGTGACAGGTCAATGTAGTATGACTCAATGGCAGCGGTATATCCATTCACCGTATGCGGCGGGATGACAACCCGCTCCGGCTCAGGCTCGGATGTTGCGGTGGCAGGCGGAACCGGAAACGTCTCCGTTGGAGCAGCCGCAATTGTCGGTGACGATCCAAGGGGTGTTGGACCCAAGTCAACACTCTCCACAGGCCGATTGACCAACAGCAGCACTACGATCAACGATGTCACCAGTACAGCACCGATGACGGAATACAATGTTTTCACAGGCATCCTCCACGAAATGACATTGGCGTCATTATCGGTGGGATCGCCTGTTTTATCCACTGTGGATTCCACGGGAAGGGCACCTGTTGTTTTCCACAGGTCGGTTTCGGTGAGTTTCAGGATCGCTTCGGCGCGTGAAGCCACATCCAGCTTGGTATAAATATTTTTCAGGTGGAATTCGACGGTGCGGTTGGAGATGCCGAGTTCGAGTGCGATCTGCTTATTGCTTTTCCCCTGTAACAGGATCCGGGCAACATCCTTTTCGCGTTCGCTTAATGGACTGTGTTCAGTAGGCATAGTCCCTTTATTGTAAAGGAGACTCGCCCAGCCGTTTTAGGCAACTCGAACGGATTTTCAACTGCAATTTGAATCACGGAGAAAAAAGAATAACTCCGTGTCTTTACTATCCCCGCTAGGGGACAGTGGTTAGTCTTGAGGCTTGCAGGGGATTTACGCTCCATGGTCCAGTTTCATATTCTGACGGATACGTTTCGCAAGCTCGGCCATTTCGTGATCGGGGATATCCAGCATCCCATGTTCGATATTCAGCGCAGCCAGTTGTTGCTCCTTGAAGGGGACACCGTGCGGCAGCGGGGCAATATGCCAGTGGACATGTCGATTCCCCTGCTGGCTTCCCAGTGACAGGATATAGACCCGCTCCGTGTCCACAGTTCGACGCACCGCTTCGCTCACCTGGTACACAGCGCGCTGCAGGGATAGATATTCGTCGATGCTGAAATCGCCGGTCACCTGCTCCTTGTGTGCAGTGGGCGCCACCAGAGCATAGCCATACAACGAGGGATATTTATTGAGGAAAACGATGAACTCGTCATTTTGATAAATGACATGGTTGCCGCTCAACCGTCCCTCAATCATCCCGCAGATGAAGCAGGGACTATTTTGAATGCGTTCGATATAGGCATCCAGGTCGAAGGTCTTGCGATGGTTCATGGATCACTTCCTTGCTCCCGTCAATGCAGTGGTAATTCCCAAACCGATGTAGACCAGCCCGGCAAAATATCGCTGTCCCTTTTGGAAATTTCGGTTCCCCTTCAATCGACCTGCCAGGGAACTGGCGACGAGCGCGTACATGCTGTCGGTGATGATCGCGCAGCCGACGAAGATCGCACCCAGGATCAGGCTCTGCGCGGTCACATTTCCTTTTTCGGGATTCACGAATTGAGGCAGGAAGGCAAAAAAGAACAAGGCAGTTTTGGGGTTCAGGATGTTGACAAGAAACCCCTGCCAGTAGATGCGTGACAGACTCTCACGTCGCACTTCCTCATCCTCTGCCGGATTCTCACGGGCCAATAACTTGCGAATGCCCAGGTAGATCAAATAAGCCGCCCCCAGATATTTCACGAGGTCAAACGCCAGCGCGGACGATAACAGGATGGCGGAAAGCCCCAGCGCCGCGGCGACCGCTTGCAGAAAGTTCGCCGTTTCGATGGCAAACACAGAGACCAGCCCGGCTACGCGTCCCTGGCTGGCGCTGCGGGCGGTGATATAGAGCACCGCCGGTCCTGGCACGAGCAGTAACGCCAGCGTCGCTGCGATGAAAAAATAAAGTTTTGAAAAATCGATCATGATGGGTAGCCTCTACTGTTAAATGGATAAGTGGAAGATTGCCGATTAAAAAGTCGTAGTAACGACTTTAGTCGTTCGGACAGCGACTACACCGCCTGATTTGCTTGGCAAATCCTGGTTCGGCCGTCTCGCACCGTCGGGCTCGCGGCCCGAACGGGGTGCCGGGGAAGTCGCCACTCCAAATATTTTTGGGATGGCTGGTAACTTTTTTCAAATGAATATGAATTCGGTCCTGCACTATATCTCATCATCATAATGGATTCCAAAGAAGATACCATCTTTGGAAGAGAGATAACGATCGATATGGCGATCCAGGTAGTTCTGGTAGTCCCGATTCTGAAATCGCTGGTAATACTCTTTGAGAAGTCGGACGTCGCAATCATGCTTCTCAGCAACGCCCATGGCAAACACCTTCATCCGAAAAAGCATATCGATGCTGATGATCTTGTAATTCGTCAGCTCGATTGCACCCATCGAATAATGAGCGTGGTCGAACTTGTAAATGCTGCGAAATAACTCGAAACCATGTACAAGGAAACCAAAGTCCCCCCAAACATCTTTCCGGTGATCTGGAAATTTGACTTTCAACCGTTGATAATCACGGGCTGTGACAATGAAGTCGATGTCGTCGCCATGCTTACGCAATCCGTAATACTCCATGGCCAGCCCGCCAACAATGACAGGCTTATCGAGAAACTCAACCCCGAGCTTTTGGATATTGATCGTTGTTTCAAGTTCCAGTTCATCCACTTTTAACCTCAATCCGTTACGTCAAAGTCTGGGACCTGATCGTTTGCTAACTCCACTTTGTCGGGCAGACTCTTCACACGCAGGCAGGGATTTCAATACCGTGCCCGGCTTCCCGCTCCAGACGTATCGCTCCCTCCGGGCAGCTTTCCATACACCTGCCACAGCCAAAACATTGCTCTGTTATTAACTGCAACGTGCCATCTTTTATCCAGCGAGCTTCAAAGAAGCAGCTTTCCTCGCATGAGCCGCAATCGGTACAAAGTGCTGGGTCTGTGACTGCCACATACTCCGACCGCAGTTGCGCACTGTAATTGCCTTCCGCTTTTATTCGACGGAGCGGGCGGCAACAGCAGGTACAACAACTACAGATCTCTGTTACCTTTTGCCCATGATGTGTATAGAACAGATTGTGGATTGCCCTTCGGTCGGCAGCCGTTTCCAGGATGGACAGCGCTTCGGCTGTTGAAATGGGCCGGGCGCCCTGAAGTTCCTCCTGCGAGGCGCTTTCGAACAACAGGCAAACCTCCCATGTATCACGCGGACAATTCTGCGCCAATACCCTGCACGGACATTCTCGAAGATACGCTTTATCAGCCTGGCTCACAATCTCCCATGCCTTGGTGGGAGGAATAATGATGCGTTCTGTATCGTTTGATTCACACATTGTTTGCTCCAGATATCACGCTGGCGGGGGACGAGAGTCGTCGAAAGGTGGAAAACTCAGAGCCACAAAAACGCTCCAAAAAACGCGCCACGTCCCCACCGTCAGCTGTACGCTGTAGTGGGCAGCTTTCACAACCATAAGACAACTCAACCTGATTCGTCGTTCAAAATCTTTGTCACAAAAAAACCGTGAATTTCCTGACCACGCGGAAAGGTTGTGACCGGACATAAACCAAAGCCAAGCTGCTTCCACATGGGAATGGCCTCAAGTTTATCTTCTGAACTCCACGAGCGCAATTGATAAGCATGAACTTCTCGGGCCTGTACAATGGAAAGATGGATCAAGTGTCTGGCTATTCCACGTTTTCGATAGGCGGGACGAACCTCTAGAATATTTATATAGCCTTCGATAGTCTTTGGCAGTGGAGCTGGTAACTCGCGCCAGTATACAGAAATAATGCCAACGGAACAGTTCTCATGCATGGCAACAATCGTAAAGCCATCGGCAAAATGGAGATGAAGCTCAACCTTCTCATTCCATTCTTCGATAATCCTGGGCTTCCATGTTTCATCAATGGCCATGTATTCAATGTGTTCGTTCTCAAGTGCCGTGATCATCTCGTATTCACCCTGTTGTTGCTCCCAAGTGTATTTTTATGGAGACATTCGCTTAACTCCCCGTTGGGACGTTATACAGATTTCCTCTGTATAACTGGTGATGCACAGATTATACGCCTCGCGCTTTTCACCCTACAAATGCTGCAACTGACTCTTCTGATAACCCCTCTGTCGTCTTCTCGAACTCGATCCTGGTGCGTTTGATGGCGGCATGGAAGGCGAAATCGAATTTGGGCCCCTGCTCGGGGGAGTCGATGTTCATCCAGGCGTGCGAGTCGCGCGGCAGCAGAGGCAGGACGAGTGGTTTGAGCGGTTTCACAAAGCTGAGTACTTCAAGGGGAAGATAGACCTTGCCGGAGCATAGCTCGGAGGAGTCGATCAACGCAGGGTCAACGGGGTCGATTTCGGGCGGCGCGGGATGCGTCCCATTATGACGGGCGAGCCATAGGTCCACGTAGTTGCTGTGGGCGTAGAAATCCTGGGCGGTGTGGGTCAACCGCCCAAAGGCTGCCCACGCAGCCGGGACATCGTTCCCGCGCAGCGATTCCACGACAAGCGCGCGTTGCTCCTCGATGTAGGCATATCCCTGTTCGAAAGCGTTGTTGTCGAAGTGATACTCATCATGACCGATCTGCGCCGCAAGACGGTCCTGGTACAAATTCGCCGCAATGATCTTTTTCATCGCGGCGGGGTCGAACAGGCTCTGAAGGGCTTCTCGGGTGATATCGGCGTGGTATTGGGGCTCCATAATTGTCCGATTATAAACGATGGGTTACCGCAGGGTCCGCCCCGCACGTGTCATAAGGCTGGATGAAGAGACGTGCGGGGTCGCTTCGCTTACCCAAAGGGT
>Ga0190269_10000309_pt1 | contig 26137 bp, 27 predicted proteins | sample Popmic249IS_FD_133749 | JGI IMG/M metagenome (GOLD analysis project Ga0190269, IMG submission 133749) | Populus adjacent soil microbial communities from riparian zone of Blue River, Arizona, USA - 249 IS | ecosystem: Environmental > Terrestrial > Soil > Riparian zone | place: USA: Arizona... | reverse complement strand
TTTGTATTTGTTTATTTCTATTTCTTTTTCTATTTCTATTTTTGTATTTTTCTATTTCTTTTTTTGTATTTGTTTATTTCTATTTCTTTTTCTTTTTCTATTTCTATTTCTATTTCTATATTTGTATTTGTATTTTTCTATTAATTATTTTGATATGGTTTATTTAATGTATTTAAAGATTTTATTTTTGTTGAATTATGGTTATTAATGATATTAATTTATTAAAATTGTTGAAAGAGCTACAAGGGTTATTTACTCATTATAGCGAACAACAAATTACGGAACTAGTAAATTTAATTAAAGTCACTGAATTTCCTTATCAAATAAATTTTCATTTTAAAATCACAAAAAGTTTGTTTGAAGAAACAGGTAAAAATTATTATTTGATAGTAAAATGTGATTCAAAAGGAGATGATTTATTATTAACATACAATAAATCATTTTGTGATGTAATATTAAAAAAAATGAAATATTTGGAAATACATAAAATATTTATTTATAAGTTAAAAAGAAAAAGTTAATATATTTAATAATTTTTTCTTTTTATGTTTTTAATTTTATTCATTAGTAGATGATATTAGATTAGATTATACTATTTTGTTTGATAATATTTTTTTTTTATTATAATAAAAGATAAATGTAATATATTGTAAATATTATTATTTTATCTTATTAATGTTATATAATGAGATGAGCTAAATTAATAAAAGATACTATAAATAAATATAGTCAAATTTATTAATATAATTTAATAGTCTGTTAAGATAAAAAAAATTATATAAGGCTACTCATTAAACATTAAGGATGTATTTAGTGTTGAGGAAAAAATGTTAATCATTTTTTTTTTAAAACGGAGGGTTTGATCCTGGCTCTGAATGAATGCTTGTGAATGACTTCACACATGCGGGTTGATTATAATTAAAATTTAATTATACAGCGAATAGGCGTAAAAATGAGAAGAACCTTATTGTTACATTAAAGTAAATTATATTTATTATAATTTATTGACTAGATCATATGACGTATAAATGAGGGCTCTTGTTAAGATTAGGTAGTTGGTAGTGGTAATGGCCTACCAAGCCATCGATCTTTAGTGGGCGTGGGAGCGCGCACCATCGCATTGGGATTTAAAAGTGCCCAAACTCTTTGAGGCAGCAGTGGGGAATCTTGGACAATGAACGAAAGTTTAATCCAGTAAGTTCACGTGGTATATGAAGGAAAATATTCTGTAAGTACAGGTTATAAAGCATAATAATGATATCTTTATAATCAGGCCCGGCTAACTTCGTGCCAGCAGCCGCGGTGAAACGGAGGGGTCAAGTGTTATTCACATGAACTGGGCGTAAGAGCACGTAGTCGGTTATGCAAGCTATTCTTAAAAAATTAGGGAAGAACTTTAAGACTAAGATGTGACACAACATAACTTTGGATTTAAGAGGAGTAAAAGGCACTTTTAGAGGAGAGGTGAAATTTGTAGATTCTAAAAAGACGACCGATTGGCGGAGACTTTTTACTATTTTAAATCAACGATGAGGTGCTAAAGTATAAAAATCAAAAAGGATTCGATACCCTTGTAGTTTATACCCTGACCTATGAGTGTCGGATTGGGTGGTTATTAGTTATATAATTTATTATGTAATCTAATATAATACTTGTATCCATAGCAAACGCGAAAACACTCCGCCTAGGAAGTACAATCGCAAGATTAAAACTTAAAGGAATTGACGGAAAGCTTTTTAAAGCGGTGGAGCATGTGGTTTAATGCGTCTTAACGCGCCAAATCTTACCAGTTCTTGCAGTTAAATTAAACTATGATTTTAACTTATCATAATATATTGTTATATTATTATTTAACTTTATATTTGTTGTTTAACTAACAGTTGCTGCATGGCTGTCGTAAGTTCGTGCTTTGAAGTATTTGATTAGTCTCAGAAACGAACATAATCTTTTTCATTTATTTATATAATGATATATCACACTAAACGTGTGATGAAAATAAGATGACGTCAAGTCCGTATATCGCTTATGAACTGGGCCACACACGTGCTACAATGACTATTACAATGAGTCGCTATAATGTAAATTAACGCTAATCTTTAAAGGTAGTCTTAGTTCAGATTGCTTTCTGAAAGTCGAAAGCATGAAGTAGGAATCGCTAGTAATCGCATATCATAATGGTGCGGTGAATGTTTTAACGCTTTCGTACACACTGCCCGTCAGGCGGCAAGAATAAATTATGAGTAACAATAAAGATGAGTGTATCATAATAGTATATTAACAAATAATTATTGTATGCATTTATTTTTCTGTATACGTTATATTTGTTAAGGTACGCTTCAATTATTTAGCTTATAGTTTTTGATTGCTGTTAAGTCGTAACAAGGTAAGAGTACCGGAAGGTGCTCTTGGATTTTCACCCTTGTAAAAAATATATGTTATGAACATAGTTAGTGAATGTTTATTATATATAATTTTACTTTTTAATTTTTATATAAAAACTGGGTTATTAGTTTAGTTATAAGATTATTATTTATATTGTTTTTATTATTATAAACGTTTATTAAAGATAGAATAATTATTTGAACATAAAAGTTGTTTTAATTTATATATTAAAAAATAAATAGTAGTTTTTGATGTTTTTTAAAAAAACATTAGGTTTGCTTCTTTTCCTTGTAAAATATTAAATTTTTTTCATTAATATTGAGCAGAAAAAGAAGTTTTATTATTAGTGAGTTTTTATACTAATACAATATATTTATTTTTGTATGAAAATAATAAAAAATCTTTTATTAATTGATATATTGGCGTTTTGAGAAAGTTTTTCCATTTTGTTATAATGAATATGAAGAAGAATAGAATATGAAAATTTTGTATTGTTAATGAAGAATTTTTAGGTATATTATTAATTAAAAATTTATTAAAAATTTCTGGAGGTAGTTATATAAGAAAACAATATATAAAAACGAATATTATTCAAAAAAAAACGTATCTTACTGCATGAGTTAAGTCAAATAATATTTCAAAAATTGATAAAAAAGTAGCGGAACATCATCCAACGTGTCATGTTATTGACGAAGAAAAAAAAGTTATAAATGTAACAAATTATACACATAGTAAATATACAAATGGTGTAAAAAATTATGATACAGGAGCAAAATCGAATAAGATAGAAGGAAAAAATGTACAAATAGTAAAAAAAATTAATATAATTTACTCAAAAAATGAAAGTGAAGTTAAAGCATATTATGAAACGATGAAAGTTTGTAAAAAAACAAAAGTAACAGAGAATGAAATACAATTAAAGAATGCTATTAATAAAGTAATTTTTAATGGTTTAAAAGAAGATAAAATGGAGGAAAAAAGTCAATTTATGGAAAGATTTAAAGATTTAATGCAAAAAAGTGGTATAAATATTGACAAAAACATAGATGATTAAAAAATATATAAATATATCTTTAATAGTTGAGTTATTATTAACAATAATTGGAATAGTATTGATTTATGAAGGTTATTTTGATGTAAGTATTCTAATAAAGGCATTAGTAATATTAATGTTAATGATGGTTTATAAATGGATTGGTCATAGGGTGGGAATAAACATAGAAACACACAAAATAGATTTTGATGAAATTTTACATTCAAAAGAGACAGAGAATTCGAAAAAAGTAAAAGAAAGAATGGTAAAAATATTTTCAAGTAAAATTTTTAAAAAGCATAAAATTTTGTATGATATAATATTTTTTGCATATTTTATATTGTTCCCATGGAATTGAGTAAGTTATATAATAATATATATATATTCAAAAATATTTGGGATAAAAGTATGAATAAATGGGAATAAAGATGTATTATTTAAGAAGTATTTTAATAAGGATGTAAAAAGTATTAATTTATCATTAAATAATAACAAAATATATAAGATATATAATTGAGTAATAAAATATCCGATATTAAGATTATTATTGATACCGAGAAAAATAAGAAAGAATATATGAAAAAGAAAAAGTTATGTGGAATTATTAAGAGTAAGATATTTGGCGTATATAATAAGTGTAATATTATTATATTATGGGTATTATGATTTTATTAATGGTTTAAATTTATGAGAGAAATTATCATTAGTATATGTATATGTAGCGATAATATGACCGATAATAATGTATTTATATATAGAATATGGTGATAAGCATTTAGAATATGGATCATTTTTATATCCAAATGTAAATATATATGCAATAAATAGTACTAATTCAATAACATGAAATTTATTTGGTGTTTATATAGAAGCAGTAAATGAAGTAAGTAATGGATATTTATCATTTAAATATGATTTTTTTGGTAATAATGGAATAAAAATTGATCATTATAGAAAAATAAATGTAGATGAAAAACCAAGTTTATTTATTATAAATTTGTCATATGAAGAAATATGAAGATATGAGAAGAATTATGGTGTTTCTTTTTTGGCATATAGAATTTTAAATTTAAGGATGAGTTATTATCAGGCAGATATGGTAAAAAAATTATATGAGATAGGAGTAAAAAAATTAGGAAGAGAGGTAGTAGATAAAGAATATATAAAATATGTATTTAGATCAGTAGAAGTATATAAATATTGATTAATATTAATGATGGATATGAGAAGATTGATAGGTTATAAGAAAGAAGAGTGGATGTTATTACCAAAAAATTGTTTTGCAGAATATGAAGATAGTGATATAAAAACAAAGGAAGAATTAGATGATAAAATAACTATACCAGAGAAGTTTGTATTAAATAATAAATTATACAACAATTTATTAAGAAATGTTAATTATTTTTTTTTAAATGATTTTAATATAATACAAATTAATAATTTATGAGAAGAATGAGAAAGAGAAGAGATATTAGGAATAAAAGAAAGTTTAATGAATAAATTAGCGAAGGAAAGTAAAAGTGAGAATAGTAGAGATTATTGATGAGGTTTAGAAGGAAGAGAAGAATTTGAAGAGTATGATAATGAATATTTAGAGGGAATATGTAGAGAAGTAGAAGAGTATTATTTTAAAGAATATGAAAAATTAGAGGATAAAAATGTACTTATAAGTAATAAACAATTAAAAAAAATTAAATTAATAATTGAAAATGATAAATAAAAATTATATATTTTGATTATTGTAAATGATATAATATATAGTTTTTTAATATATATATATATATATGTATAATTATAATGGTTATAAACGGATGCCTTGACATTAATTAAAAGTAGACGTTATGGATTAACGAAACGTTATGGTTAATAAAAATTATATGATAACCTATAAATATCTATAATGGAAACAAATCATCATAGATGAATATTTTATATATTTATAACTTATTGAATTGACACATCTTAGTAAATAAAGGAAAAGAAACTAAAAAGTATTCTGTAAGTAGTGGTGAGCGAAAGCAGAGAAGGTAAGTGTAATATAAATTGTGCATATGAGAATAAAAAATTGACTATAAAGGGTAATATACATGACTTAGTCCCGTATTTATGTGGCAATTTATTTTATCAAGAGTAAAATGTGGTATGTGGGATCATGTTTGAAGAAAGTAGAGCCTTCTACTAAATCTAAATATAATTAATGATCGATAGTGAACTAGTACTGTGAAGGAAAGGTGAAAAAGTAATCCAAGAAGGATATTGAAAAGTAACTGAAATTTATAACCTACAAGCGGTTAAAGTTATTTTAATATAATAATAGCGTACCTTTTGCATAATGGGTCAGCGAGTTAGTTTGTATAGCAAGCTTAAATTTATTTATAAATGTAGGCGTAGTGAAAGCATTAATGAAAAATTAATTAGTTATATGATCTAGACCCGAAACCATATGAGCTAATCATGATCAAGTTATTGCGGACTGAACCCGTTTCTGTAGCAAGAGATTGGGATGAATTGTGATTAGGAGTGAAAAGCTTATCGAATATGGAGATAGCTGGTTTTCTGCGAAATTTATTTAAGTAAAGTGTAAGATTAATAATTATATTAGTGGTAAGGCACTTTGTGATCTAGGGGATCGCTCAACGGCTTCTTTAAAATCATTAAAACCTAGAATGCTAATAATAATAATCTTGCAATCAGACTGTGGGCGATAAGGTTCATAGTCGAGAGGGAAATAGCCCAGATTATTAGCTAAAGTTTCCAAATTATATTTAAGTGTTTAAGATTGATTAATCCTGAAAGTGATTAGGAGGTTGGCTTAGAAGCAGCCATCCTTTAAAGAAAGCGTAAAAGCTCACTAATTATAGATAGGAGAGTTTAATTGGTCGATGATGTAGGAATCTATAAATTATATACTGAAGCTATAAATATTTATTATGGTAGCAGAATATTTTGTAAGTCTAAAGTTTATTTGTGAAAATAAATGAAGATATCAAAACAATGCCTGCTGGCATGAGTAGCGTATAATAATGTAAAAAATAATATTTGTATTATTTTTTGTAATCATTATCACCGTATAATCAAGATTTTCTTAGCAAGGATGTACCACTAAGAGTTAGCCGGCCCCTTAGAATAATGAGTTTTCAAAATTTGATGGGTATTATATTAATATTTATAAGCTAAATATACGTTGTTAAATGACTAAAATTTTATTATTATTATTTTTATTAGATTAAGTAATAATAATAAAATTTTATGGAAAAAAGTTTAGTATATTTAACCGTATTTATAACCGACACTGGTGATTGGGCAGAGTATGCTAAGGTGTATGGAATAACAATATTTAAGGAATTCGGCCAGTTGATCCTGTAACTTCGGGAGAAAGGATATCTATATTTATTTCATTTGTATATATTTTCGAATATGTATAATTAAGTTTAAATATTGATGACACAAAATAGGGAAGGGCGACTGTTTATCAAAAACACAGGGCTATGCTAAATTGTAAAATGATGTATATGGTCTGACCCCTGTCCGGTGCTGTAAAGTGAATGCTAATTGTGTAAGCTTTTAGTATAAGCTCCAGTAAACGACGGCTGTAACTATAACGGTCTTAAAGTAGCGAAATCCCTCGTCAATTAATTGTTGACATGCATGAATGGGGTAACGACTTTTCCACTGTCTCAAGTATTGATCCAGCGAATTTGAAATCTTCGTGCAAATGCGAAGTACCTTTGGCGGGACGGAAAGACCCCGTGCAGCTTTACTGTAATTTTTTATTATTAATTGGAAATAAATACGTAGGATAGATTTTAACTTATGAACCCTTAATTTTCGAATTAATTGGAGAGGTTTCCTTGAAATAATTTTTTTTTATTTTTGATTAATTAACTTTTTTAAAAAAAAAAAAGGACAATGTAAAATGGGCAGTTTGACTGGGGCGGTCGCCTCCTAAAAAGTAACGGAGGTGCACAAAGGTAAACTAGAATTAGTATATTCATATTAATTTGTTAGCGTAACAGTATAAGTTTGCTTGACTGTAATAATTAACCAATTATGCAGGAACGTAAGTTGGTTGTAGTGATCCAATAGTACCGAAAGGTAGGACTATTGCTCAACGGATAAAAGTTACGCCGGGGATAACAGGCTGATGGTTCTTGAGAGTAGTTATCGATGGGACCGTTTGGCACCTCGATGTCGGCTCATCACATCCTAGAGGGGGAAGTAATTCTAATGGTTCGACTGTTCGTCGATTAATGTGGTACGTGAGTTGGGTTCAAAACGTCGTGAGACAGTTTGGCCCCTATCTGCCATGGGTTTAAAGAATTGAAAATGATTTCTCTTAGTACGCAAGGACTGGGACATCTTAAAATTAAATTTTATAATTATTTTTTGTTAATACTGGGGAATGCTTGAAAGTTTGCAAATTGTCATCTGGTTATTATGCTAATAGTAAGCCAGGCAGCTACGCAAATTATATTTAATCGCTGAAGACATATAAGTGAGATAATATACGTAAAAATATTCTTTTTAGATAATAGTAGACTACTATTTAGTTAAGGTACTAATGTAAGTATTGTAAAATATTTAGTTAAGTATCGAGTATTAATTTTCTACGAGTTATATATATTTTTTTATTATATGATTAAATATTTAAATGAATTGAAAAAATATGTTTATGTAAAGTGGGTATTGGTACAGTAGTTGATTGTATTGATGATAGTGGTGTAGTAAGAGCAAAAATAATAAAGGTATTGGGTCATACAAAAAAGATGGAAGCAAGGATTGGTGATAGAGTAACTGTTGTTATAAAACACAGAAATATTAAAGTAAAAAATTTAGCAAAAGCTAGAATAAGACATAAATTTAGAGTTGGAGCTATGCAAAGAGGTATTGTTGTTCAAACAAAAAGAAATTTTCGTAGATGAAATGGGTCTTGAATTAGTTTTTTTAGAAATGCTATAATTATTACTAGTAAAAGAAATAAACCGTTATGTAGTAAAATAAAAGGTGCAATTCCTTTTGAATTGGCTCGTAAGTATCCAAAAATGGGTTCAATATCGAGTTTAATAGTTTAATATGTATATGTGAAGTTTATATAATGAAGTAGATTTAAAGTATATTTTAAATTCTACTTTAAATAGAGTTAATATATTAAAATCTAATAGTATAATGATTAAAAAGCCGAAAATTGAATTTTATTTTTTATTTGAGAATATAATTGATCCTGATTTAGAAAGAATTTATGAAAATTTGTTTATTCTATGATTTTTCACAGGACAAAAATTTAAAGTTAGTAAGGTAAGATCAAAATTGGTTCGTGGTATGCGTTACTATAGATTTTTTTTACGATTAAATTTTATTTTTAATATTAGTTTTTTTAAGTTTTTTGAAGTTTTTTCTTATTCTTTGAAACCATTTATTGGTAAAAATTTTTTTTCTAATATAGGATATGATATTAATAATAGTTGATATTTTTTAACTAATATAAGAGGATTTAATAATATTAGATTATTAGATTATTTTTATTTAATTGGGATTTATGATGATTTAATAATACATTTTTTTACTAAAAATCCAAATAACAATTATTTTAAATCTTCTTATTATTTTTTATCTTTGTTTAAAGGATGTTAAATCGTAAATTAAGAAAAATTGAGAAAGATAAATTAGTAAGAAAAAATAATTTAAAAAATGAAATGTTTTTATTGGTTAATAAATATAATTTGAATGTTAATACATTATTATTTAAATATAAATATTACATTTATTTTAAAATAATGAGAAGATTTCATTTAAATTCGAGTATATCTCGTATAAAAAGTACTTGTATTATAAGCGGTAGAACGCATTGAGTATTAAGAAAATTTCATATTAATAGAATGGTTTTTAAAAATTTTGTTGATTTTGGAATAATGAATGGATTAAAAAGAGCTTTTAAATAGATAAGTTATGCATGCAAAATTAAATAAATTAATTTCTGAAATTAACCTTGCTAAAGCAAGAAGAGTAATTAATTTTAAAGTAAGATTAAGTAGACATTCACTTTTTTTTTTAAATAAATTAAATGAATATGGTTTGATAAGAGGATATTCTATTGTAAATAGGGAAATTATTGTTTATATGAAATATATTAATAATACTGTTGTTTTTAAAAAAATATATTTAATAAAAGGAAAAAGATATATTAAATTAATGAGTTTATTAAGGATGTCTAGTAGAATAAAACCGTCTTTATATTTGTTAGTAACAGCTAATGGATATAAATTCAGTGATGAATGTTTGTTAGAAAATATTAGTGGTAGAGTTATTGCTAGAATTGAATTATAATTTAAAGAAAATTTATAGTTTTAAATATATACTTGATAATAATTTTTCATTATTTTTTGATAAAAATAATAATTTATTGTATTTTTATAATGATGTAGTAAGATATAAAATACATTTGCCAAATTTTTATTTGAATAAAAATTTAAATTTTATTTTTTTTGATAAATATAAATATATGTCTTTTTTAAAAAGTTTTTTTAATAAATATAAAACATGTTATAAGTTTTTTATTTTTAAAATGAAATTAAAAGGATTAGGTTATAGAATTTATCCAATAAATAAATTTTTGATAAAATTTTTTTTTGGAGATAAATGCTTTACGTATTTGCATATTCCTAAAGATATTTTTTATATGCGTTATAATAAAAAAAGAAGAAATATATTTTTTTTTTCAATAAATTATCAAAAATTAAATGATTTTTTAAAATTTGTTATAGCCATGAGAAGAATTGATTTTTATGAACGTTCAAATATTTTTATGACAAAAAGAGATAATTTTTTTTTAAAAAAACAAAAATAAATGTTTAAGTTTAAGAATGTTAAATTGAATTATAATAAGAGATTATATGCTTCATTGAAAAAGATTTATGGTATAGGTGAACAGAGAGCATTATATGTTTTAAACACGCTTGGAATTAATGGTTTTTTTGATATAAATGCATTAAATTTGTATTTTTTTGAATGTATTTTGATTTTATTTAAGATGAATTATACTTTAGAAGACCATTTAAAATATCTTATAAGAAGTAGATTTAATCGTTATAGAGATGCTAATATATTTAAGTATAATCGTTTTATAAAAAAATATCCAATAAGAGGTCAAAGAACTCATTCTAATGCGAAAACGCAAAAAATTATTAAGCATAAATTCTAGAAAGTTTTTATTGGCAAAAAAAGTTTTGTTGAAAAAAAAATTTTTTAGATATAATGTATTTAAAAAATCTTTTTTTTCTCTTAATAAAAAGTGGAAAAAAAAATTTTTAGATGTTTTTAAAAATGAAAATTATAAACAAAGATTTATATTTGATATGATTAAGCAAAAAATTATAAATGAAAAAAATACAATTAGAAAAAAAAAGTATTTATTTAAAATGAAAAAAAAAAATATGTTGAAAGTATCATATATGTTGAATAAATATAAGTATTATATTTTAACTATAAAAAGTTTTTATTCAAATTTTTTTTTAATTTTGTCTGATCATAATAATAAATTGGTATTAAATTATTCTACTGGCCAATTTGTTAAAAGTAATAGTAAGAAAAAAAAATTATCTTTGATTACTATATTGAGAATGATAAGAAAAGTTGTGGCATTTTTAAAAGTAAATAAAATAAAATTTATATGTGTACATTTAAGAACTCATATAAATAGTTTTATTTTTAATATATTTAATGTTTTGTCTTATAATAAAATAAAATTAATTTATTTATTATTCAGTAAGCCAATTCCACATCATTTTGGACAAAGAAAAAAAAAAGCTAGAAGATTATAAAAGTGAATTTTTTTGGTATATTTTATGGAGATTATATATATTTAGTTCATGATCTTTATTTAATTTTTTGTATTATTTTTATTTTTTGTTTTGGTATTTATTTGTTTAAAAATATTAAATCATTAATATTAAGTAGATTGATTGTTGAATTGTCGCTTCCAATATTTGTTTTTTTAATACTTTTAAGTTTATGCTTTTTTGATACAAATATTGATGTTATTTATTTTTTCAGTTTTAAATTAGATATGTTTAATATTTTTTTTAGAATATTAATATTGATTATTTTAATTATTTATTTTTATTATTTTAGAAACATTTTTTTTTTAGAAAGATTATATATGTTTGAATATTCAATTTTAGTATTATTGTCTGTTGAAGGGACTTTTTTATTATTAACTTCAATTGATTTGTTTGTTATATATTTAGCTTTAGAATTGCAAAATTTAGGATTTTATATAATGTCTTCAATTTATCGTTATAGTAATTTTTCTACTGAAGCAGGTTTAAAGTATTTTCTTTTGGGTTCATTTTCTTCAAGTTTATTTTTGTATGGGTTGAGCATATTATATGGTTTATTTGGTACATTAAATTTATTTGATTTGTATTTATTTATGAATGTAAATTATATAAATTCATTTATATATTTTATTTCTATATTTTTTTTGTTTGTTAGTTTGATATTCAAATTAGGTGGGGCTCCATTTCATTGATGATTACCTGATGTTTACGATGGTTCTCCTACTGTTGTTACAATGTATTTTTCTATAATACCAAAAATAATATATATATGCTTAATTATTAAATTAATCATGTGATTATTTATTTTAGATAAATTTTTTTTTAGTGTTTTATTTAGTGTAGTTGGTTTATTTTCTTTAATTTTTGGTATTGTAAATGCTATGTATCAATATAGAATTAAAAGATTTTTAGCATATAGTGCAATAGCTAATATTGGTTATGTATTTTTGGTTTTTGGTTTGTGTAATTTTTATAGTTTATTTTCATCTTTATTTTTTATAATTACTTATATAATTTCTGTTATGTTAATATTTATTTTTTTGTTAAGTGTTAAGAAAATAAATAATTATGAATTTATTAATATATATGAATTGTCTTTAATAAGTAATACTAATTCATTATTATCATTGTTTTTGGTTTTAATTTTTATTTCATTAGCAGGTATTCCGCCTTTTATTGGGTTTTTTGGAAAATTTTTTATATTTATTCCATTTATTTATGATTATAATTATGTTTTATTAATTATTATTTTGTTGTTTAGTGTAATTTCCAGTTTTTATTATATTCGTATTATAAGATTTATATTTTTTAATAAGATAGATGAATATTTGTATTTAAAATATTTTAATTCAAATGTAATTTTTATTTTATTATTGTTAATTAATTTATATTTTTTTTTAATTTTTGATATTTTTGCTGAAAGTTTGTTTTTTTTATTATTAAATGTATTTTTTTTTTAAATGCATAAAAAAATAAAAATTAAATTATTTAAGGCGAGAGCAAATTCACTTAATACTAGATCGAAGATGATAGTTGTTGGATTTAATAATAAAGTTAATGGTGCTTATATAGAAAAAATAGGTGTTTTTTTTAATGAAGAAAATACTAATATTTGTTTTATAAATTTATATCGTTTAGCATATTGATTAAATAAAGGGGTAAAAATGACAAGTAGAGTATCTTGACTTGTTGGATTATTAGCAAATAGTGAATAATACATTGAAATTAAATTGAGATAAAAAAATTTTTTATGAAGATAGAAAAAGGAAAAAATTAATAATAGGATGAGATATGAAAGGTTCATTTAATGCTTTTGGTAGAGGGCAATATATAGATGATTGAACCTATATGTGAATAAAAGGTAAAAATTTAAAATTATTAAAATCTACTGTACAATTAGTAAAATTTTCAACTTGAGTTGAAAAATATTTTATAAATTGTTTTTATTATTTTGGACATTTGTATAAATCTTGAATTTCAGGATTAACTTATTTAAAAATAGTTAGTTGTTCAAGACTAACTAAAAAAAGATTAAAATGGTAATTTAATTTTTTTTAACCCTTTTAGTTCAATTGGTAGAATATTGAATTTCGGATTCAAAGATATAGGTTCAAGTCCTATAAAGGGTTTTATTTTTTATGAAGAATGGATATTATATTAATAATAAATATTATTTTGATACTAATATAACTCACGGCACGATATTTCAAAAATGTTCAAATATAGGGATAGATATACCATGTTTTTGTTATCATGAATCTTTGAATATTGCTGGAAATTGTAGAATGTGCTTAGTTGAGGCTAGTAATAGTTTAAAATTGGTAGTTTCTTGTGCAATGCCAATTACTAATGATGTAAAAATATTTACTTCAAATAAAAGAGTAAAAAAAGCTAGAGAAAGTGTTTTAGAGTTTTTATTAATAAATCATCCATTAGATTGTCCAATTTGTGACCAAGGTGGTGAATGTGATCTGCAAGATATAACTTTAATGTTTGGTTCAGATAAAGGAAGATTTTATGAATATACTAAAAGAGCTATTTTTAATAGAGATTGTGGACCATTAATAAAAATGTTGATGACAAGATGTATTCATTGTACAAGATGTGTACGTTTTTTAAATGAAATAGCTGTAACAAATGATTTAGGTATGTTTGGTCGTGGTGAAGATAGTGAAATTGGAACATATATAAATAATTCATTGGTAGATGAATTATCAGGAAATATTATTGATTTATGTCCAGTTGGTGCATTGACATCAAAACCTTATTCTTTTACTGCAAGACCATGAGAATTAAATAATATGGAGAGTGTAGATATTTTAGATTCTTTAGCTAGTAATATACGTATAGATTATTTAAATAATAAAGTATATAGAATTTTACCAATTTATAATAAATATTTGAATGAAGATTGAATATCTAATAAAGCTAGATTTTTTTATGATTCTAATGATAGTCAACGTATTCTTTATCCAATGTTTAAAGTTGATAATAAATTTGTTTCGTTGAATTGAAATAAATCATTTTATATATTTTTTCTTCATTTTTTTAATAAATTATATAATAATGTAATTGCTTTTTTTGGTATGTTTAATGATTTTGATTTAGTAAATAGTATTACTAAATTTTTTAATAAATTAGGAACGGAAGTTTATATTAATAATAATTTTTTTACAAAGTTTGATTTTAGAAATCAATTTTTAATTGAAAAAATTTTTACTATTTTTGAAAATATAATAAATATTTTATTTATTAATATTAATTTAAGAATTGAATTTCCTATATTGAATTTTAAGTTAAGAAAAATGATTACAAATAATGATAAAATTAATGTATATTCAATAGGTTTATCTGGTTCATATTATAATATACCGATTAAGTTTTTTGGAAATTCATTAAATGATTTTTTTTTATTTTTTAAAGGAAAAAATAAGCTTAATTTAGACTTATTTTATAATAAAATTATAAATTCATTATTTTTTATTAATGATAAATTTATTAATTTAAAAGTTTTTATTAGTATTTTTAACATTGTTATTTTTAATTCAATGAATTTTTTACAAAATTGGTTAAATAAGTATTTTGTTTATAATATTAATTTTTTTTATGATAATATTAGTTATGTAAATATTTTTGAGCTTAATAATTTTAAGAATATTAACAGTAATATTGAATTACAAAATTCATTTATATTTTTAGAAAATTTAGATGATTATTATTTTTTATCATTGCTTAAAAGCAATAATTTTATTGTTTATCATGGGTTTTTCTTTGATTACGGTGCTAAAATTTCTAATTTATTAATTCCGTCATTTTCTAATTTTGAATTTGATAGTATATTTTTTAACATAGAAGGTAAATTAAAAAAATCAAAGAAAGTTATTTCAAAGAATAGTATAATAAATAATTCTGATTTTTTTATTATTTTAAAAGTATTTAGTAGTTATTTTTTTAAATTTAATTTTTCAATTTTAAAAAATTTTAATAAAATTTTGGGTTATTTTAATATTGTAAAAATTGATTTTAATATTAATATTAATTATAAAAAAAATTTAATAAAAAATAATGTAGAATATTTTGTTTATAATATTAATTTTTTCTATGATAAAACTATTTTATTTAATTCTAATATTTTTAATTATTATAAACACGATATTTACAGTTTAAATTCAAAAACTATGCATTTAGCCTCATTGGATTATTTGGTAAAATTAAAAACCTTTTTATAGAATGATTTTTTTTTTTATTATTGTATATATTTATTTTTTTGTTGGTTTATTTTGTTTTGTTTATTTTTTTTTCTTAGATTTTAGCATAATAAAGGTTTTGCCTCCAATTTTGCCAATAATATTGTTAGTAGCTTTATTTACTTTATTGGAAAGAAAATTATTAGGTGGAATGCAAAGAAGAAGAGGTCCTAATATAGTTGGATTTTTTGGCTTGTTGCAACCTTTTGCTGATGCTTTTAAATTAATTTTTAAGGAAACGATATTACCTAGTTTATCTAATTTATTATTATTTATTGTGTCTCCAATAATTAGTTTTACTATTAGTTTGTTAAGTTGATCTGTATTACCTTTTTCTTATAATGTTGTTCTTTCTGATATTAATTTGAGTATTATGTTTTTGTTGTCAATATCGTCTTTTGGTGTATATGGCATTATAATATCTGGTTGATCAAGTAATTCAAAATATGCTTTTCTAGGTTCATTACGTTCCGCCGCACAATTTATATCTTATGAAGTATCACTAGGTATTATAATTATGACTGTTTTGTTATGTGTAGGTTCTTTGAATATAAATGAGATAATAATGTTTCAGAATAATATTTGGTTTATATTTTTTTTATTTCCTAGTTTTTTTTTATTTTTTATTTCTGCTTTAGCAGAAACGAATAGAATTCCTTTCGATTTGCCAGAGGCTGAATCGGAGTTGGTTTCCGGGTATAATGTTGAATATGCATCAACGACTTTTGTTTTATTTTTTTTAGCCGAATATTCAAACATATTAATTATGTCAATTTTAATTGTAGTTTTGTTTTTTGGTGGTTATTTGCCAATTATAAATTTTATTTTGTTTTATTATTTTCCGCTTTGATTATGATTTATTTTGAAAATTTTGCTAATTGTATGTTTGTTTATATATATAAGGGGAACATTGCCTCGTTATAGATATGATCAGTTAATGAATATTGGTTGAAAAGTAATGCTGCCAATTTCTTTGGCTTATTTATTTTTTATTTCAATATTATTTTGATTATTTTAAAATGTTAAGATTAATTATAAATTTTGTTTTTATGTATTTTTTTATTATTTTTTTCACTATTTTTTTATTTTTTAATAAGTTTGGGTTTAGTTATAATATTTTATATTATTTGTTTGATTTTAATTGATTTAATATAAAATATTGACTTGCTATAGATAGTATTTCAATTTTTTTTATTATTTTATGTTTATTTTTATTGATTATTTGTTTGATTTTAAATTGATATTTAATTTATAAAATAAATTTATTTTTATTTACTTTGATTTTATTATTTTTGTGTTTAATTTGTATTTTCTTTACAAATGATGCTTTTATATTATTTATTTTTTTTGAATTTATAATTTTTCCATTATTTATTATTGTTGGTATTTGAGGATCTAGAGAAAGAAAAGTTTTTGCTGCTTATCAATTATTTGTTTTTACTTTAATTGGTTCAATATTTGCGTTATTTGGATTTCTTTATTTATATTCAATTTATGGTTCTTTTAATTTTATTTATTATTATTCATTGGATTTAATTGAGTATAAATATTTAGTATTTTTTTTTTTATTTTTTGGATTTTCAGTTAAAGTACCTATAATACCTTTACATATGTGATTGCCAGAGGCTCATGTTGAGGCTCCAACGGTAGGTTCAGTTATTTTAGCTGGTATAATATTAAAATTAAGTTTTTATATTTATTTAAGATTATTAATATTTTTTTTTTCTAGTGTGATTTTTGATGTCTTGTATTTATTATTTGTTATTTTTATTATTGGTATTATATTGCCTTCTTTTTTTTCAATAGCGCAAATTGATATGAAAAAAGTAATAGCTTATTCTTCAATATCACATATGAATTATAGTTTAATAGGTTTATTTAATAATAATATTATTTCATTATTAGGTTCTACTTTTATGATGTTTGGACATGCATTGGTTTCTAGTGCTTTATTTATATCTATTGGTATAATTTATGATAGATATAAAAGTAGAATTTTATTTTACTATGGTGGTTTAGTATTAATTATGCCTTTATTTATTTCATTGTTTTTTATTTTTATATTATCAAATTTTGGTATGCCTTTAACAATAAATTTTGTAGGCGAGTTTGTTATTTTTATTGATATTTTTTATACTAATAGTTTTTTAAGTATTATTACTTTAATTGGTATGTTTTTAACAATGTTATATTCGTTATTTTTATATAATAGAATATCAACAGGTCCATTGAAGTTAAATTTTATTTATTTTTTTTCTGATATTAGTAGACGAGAATTTTATTTATTATTTATATTATTATTTTTTGTAATATTTTTTGGTATATTTCCAAGTGTAATTTTTGATTATTTTTTCAGTAATTTGTTTTTTATTTAAAATTTGTTTTTAGAATATATTATTATTTTTAAATATTTAATATTATGTTTGGTGGTTTCTTTATTACTTTTTTTTATTTCATTTATTTTTGTATATCAAAGTCCTAATCAAGAAAAATTATCTGTTTATGAATGCGGGTTTAGTCCATTTAGTGATTCTAGAAATAAATTTGAAGTAAAATTCTATATAATATCTATATTATTTATAATATTTGATTTAGAAATAGTTTTTTTATTTCCATGAGTCATAGTATTAAATAATTTAGGTTTTTTAGGATTTTTTTCAATTATATTATTTCTATTTATATTATTAATTGGTTTTATTTATGAATGATTTAGAGGGGCTTTAAATTGAAATTAATTTTTTGTAATTGAATTGTAAATTTTTATAAAAAGAAAAAAAGAAGAAAATTGAAATTTAAAAATATAAATAAAAAAAATTTTTTTTTATTAAATATATTAAATAATAGTTTGTATATGTATTTATATTTTTTTTTAATTGTTGATCAAAATTTACATGTTTATATTAAAGAAAATGTAAATGTTAAGGTTTTAACATTTTTAAAATTAAATTGTTATTTTTATTGTGTTCAATTATTGGATTTTATTATTATAGATAATTTAGAATTATCTAAAAATACTGTTTATAGATATGAATATATTTATGTTTTGGTTAGCTTAATTTATAATATAAGAATTTTTATTAGAGGATTTATAAAAGCTTTTTCTTTTTTACATTCAATCATAAGTATTTTTAATTCTGCGAATTGATTGGAGAGAGAAGCTTGAGATTTATATGGAATAATTTTTATAAATCATATTGATTTGAGAAGAATATTAACGGATTATGGTTTTATTGGGTATCCTTTTAGAAAGGATTTTCCGTTAAGTGGTTATGTTGAACTACGTTATGATGATATATTAAAAAGTGTTGTTTCTGAACCTTTAGAATTAATGCAAGAATTTAGATATTTTAACTTAGAAAATGTTTGAAGAAAATTTTAAGATATGGTAGAAGAAAATAATAATAATAATAATAATAATAATGAAAATCAAGGAAGAATAGAAGTAATGATTTGTCCTAAATGTAAATTAGTTATACTTAATAATATAAAGATAGAAGAAGAAATATTTGGTTTTATGACTAAAAAAAGATGTTATACATGTGAGTATACATATAAATGGTATCCTTTATATGTAAGATTAAAAAATGGAGAGGAAATGTGAAGAATAAAAGCAATAGATAAAGAGCAGTTATTAAAACCTCGTAAACTTAAAACTGATCGTTTTGTTTTTTTTATTAGAAATAATTTAATGATACGTATTGTTTATGTTACAAATGATTCTTTTTTTATTGAATTATTACATGAAAATTATGATAAAGAAACTGGTAGAATTATTAGTATGGAATGAGTAAGTGGAAGACATTATTTTATTAAAGATTTTGTTGAATTTTTGAATTAATTTAAATTAGATGTTAATAAAAAAGATAAAAAATATGACAATGAATTTTGGTCCACAGCATCCAGCTGCACACGGTGTTTTAAGATTAGTACTGGAATTGAGCGGTGAAACTGTAATTAAATCCGATTGCCATATAGGGTTATTACATAGAGGAACTGAAAAATTAATAGAATATAAAAATTATTTACAGGCTTTGCCATATTTTGATAGATTGGATTATGTATCTATGATGGCACAAGAACATGCTTATTCAATAGCTGTTGAAAAACTTTTGAATTGTAATATTCCATTAAAATCAAAAATGCTTCGTATTTTATTTTGTGAAATAACTAGAATTTTAAATCATTTATTAGCTTTAACAACTCATGCTTTAGATGTTGGCGCTATGACGCCATTTTTATGAGCTTTTGAGGAACGTGAAAAATTAATGGAATTTTATGAAAGAGTTTCAGGAGCTAGAATGCATGCTTCTTATATTAGACCTGGTGGTGTTGCTAGAACTATTCCAAAAGGTTTAGTATTAGATTTATGAAGTTTTGCATATTGATTTGCTTGAAGAATTATTGAAATAGAAGAGATGTTAACTTATAATAGAATATGAAATCAGAGATTACGTAATATAGGTATAGTTAATTATAAAGAAGCTTATGATTATGGATTTAGTGGTGTTATGTTACGCGGTTCTGGAGTAATTTGAGATTTACGTTTATTAGAAGCTTATGATGGTTACAACTTTTTTAAGTTTTATGTTCCCGTAGGCAAATTTGGCGATTGTTATGATCGCTATATGATTAGGATGGAAGAAATTAGACAAAGTTTATCATTGATGAGACAAACAACATATTTTATTCTTAATTCTGATCAATTTGATCATCATGCTATAATGAATAATAAAATTGTACCTCCTTCAAGAGCTTTTATGAAATTTTCGATGGAGTCTTTAATTCATCATTTTAAATTATATAGTGAGGGGTTTTCTATAGATAAAGCAAATTCATATGGTGTAGTTGAGGCACCGAAAGGTGAATTTGGTGTTTTTTTGGTTTCGAATAATACAAGTAGACCATATAGATGTCGTATTAAAGCACCTGGATTTTTACATTTACAAGGTCTTGATTTTATGACTAAAAATAGTTTGTTAGCTGATTTGGTTACTATAATTGGAACTCAAGATATTGTATTTGGAGAGATTGATAGATAAAAAAATGATATTTATTTGTGAAATTATTTCTTTAGATGAGTTGATATATTTAGTTTTACATTGTGTTATTGCATCAGTTTTAATATTAGTTGTAATATTTACTTATGAGAGATTACAGAAAGCTAGAGTTTTAAAGCCTAAAATTTTATCTGAGGCGCAAGATGATTTTATTGAAAAACAAGAAATGCTTACTGAAGAAGAAAAAGAAAAACTTGAACAACAATTATTAGACATATTAAAAGAACAAGCACCGGAATTGTGGGCGGATTTGGAAAGTAAAAGTATTAAACAAATTGTAAAAGATATAAGATGAGTAATAAAAAATAAACCGCGTCATTGAAAAAGAATAGCGTTGACTATGAAAATTTATTTAAAGTGAATTAGAAATTTTGTAGTTGAAGATGAATTTTATAATTCATAAAAATAATAATGGCCTAATTGGCGGAATGGTAGACGCGTTAGATTCAAAATCTAGTCCTTATTATAAGGATATCAGTTCAAGTCTGATATTAGGCATACCATTATAAAAAAATAATTAAAACAAAATAATAAATATAATGAAAGAATCAGTATTTTATGTATCATTAGTTGCTGCATCTAAGTATTTGGGTGCGGGCATGGCAGTTATTGGTGTTGTTGGTGCAGGTATAGGTATTGGTATAATTTTTGCAGGTTATATGATTTCTGTAACAAGAAATCCTTATTTGCAAAATGCATTATTACGTTATTTATTTTTAGGTTTTGCTTTAACAGAAGCAATGGGTTTATTGGCTATAATGATGGCCTTTTTAATTTTATATGCTTAATTTATAATAAATTAAATATGTATTAATTAATTATATATATATTTTTGTATATATAATATTATTAAAACTTAGAAATGTTTTTCTCACCTTTGGCACAATTTGATGTAGTATGTGTAATTCCGTTTTATTTTTTTACAATTGATTTATCTTTTACCAATTTAGTTTTAACTCTATTTTTGGTATTAGGATTTTTTTTTCTTATTTTTTATTTATTATTCCCTTCAAGATTAATATATAGAACGTGACAAATATTAATGGAAAATATATTTCTAGTTGCTTTTAGAATATTAAATGAACAAATTGGAAAAAATGGCTTGATATATTTTCCTTTTATTTTTTCTTTATTTACTTTTATATTATTATTAAATTTATTTAGTTTAATGCCATATGGTTTTGCAGTTACAAGTCATTTAATATGAACAATGTATTTTTCTTTAAGTATATGTTTAGGTATTTTTTTTATTGGCATCTATAATCATGGAATTCTATTTTTAAGACTTTTTGTTCCAGAAGTACCTTTAGCTTTATATCCTTTAATGATTGTTATAGAAATATTATCATATATTATAAGATCTTTTAGTTTAGCAATAAGATTAAGTGCGAATATTATTGCTGGCCATACTTTAGTTCATATATTGGCTCAATTTATATTAACATTATGTAGTATGAAAAAATTTATTGTTATTCTTCCATATTTTTTAATATTTGCTATATTTGTTTTAGAATTTGGTGTAGCTTTTTTACAAGCTTATATTTTTGTAACATTAGTATGTATGTATTTAAATGATTCAGTCAATTTTGTATCTCATTAAAAATGAATTTAAATAATAAAAGACATTTATACCATATATTAGAAAGAAGTCCTTGGCCTTTAATGGTTTCTTTAAGTATATTTATATTTGTTTCTGGTATAGTTTGTTTTATGCATAGAATAGAATATGGTGCCTTATTATTGTTAATAGGTTTATTTACATTATTATTTTCTATGTATGTATGATGAAGAGATGTTATTAGAGAAGCAACTTATAGAGGTGATCATACAATTATTGTTCAACGTGGATTGAAAATTGGTTTTGGTTTATTTATAATTTCTGAGATAATGTTTTTTTTTGGTTTTTTTTGGGCTTATTTTGCTTCGAGTTTATCTCCATCTATTTTTTTAGGTGCAGTTTGACCTCCAACAAATATTAAATCATTGAATCCTGTTGGCGTTCCATTGTTGAATACTATAATTTTATTGTTATCAGGATTTTCAATTACTTGAGTACATTATTCTATTATAGCGCGTAATTATGATGAAGCTATTATTGGATTTGTTGTAACTATTTCATTAGCTATTTTGTTTACTGGTTTACAAGTAAATGAATATTTTGTTGCACCTTTTAATATTTCTGATAGTGTTTATGGTAGTGCCTTTTTTTGTTTAACTGGCTTACATGGTTTTCATGTAATAATTGGAAGTATTTTTATTATTGTATGTTTTGTTAGATTTATGCTTGGTCATTTTACTTCTAAACATCATATAGGATTTGAATTAGCTACTTGATATTGACATTCTGTTGATATTGTTTGAATATTTTTATTTGCTTTTATATATATATGAGGCGGATGATAATTTTAACTATAAAGCAATTAATTTTTGTTGGTGTTCATTTGGGTCATAGATTTAGTAATAGTGTTTTTTTTTCTGCTTGAATGTTATATGGTATGCGTAAAAAAATGTTTGTTTTTGATTTGATTTTATCCTTATTTTCATTTAAAGTTTCTATATCTATAATAAAGAAATGTTTAAAAATGTATCGTCCTATTTTATTTATTAATTATGATATTATATTGGGTACTTTAATGTCTAGATATGGTTATATATGTGGAGAACTATTTAGTAGTTATAAATGAATAAATGGATTTTTAACTAATTTTAAAAAAATTATGTATTATAACAATTTTTTATATAGCTTATTTTTAAGTGACAAGTATAATTTTAGAAATACTGATAAAGAAAATATTTCTAAATATTATGGTTTTGTTTTTAATAGAAAATGTTTACCGTTTTCTGTAATAGTTACTTCTTTAAAAAAAGCTTATAATGTTTTATATGAAACTTCTAATCTAAGAATACCTTCTATTTGTATTGTTGATTCTGATTCATATTCTTTTAATGTTTCTATTCCAATACCAGGAAATGATGATTCTCATCGTTGTGTTAATTTTTATAATTATTTTTTTTCAAAAACTATTATGGTTCAAAAAATTAATAGGCTTTTGAGATTTAATGAAAATAAAAAAGTTATAGAAAAAAAAAGAAAAAAGAATATTTTTTTTTTTTTATATTTAAATAATTTTATTGGAAAGAATTTTTTAAAGACGATTAAAGTTGTTAATAAAAATAATGTTTTTAAAAAATTCTTTTTTAATTATTTAAATAAAGATATTATTGTATCTTGAAATAATAATCAATTTTTTCCTTTTAAAACAGCTTCAATTGAAAAAAAAATTTAAAAAAAAAAAATATATTATTGGTAATGAGTTGAAATTTAGATTATCTGTATTTTTTAAAAGAAGTAAATTTTATAGAAAGTTTAAGTTTGAACAGAAAAGAAATTTTAGAAATTTTTTTAAAGAATTAAAAGAAAATTTTAATTTATCTATTTTTTCAAGAAAGGGTGATAATATAATTAAATATATAATTAAATTGTTATTTTTGTTTCATTTATTTAATTATATTTGAAGTAATTTTGTAAAATTTTATCGTTTATGTGTAAATTGTTTTTTTGATTTTTGTATGGTAACTATAAATGTGTTTTCTTATCGTTATCATATATTATATTATCCTAGTGTCAGATGAGATGTAGAAAGATTAAGAAGAACATTTTTATTTGTAGACTTTGAAAAAAATTTTAAAAATTTATTTATTAAGAGACGAACATATAGATTGAATAATGTCGTAGTAAAGGAAAAATGACATGTAAGTTTTGTTAAGATTATATTTAATTTTATTAATTTTTTTATTTATCAATTACCTATTATTTTTTCATTTTTAAGTGTTATTTTCAGATATTTCTTTTTATTATTTGATTATTATTTTGATATAGTTTATTGTACTATAGTTAAAAATTTATTTGTATTTATTATTTATATTTATTCTAAATTGTTATTTTTTTATTTTTTTCCTTTAAGATTTAAATTTAAAATTAGAAGTATAATTAGAAAAATGGAAAGAAAAAAAAAGAAAAGAATATATATTTCTAGTATTGAATTTGAAAATATTATTGAATTAATTGAAAAAAATAATATTGATAATTCTAATATTGTGAAGGAATTTTTTTCCAATCTTTCAAGTGATGTTTATAAAGATAGATATTTATATTTTGATAGTTCAAAATATAAAAATTATTTAAATGAAATAAAAAAACAAAAAAAAATATTGTTAAATTTAAAATTAATTAATATAGAACGAAAACTTGTTTTGTTTTTTTCTAAAATTTTTTATGTTTATTATTTTTTTAATTTTTTATTTCACTTAGTAATAGGTTTATATAAATGAATAAAATCAATTATTAAATTATTCAGAAAAGATTAAATGAAAAAAAATAATAGAGTTTATGTTAAGTCATCGATATTTTATAAATTTTATAGATTTTGAATAAATTATTTCAGCCCAATTAATTTTAGTTATTGATGAAATTTTGGTTCTATGGCTTTTGTTTGTTTGATTATACAAATTGTTACAGGTTTATTTTTATCTATGCATTATAAAAGTGATTTAAATTTAGCATTTGCTAGCATAGATTATATTTCTAGAGAAGTAAATTATGGCTGATTATTAAGATATATGCATTCAAATGGTGCTTCAATATTTTTTGTAGTAGTTTATTTACATATTTTGAGAGCATTATTATATGGTTCTTTTTTTTATCCTAAACATTTGTTATGAATGAGTGGTGTAATTATTTTTTTATTAATGATAATGACAGCTTTTTTTGGTTATGTTTTGCCTTGAGGTCAAATGAGTTTTTGAGCTGCTACAGTTATTATTAGTTTGTTTTCTGCTATTCCAATTTATGGCAATGATATTGTCTTATGATTGTGGGGTGGTTTTTCTGTTGATGATGCAACTTTAAATAGATTTTTTAGCTTGCATTTCTTTTTGCCTTTTGTTATTTTTGGTTTAACAATTATACATTTAATTTTATTGCATGAATTTGGTTCAAATAATCCTATTGGTAATAATTTTAGACATGATGGTTTGTTAATGGGTCCATATTATATAATTAAGGATTTATATGGTATAAATTACTTGTTTATTATAATAGTATTTTTTGTTTTTATGATTCCTAATTTTCTTGGCCATCCTGATAATTATATATTAAGTAATCCATTAGTTACGCCTCCACATATTGTACCAGAATGGTATTTTTTGCCTTTTTATGCAATTTTAAGATCTATTCCTAATAAATTATTTGGTGTAATTGCTTTGTTGTCTTCTATTTTAGTATTATTATTTTTACCTTTTATTGCTGGAAGAAATAATATAATTCGTAGTTTTACTTTCAAACCATTTATTAAATTTTTGGTTGTTTTAATGGTTGTAAATTATATTATTTTGGGTTGAGTTGGTGGTCAACCTGTTATTCCTCCTTATTATTTTATAGGGCAAATAGCAACATTTATGTATTTTTTTATATTTTTTTGTTTTTCATTTTTTGGTTTATTGGAACAAATAATTATAAATATTTATTTTAGTGTTATATTATTTATAAAAAAAAAAAAAAATAAAAATGTTAAAATAAATTTT
>Ga0190269_10000308_pt1 | contig 26225 bp, 24 predicted proteins | sample Popmic249IS_FD_133749 | JGI IMG/M metagenome (GOLD analysis project Ga0190269, IMG submission 133749) | Populus adjacent soil microbial communities from riparian zone of Blue River, Arizona, USA - 249 IS | ecosystem: Environmental > Terrestrial > Soil > Riparian zone | place: USA: Arizona... | reverse complement strand
GGTCGAGCGCTTTGCGCGCATGCAGGTCAAGGACCTGTCCGCCGCCGAGCTGGCGTATTGCCGCTCCGTGACGAAGCTCTGGAGCGGCTTTTTCGTGCTGAACGGCGGCACGGCGGGCGGCCTGGCCGTGGCCGGGGCACTCGACCTCTGGACCCTCTACACCGGGCTAATTTCGTATATTCTGATCGGCATCGTGGGCGCCGGTGAGTATACGGTCAGGAAATACCGCTTCGGACGCTACGGCGACGGGCTCCACGACCGCATCCTGCGGGCCTTGCTACCCACTCGACCTACCCCACCATGAGCAGCTTCGACCTGTTACGCGCTTATCAACCGCACGATCCGTTGGCCGTCGGCGAGACCGGGACACGCAACTTGCGGCAGCTGTTGGCGGACGTCGCGACCATCGCGGCGCAACTCCCGCAGGGAGACGGCACGGGGCGCGACCAGCCTGATCTGCTGGTCACCTGCCAGGACCGCTACTTCCTGTGTGTGGTCCTGCTGGCCGCCTGGCAGCGCGGTCGCGTGGTCGCCTTGCCTCCGAACGCGCGCGAGCAGACGCTGGCCGAGCTGAGCACGCGCTGCGCGGCCGTGCTGAACGACGGAAGCGGACCGGGCCAGAACGTGGTCAACTGGCTGCAGGAGCGCGGCAGTGTGCCGGGCCTCACGTTGTCGGCGCTCGAGGCCTACCCCGCGATCCCCGCCGAGCAGCGCCTCGTGACGATTTACACGTCCGGCTCCACGGGCACGCCGAGCGCTTGCCCGAAGACGGCAGCCCAGCTGATCGGCGAGGGCTTCACGTTGCAGCAGACCTTCCAGCTCGCGTCGGATAGCTGCGTGCTCGCCACCGTGCCCGCGCATCACATCTACGGCATCCTGTTCAGCTTGCTGCTGCCATTGGCGGCCGGCGCGCGCTTCGTGCGCGAGACACCGCTCTTGACGCCGGTGATCGAGGACAACGCGCGCCGCTATCGCGCGAACGTGCTCGTGAGCGTTCCGCCGCACCTGCGCGTGCTGGCCGAGAGTCAGCTCACGTCGCTCGCGAGCGTCGGACGCGTGTTCTCGTCGGGCGCCCCGCTGCCCGACGCCACGGCGCACAGCTTGCACCGCCGCTTCGGCGTGAGCGTGATCGAAGTGCTGGGCTCCACGGAGACGGGCGGCTTCGCGCACCGCCGCGCCGAAGCCGATGGCTCCCGCTTCCGACCTTTCCCCGGCGTGCGCATCAGCGCGGACGACGAGCAGCAGCTGCTCCTGTCCTCGCCGCTGCTCGACCGCGACGTGCAGCAGCCGCTGCGCTGTCCGGACCGCATCGAGCTCAATGCGGACGGCAGCTTCAAGCACCTCGGCCGCAGCGACGGTGTGGTGAAGGTCGGAGGCACGCGCATCTCCCTGTCGGAGCTCGAAGCGCGCGTGCGCGGGATCGCAGGCGTGCAGGACGTCGCCGCGCTCGCGGTCGACGCAGGCAACGCGCGTGGACAGGAGGTCTGGCTGGTGGTGGCGACGGAGCGCGGGCAAGAGCTGCCCGAGCTTCGTACGGAGCTCCTGCGCTTTTACGAGCCGGTGCTGTTGCCGCGGCGCGTGCGCTTCGTGGACAGCTTGCCGCGCGAGGCGACGGGCAAGTTGATGCGGGCGCGACTGCTCGAGCTGTTCCGCTCGCCGAAGACCGAGTCGATGCAGCCATGATCCGTGAGCGCAGCGGCTTTCGCCCGTGCGTCGTGATCCCCACGTACGACAACCCGGGCACCATCACGGCCGTGGTGGAGAGCGTGCTGCCCTACTTGCGCGACGTGATCGTGGTGGATGACGGCAGCGGCGCGGAGGCGCGCTCGCGCATCGACGCGCTGCGCGAGCGCGGCCTGGCACACGTGGTGCGGCGCGACGCCAACGGCGGCAAGGGAGCCGCGGTCAAGACCGGGCTCAGCGCCGCGCGCGAGCTCGGCTACAGCCACGCGCTGCAGCTGGATGCGGACGGTCAGCACGACGTGCGCGACATCCCGCGCTTCCTCGCCGAAGCCGAGGCCGCCCCGAGCGCGCTGGTCCTGGGCACTCCGCAGTTCGCGGACGATGCGCCGAAGGCTCGCCTGTACGGGCGCATGATCTCCGTCGGCTTCGTGCACCTCGAGACCTTGGGTCGAGGCGCCGGCCGCATCGCCGACCCGCTGTGCGGCTACCGCGTGTACCCGGTGGATGCCGCGCTCCGCTGCGTGCCGCGTGCCGATCGCATGGACTTCGATCCCGAGATCGCCGTCCGCATGGTTTGGAGCGGCGTGCCGGTGCGCAACCTGCCCACGCAAGTGCGCTACATCCCGCGCGCCGAGGGTGGCGTCTCGCACTTTCAGCTGGTCCGGGACAACCTGCGCATCTCGCTCATGCACTCGCGACTGATGTGCACCATGATCTTCCGGCTGCTGTTCGGCTGGCTGTACAGCATCGTCAAGCCTCGCTCTCGGCCCACCGCATGACTGCCCCGGAGCATCGCATCGCGATCGAGCTGGAGGTGCCGTTTCACGACGTGGACGCGCTCCACGTCGTGTGGCACGGCCACTACTACAAGTACTTCGAGCTCGCGCGCACCGCGCTGTTTCGCTCGCGCCGCCTGGATGTGCCGGATCTGATCGAGCTCGGGTACCGCATGGTGGTCATCGAGAGCAAGTGTCGCCACACCTTTCCACTGCGCTACGGCGATCGCTTCCGTGTGAGCGCCTGGTTCAAAGATGTCCAGGTTCGCTTCCACGTCGCGTTCGAGATCGATAATCTCACCGCGGCGCGGCGTGCGGCCAAAGGCCACACCACCATGGCCACCCTGGACGCGGCCGGCAATCTGCTGCTCGCGACACCGGAGCGCATGACCGCTCGACTCTGACACAGCTCGTCGCCGCGCTTCGTGTTGCCCTCGCGTCGGTTTTGATTGCGTGCGGAGGGCCTTGTGGTGTGGCATGGAGACCCGAGCCCGCTTCGTCACTGCTAATCACAGCGGCGGTCGCGGGACCCGCTGCGCAAGCTCCGCGGCTCCCGACCTCCGCGAATCGCCCATGTCCACTCCCGAATCTCCGCGCCCACGGCCCCTCCGCTTCTCGATGATCCGGTCGTTCGTGCTGGCGGACTTTCTGACGCTCGGCAACGGCTTCTGCGGCGCGGGCACGATCCTCGCGCTGATGCAGTACCTGATCTCGCGTGAGCACGGCTGGCTGACGTTTGCGTTCGCGCTGCTGCCGATCGCGTTGTTCTTCGACTTCGCGGACGGGCGCGTGGCGCGCTGGCGTCACAAGTCGTCGCCGCTCGGCGCGGATCTCGACTCGCTCGCGGACGTGATCTCGTTCGGCGTGGCCCCCGCGGCGCTGGGCTTCGCGGTCGGTCTGCGCGGTGGGGTGGACAGCGCCATCCTGCTGTACTTCGTGGCATGCGGCATCAGCCGCCTGGCGCGCTTCAACGCGACCGCCTCGGACCTCGCGGACGAGAGCGGCAAGGTGAAGTACTTCGAGGGCACGCCCATTCCGACGAGCGTGCTGTTGGTGGTCGTGTTGTGGGTGCTCGACGGTCAGGACCGCCTGGGCGAGGATTTCCTCTGGGGCGTGTGGCACACGCCGCTCGGTCTCCTGCACCCGTTCGCGCTGCTCTACTTCGTGAGCGGCAGCGCGATGATAAGCACCCTGCGGATCCCGAAGTTCTGAGCGCCCCGCTGCGAGGTCACGGTGCGAGCTGCGGCACGCAGAACGCGCGCGTGTCGCACCACGGTTGACCGGCGCACGGCGGCGACTCCGCCGCGAGCCGCAGAAACTGCTGACTGCGTGCCGTGCTGCAGATGGGATCCGCCGGCTCGCCCGCGGCGGCGAAGTCGATGGCCAGATCGAAGCCCAGCTGCCCCGCGGGCTGCCACGACCACAAGCCCAGATCCGCAGCGCCGATCGAGGCTTCGACGACGTAACCCTCGGGCGTTGCAAACGCGCGCAGGGCGCTGCTGACCCAGGGACCAAACGACTTGCCCTGCATGAACTTGCCCGCCTCGATGTCCGCAGCTGGCGCGCTCGGCGCGGCCACGACGAACTGCATGGTCCCGGTGCTGTCGTAGTTGCCCTGCGGGTCGAGCGCACCATCGGCGTCCACGAACAGCTCCACGGCGTCTCCGCAGAACAGGGGCTGGTCCGGCGCGTGAGGCGTGATCGGCAGGCCCTGCACGGCGACGTACAGGTACAGGCCCGCGTCGCTGTAGGCCGCGGCGTATTGCACGGCGCGCTGCGGCGCCGGCGCAGCTCCGCGCTGCAGCGCCGCTGTCAGCGGCGTGAGCGTCAAGCCGCACTCGAGCAGCCCGTCCACGTTCGGCGTCCGCGGCAAGCGTGGCAGACGCTCGCAGGGATCGGCAGCCGTCAGCGGCGTGCATTCCGGCTCGCTGTCGGTGCGCTCGCTCGCGGCCGTTGGCGGCGGCGAGCTCGGCGGGCCGGCGCTGCCGCTCACGGCGGCCGTGGCAGCTTGCGCAGCGCTCGGCGGCGGGACATCGACCTTGCGCTCGTCGTACACGGCGCAGCCGCCGAATGCGGCAGCCGCTAGATACAGCAGCGCCGCATGCGCAGCCGGCGCGCGAGCTCTACACACGAATACAGCCGAGAGCATGCGCGGTCATAGCACTCGATCAGTGGGGAACAGCGAGTACGCAGGTTGGCCCATCGCGGGCGATGGCACGCGGTACGCGCACAGGAGCCGCATGAGGCGAAATTGCTACGAATACTTCAACCCACGATACGCGCAGGCGCGCCCCTGATCCCCCTGATCTTTGGCCTGAGACGTGCTACCCGGCAGCGCGTGCCGGAACGCCACGACCGGAGAGTACTGTCACAGCGACTCTCACTCGCCATCGGCATCCCGCTCGCGCTGCTCCTCGGAGTGGGCGCGATCCTGTGGATGCAGGTCTCGCAGATGCGGGAAATGGCGCAGTGGGTCGACCATACGGACCAGGTCATCGCGCGCATCTACGAGGTGCAGCGCGACGTCGCCATGCAGGAGTCCGCCCTCCGCGGCTACTTGTTGACGGCGGACCGAACGTTGCTCGATCCCTTCGAGTACGCCCAGCCGCGCGCGGGGCTCACGGCGCTCAAGGATCTGCTCGCAGACAACCCAGTGCAGATCGGACGCGTGGAGGAGGCGCTCACACGCTACGAGGTGTGGCTCGCCACGACGCGCGAGCTGACGAAGCCTGGCACCGATCTCGCTCCTCATCGCACGGCCAGCGCGGTCGCAACCCGCCGCGACGCGATGGACAAGACGCGCGCGGCGATGAACGACATGCTGCGCAACGAGCAGCAGCTGCGTCACGAGCGCGCCGAGTCGTCGAAGGCGGCCAACACCGGTGGCTTGACCCTCGCCGCCCTGCTGTTCATCGCGCTCGGTCTGACCATCGCGTTCGTCACGCGCAACCAGTTGACCGCGGTCGCGAGCACGTACATGTCGAGCCTCGCCGGAGAGCGCGCGAGCCGCCAGGCCATGGAGGACCAAGCCTGGATCCGCAGCTTACAGATGCAGCTGTCTCGCGGTCTGCAGGGCGAGCTCACCCTCGAGCAGCTGGGTCATCAGGCGGTGAACAAGCTGGCGATCAGCGCGGGCGCGGTGGTGGGCGCATTTTACGTAGCGGAGCCCAACGGCTTTCGCCGTCACGCCGAATACGGCCTGGCGGCTGACACGCCGGACTTCATCGCGCAGGAGGACGGCCTTCTCGGGCGGGTGGCCAAGGACCAGAAGCCCGTGTACATCGATGACGCGCCGGGGAGCTTTCTGCGAATCAAGAGCGGCGCGGCCGACAGTCCGGCGAGCTATCTCGTGCTCTTGCCCGCGGTGCTCGACGGCGTGACCGTGGCCGTTCTCGAGTTCGGCTTCTTCCGGCCCGTCGATCCCCGCACGCGCGACCTGTTCGATCGAATCGGCGAGCCGCTCGCGACCGCAGTGCGCTCCACGCAATACCGCATGCGCCTGCGCGAGCTACTCGAAGAGTCGCGGCGTCAGACCGAGGAACTGCAGACGCAACAGGAAGAGCTGCGCGTCGCGAACGAAGAGCTGCAAGCGCAGAGCGACGCGCTGCGCGTGGCCCACTTGCAGCTCGAAGAGCGCAAGGAAGAGCTCGAGGTCTCGAACGCCAACCTCGTAGCGCAGCGCGATGCGCTGGAGCGCGTGCAGGCCCAGCTCGCCGAGAAGGCCAATGAGCTCGAGAGGGCGAGCCGCTACAAGTCCGAGTTTCTCGCCAACATGTCACACGAGCTGCGTACGCCGCTCAACAGCACGTTGATCCTCGCCAAGCTGCTGGCCGACAACAAGAACGGCAACCTGAGCGAAGAGCAGATCAAGTTCGCCAACACCATCTACACGGCGGGAAACGATCTGCTCGCGCTGATCAACGACATCCTGGACCTGTCCAAGATCGAAGCCGGCAAGGTGGACGTGCACGCGGTGCACACGCGTGTCGAGCGCCTGGTCGAGCCCGTGACGCGCGTGTTCGAGCCGGTCGCGAAGCAGAAGAACCTCGGCTTCAAGCTGCAGCTCGACGCGCCCTTCCCGCTCTACACCGACGAGCAGCGCGTGCAGCAGATCCTCAAGAACCTGCTGTCGAACGCGTTCAAGTTCACGGAGCGCGGGGAGGTGTGTCTCTCTGCGAAGAGCCACGACGACTGGGTGGAGCTCGCGGTGCACGACACCGGCATCGGCATCCCTGAGCACCAGCAGGAGGTGATCTTCGAGGCGTTTCGGCAGGCGGACGGCACGACGAACCGGCGCTTCGGCGGCACGGGTCTCGGCCTGTCCATCTCGCGCGACCTGGCGCACCTGCTCGGCGGCGAGCTGCGCGTGGAGAGCCAGGCCGGTGTGGGCAGCCGCTTCATCCTCAGCCTGCCGCGCCAGTACCAGCCGCAAGCGGGGGCCGTACCGGTGCCCGAGCCGCTGCCGCCGCGCGCCGTGAAGCGAACGCCCGCGCTCTTGCCTGCGTCCAGCCAGTCGCCCGCGCCTGCGCCCGCCGCCGCAGCCTCCGAGAACCCAAATCGCAGGCTTCTCTTGATCATCGAGGACGATCCCGCGTTCGCCGAGGTGCTCGCGAACCTAGCGCGCGATCTCGACTTCGAGTTCGTGGTGGCGCACACGGCAGACGAAGGCGTGCGCCTCGCGCTCGAGCGCACGCCGAACGCGGTGGTGCTCGACCTGCAGCTGCCCGATCACTCCGGCCTGTCCGTGCTCGACCGCTTGAAGCGCAACCCACGCACGCGCCACATTCCCGTGCACATCTGCTCGGTCTCCGACAACACGCAGGTCGCGTACGCGATGGGCGCGGCCGGCTACCTGATCAAGCCCGTGCAATACGAGCAGCTTTCGAGCGCGCTGCGCGGTTTGAAGGATCGCTTCGCGCGCGTGCGGCACGTGCTGGTCGTGGAAGACGACCCCGTGCAGCGCGAAGCCATCGACAAGCTGCTGCGCGCAGAGGCGGTGGAGATCGTGGCGGTCGCGAGCGTGAAAGAGGCGATCGCCGAGCTGGCCAAGACCACCTTCGACTGCGTCGTCACGGATCTCACCCTGCCGGACGCCTCGGGCTTCGACCTGCTCGAGCACCTCGCACAGAACGAGGACGGTCCCTTCCCGCCCGTCATCGTGTACACGGCGCGCATGCTCACCACCGAGGAGGAGCAGCGCCTGCGCCGCTACTCCAGCTCGATCATCATCAAGGGCGCGCGCTCGCCCGAGCGCTTGCTGGATGAGGTCACCTTGTTTCTGCATCAGGTCGAGTCCGAGCTGCCCGCCGATCGCCAGCGCATGCTGCGCCAGGCGCGGGACCGGGAGGCCGTGCTCAGCGGGCGCAAGATCCTGCTCGCCGAAGACGACGTGCGAAACATCTTCGCTCTCGGGCACGTGCTCGAGCCGAAGGGGGCGGAGCTGCTGATCGCGCGCAATGGACGCGAGGCGCTGGAGCTGCTCGACAAGAACCCCGAGATCGACATGGTTTTGATGGACATCATGATGCCCGAGCTGGACGGGATCGCGGCGACGCGCGAGATCCGTGCCCGTGGCGGTCGCTTCGCCAAGCTCCCGATCATTGCCATCACCGCGAAGGCCATGCCGGACGATCAGGAACGCTGCTTGCAAGCTGGCGCCAACGACTACATCCCCAAACCACTCGACGTGGAGATGCTGCTGTCGCTGATCCGCGTGTGGATGCCCAAGTGATGGTGTGCCATGTCCACGGAGCAGGAGCTCAACGTCGAGCCGATACTCGAGGCCATCTACCGGCTCTACCACTACGACTTTCGGGCCTACTCACGCTCGTCGGTGCGGCGCCGCCTGCAGGTAGCGTGCACGCAGCTCGGTTGCCGCGACCTGGGCGAGCTGCAGGCGCGGCTCGAGGTGGACTCCGCGGTGTTCTCGCGCCTCTTGCAGTACATGACCGTGCAGGTCAGCGACTTGTTCCGAGATCCGAGCTTTTTCCTGGTGCTGCGCAAGCAGATCGTGCCGGTGCTGCGCACGTATCCTTCTCTGAAGATATGGATCGCGGGCTGCGCCAGCGGCGAGGAGCTCTATTCGTTCGCCATCCTGCTGCGCGAGGAGGGTCTGTTCGAGCGCTGCATGCTGTACGCGACGGACATCAATCCGGAATCGCTGCGACGCGCGGAGGCCGGCATCTACCCCATCGATCGCGCGCCGGTGTTCTCCGAGAATTACCGGGCCGCGGGCGGCAAGGGCTCACTCTCCCAGCACTACGCAGCGCGCTACGATTCGATCGTGTTCGACCGATCCCTGCGGAAGAACGTGGTGTTCGCGGATCACAGCCTGGCCACCGACAGCGTGTTCGCCGAGGTGCAGCTGGTGTCCTGCCGCAACGTGCTGATCTACTTCAACCATCAGCTGCAAGATCACGCGCTGGGGTTGATGACGGAAGCGCTGTGCCGGCGCGGCTTTCTCGGGCTCGGCGCACGCGAGACTCTGCAGTTCTCGAAGCACCAACACGCGTTTCAGGAGCTCCTACCCCAGGAGCGCTGGTACCAGAAATGCTGAGCCGCCCCAGCCGCGCAGTGGGCGAGGTGCGCGAGGTGCCCATCGAAGCCGTCGTCATCGGCGCATCGGCCGGCGCCATCGAGGCGCTGCAGGTGCTCATGCCGCCGCTGTCGCAAAACCTGAAATTGCCGGTGATCGTGGTGGTGCACCTGCCAGCGCGCCGCAAGAGCCTTTTGCCGGAGCTGTTCGCGTCCATGTGCGCCGCGCCCGTGGGCGAGCCGCTCGACAAACAGCCCATCGAAGGAGGTGGCATCTGGTTCGCCCCGCCCGACTATCACCTGCTGATCGAGGGCCGCAGCTTCGCGCTCTCGATAGAGGCGCCCGTGCACTTCTCACGGCCCTCCGTGGACGTGCTTTTCGAATCAGCCGCGGAGGCCTATGGGGCAAGCTTGACGGGTGTGGTGCTTTCCGGCGCGAGCGAAGACGGGGCGCTCGGTGCGCGCGCCATTCGACAGCGCGGCGGTCACGTGTATGTTCAGGATCCCGAGCAGGCTCTGGTGCGCACGATGCCTGACGCGGCCATTCGCCTGGCCGACCCCCAGTTCGTAGGCTCACTGGAAGCGATCGCAGCGTTGCTCTGCGGCTCCACAGGATGGTCACCATGACAAAGGTCTCGGCGGTAGCATCGGTTAAGTTCTTACTCGTCGACGACCTCGAAGAGAACCTGGTGGCGCTGGCGGCGCTGCTCGAGCGAGACGGGCTGGTGTTGCTGCGCGCGCGTTCGGGACACCAGGCCCTCGAGCTGCTGCTGGAGCACGACATCGCGCTCGCGCTCATCGACGTGCAGATGCCCGAGATGGACGGCTTCGAGCTCGCTGAGCTGATGCGTGGTGTCGAGCGCACGCGACACGTGCCGATCATCTTCATCACGGCGGGGATCCGCGAGGGACAGCGCGTGTTCCAGGGCTACGGCGCGGGCGCGGTGGACTTCCTATTCAAGCCGATCGAGCCGCACATCCTGCGCCACAAGGCAGAGGCCTTCTTCCAGCTCGCGCGCCAGCGCCAGGCGCTCGCCGAGACCTTGCGCCTGAACGAAGAGCTGATGGCGGTCGTCGGTCACGACCTGCGCAATCCGCTGGAGGTGATCTTGATGACCGCGGAGCTGCTGCAGAGCGGAGACCAAGGCGCCGACGTGAAGAAGCACGCCGAGCGCCTGCATCGCAGCGGCACGCGCATGCGTCAGATCATCGACGAGCTGCTCGACGTGACGCGCGCGCGCCTGGGAGGCGGCATCCCGATCGAGCCGCGCAAGGCGGACCTATTGCAGCTCGCAAAGGCGGCCGTGGCGGAGGCCGAGGCCGCGCACCCCGACTGTCAGGTGCAGCTGCATGCCGAAGGCGATCTGCAGGGCGAGTGGGATCCCGCGCGCCTCGAGCAAGTGTTGTCGAACCTGCTCGGCAACGCCGTGCGCCACGGCACACGCGGCAAGCCCGTGCATGTCTCTCTCGAGTCCGACGAGTCGAGCGTCACGCTCTACATCCACAACGACGGGCACATCCCGGAGCAGCTGCTGCCTCGCGTCTTCGAGCCGTTCCAGACTAGCCGCGAGTCGCGCGTCAAGGCCGGCGGGCTCGGCCTCGGGCTGTACATCGTGCAGCAGATCGTGCTCGCTCACGGCGGCAGCGTCGACGTGCATTCGGTGCCGGCAGACGGCACCACGTTCCGCGTCCAGCTGCCGCGCTACTGTCGCCCCGCGACCGGCGAGCCCCAACCCGCGTGAGGCGGGCACATCGTGTCGGAACGTGGCAGCGCTGCGTTGCCCCGCTGTGGGACTGCACGCTTCGAGCTGGCCACAGCGGCAACCCCTGATTCACGGCTGGCATCTGCCTTGCGAGATACGGGGGCATGGGCCCTTCAGCGGCGGCCATGGCACACATCCTTCGCGTACGCGATAATCCAACGACCGACGAGCCCGTGGTGCGCTGGCTCACGCGAGCGGGGCACGCGGTCTCCACGGTCTCGGCCAGCGCAAGCGACGCGTGGTTCGGCGAGGCACAGCCGGAGCTGATTATCGCCGGGCCGAGCCTGCGCGATGAGCAGCTGTTCGCGCGTCTGTTCGCCGAGGGCGCGGCGCGGCGTATCCCCGTCTTGCAGCTGCTGGCGGCGGACTCCGAACCTACCACACAGCCCGCGCCGGATGCTTGCCTCGTCGAGCCGTTGACCGAGTGCGAGCTGCTCAGCACCGTCCAGCTGCTCTTGCGCACCCAACACAGCGAGCGCGCCGCGGCGCGCGCCGAGCAGCGCTGGCAGCACACCTTCGATGCGATGAGCGATGCCGTGGTGGTGCTGGACGCCGAGCAACGCGTACTGTCGTGCAACCAGGCGCTGGCGCGCCTCTTGTCGCTCGACGCGAGCGAGGCGCAGGGTAGATCGCTGGGGGAGCTGCTCACGGGCGAGCTGCGGGACTTGTTCGAGCGCGTGTACTCGCCGGGCTCGCAGGCGCGCTGGGAGGCCGAGGTGAGCGCATTCGGGCGCTTCTTCCGCGTGGTCGCAGACGAGTCGCACGCACATCCGCCGCTGAACAAGAACGGCGCTGCGGCCGGCGCGCAGGAGCTCGAGCCGCTCACGGTGATCAGTCTGAGTGATGTCACCGAGCGCAGGCAGCTGGAAGAAGGCTACCGCCGCACCGCGCAGGAGCTGAGCGCGGCAGCGCGCCGCAAGGATGAGCTCCTGGCCATGATGGCCCACGAGCTGCGCAATCCGCTCAACGCGATCGTCGCATCGAACCGCCTGCAAGACTCGCTCGGCGCGCAGGACGCCGAGAACACGCGGCTGCGCGCGATCGTCGGCCGGCAGAGCCGCCAGCTCGCCCGCATCATCGACGACCTGCTGGACGCGTCGCGCTTCACGCGCGGAGACAATCCGCTGCACATGACGCAGCTCGACCTGCGCGAGGTGATCGAGCGCGCCTGCGCGAGCCAGAGCGTGGTGCTGCGCGGCCGCGGTCAGCGGCTGTCGCTCGATCTGCCGGACGAGCCGGTGCAAGTGCGAGGCGACGATCTACGCCTCGAGCAGGCCGTCTCGAACCTGCTCGCCAATGCCTCGAAGTACTCGAGCACCTCGTCCACCATCTCGCTGAGCCTGCGTCGCGAGCGCCGCGGCGAGGAGGAACGCGCGATCTTCAGCCTGCGCGATCAGGGCATCGGCATTCCCAAGCACATGCTCGAGGCCGTGTTCGAGATGTTCGTGCAGGTCGACCGCTCGCTCGACCGCACGCTCGGTGGGCTCGGACTGGGGCTCACGGTCGTGAAGAATGTGATCGAGCGCCATGGCGGGCGCGTATGGGCGCACAGCGAGGGCATCGGCAAGGGCTCGCACTTCATCGTCGAGCTGCCGGCCCAGGCGGCCGAGCCCGCTCAGCGCAAGAGCTCCCCCCGGCTCAAGGCCGCGCCGGTCCAGCCGCTGGACGTGCTCCTGGTCGAGGACAACGAAGACACGCGCGAGCTGATGAGCGCCCTGCTCGAGACACGCGGCTACCGCGTGCAGAGCGCGGCAGATGGGCCGAGCGCCGTATCGCAAGCGAGGTCGCACCCGCCGGATGTGGCACTCGTAGACATCGGTCTGCCAGGGATGACCGGCTACGATGTGGCGCAAGCGCTCCGCAGGGAGCTGACGGGACGCGGGCCGTTCCTCGTGGCGCTCACCGGCTACGGGAGCCCTGAGGACCGCCGGCAGGCCAGCGAGGCGGGTTTCGACGCGCATATGGTCAAGCCCATCGACAACCAACGGCTGTTCGAGCTGCTGCAAGGGGTTGCAGCGCACGTGCGCCGCAGCGGAGGCTAACTATTTCGCCTCATGAGACGTGAATGTGGCTCAGGATCGTGCCGCCGCCGGCGGCAACGTTCCCCGCGCTCGGCACGACGGTTGCTCCAGGCCGCACTGTGTCGGGCGAAGGCGAAACCGAGCGGGCTGTTTTGGAAGGCAACAAAGAGCGCAACGCAGCGCGGGCGCGCGGTCAGCGCATCCTGATTTCTGCGGCGCTGGTGGTGCTCGTGTTCGGGCTGCGCTTCGCGGAAGCGTTCCTCGTGCCCGTGATCATCGGCGTGGTGGTGGCGGCGATCTCCGCTCCGCTCGTGTACTGGCTCTCGCGGCGCGGCGCGCCCACGGTGGTCAGCGCGAGCATCGTGCTCTTGCTCGATATCGCCGTGCTCAGCGGCATGGCGCGGCTGCTGCTCCTCGCGGCAAGCAATCTGCAGGACAGCTTGCCCCGCTACATCACCCGCTTGTCTGCGCTCAGCCACAAGCTGGAGATCTACCTGCAGCGGCGCGGCCTGCACAAAGTGGCAGACGCACCGTGGGTCTCGACCGACCAGGCCAGCGAGATGTTGCACGGCTTCGTCGGAGACTTCGCGAGCGGCGCATCTCACGTGGCGCTGGTCATCTTCGTCGTGTTCTTCCTATTGTGCGAGCTGCCCACGATGGGCGAGAAACTACGCAGGCTCAACGGCAACGCGGATCTGCAGTTCGAGCGCGTTGACCGCATCGTGCGTCAGGTGCAGCTGTATCTGGTGGTCAAGCTTTGGACGAGCCTGATCGCGGGCGTCGGCGCGTACATCGTGCTCAAGCTCGTGGGCGTGGAGCTGGCGCTGCTCCTGTCGCTCATCTTGTTCCTCTTGCACTTCATCCCCAACATCGGCGCTGCCATCGGCACCTTGCCAGCGGTCGCGTTCGCGCTGATGGATCGCGGTCCGGCCGCGGCCGTCACCGTGGGTGTCGCATACCTCGTGATCAACACGCTCGTTGGCAGCTTGCTCGAGCCGCGCATGCTCGGCACGCGCCTCGGCATCTCACCGTTCGTGGTGCTTGTGGCGATGTTATTCTGGGGCTGGCTTTGGGGACCGGCCGGTGCGCTCTTGTCCGTGCCCATCTTGGCCGCGACCAAGATCGTACTGGAGAACATCCCCGATCTCGCATGGATCGCCGAGCTCGCCGATTCGCGCAGCGATGCCGGGCAAGGTCCGAAGCTGGAAGCGGCGGCGAGCGAGCGCGTCGGGCTCGGTCTGGGCGCTCACGAGCGCTCGCGCCGGCACCCTCACCCGCGTCCCGCCACCATCCCGGGCTTTCCCCTGAAGCGGCCGAGCTCGCCGAGCTCGGGCGAACAGCCCCTGCGCCCGCGCGAGGGTGAGCGATGAGCTCGCTCGCCGAGCTCGACCGCGTGAGCCTGATGCCCCCGGGGGTGGAGCGCGTGGTGTTGCACGGCGAGCTCAACTTGAGCCGCGGAGCACAGCTGTGGAAGCAGCTGCAGAAGGCGCTGCCGAAGCAGGCGCAGAAGGTCGAGATCGACCTGAGCGACGTCCCCGCGGCCGACGGCTCCGCTGCCGCGCTGCTGGTCGCGTACCGCGGCGAGCTGCTAGCCAAGGGCGTGGGCTGCGACTTCGTGGGCGTGAGCCCGGCCGTACACGACGTGCTGAGGCTGTACACGAGCGACGACAAGCTGCGAAGGCGCAGGCGCCGCAAGCCGCCCGGGCAGCTCGATCAGATCGGCGCGGCCACGCTCGGCGTGCTGCAGGAGATCCAGCTGCTGTGCGCGTTCCTCGGGCAGATGGTGGTCGGCGTGATCAACGCGTTCCGGGCCCCACGCAGCGTGAACTGGAAAGAAGTGCTGCCGACCATGGAGAAGGCCGGCGCCGACGCCGTGCCCATCGTCGCGCTGATCAACCTGCTGATCGGCGCGGTGATCGCGCTGCAGTCTGCCTGGCAGCTGCACCGCTTCGGGGCGGACATCTTCATGGCCGACCTCGTGGGCATCTCCATCACGCGCGAGATCGGCCCGCTCATGACCGCGGTCATCATCACCGGCCGCACCGGCGCCGCGTTCGCCGCCGAGCTGGGCTCGATGAAGACGAACGAAGAGATCGACGCCCTTCGCACCATGGGCTTCGGGCCGATGCGCTTCCTCGTCATGCCGAAGGCCTTGGGGCTGATGCTCGTCGCCCCGCTCATCACCATCATCGCCGACCTGATGGGCGGCCTCGGCGGGCTGCTCGTGGGCGTGTACCGCCTCGACCTGAGCGTGACCTCGTACCTGTCTGAGACGCAGCGAGCGGTGAAGCTGTTCGACGTCCTGAGCGGTTTGATCAAGAGCGTCGCGTTCGCGCTGGCGGTGGCGCTGATCTGCTGCCAGCAAGGGCTTGCAGCTACGGGCGGCGCGGAGGGCGTGGGCCGGCGCACCACGGGGGCGGTGGTCACCACCCTATTTTCGCTGATTGTAATCGACGCGATCTTCACGCTGTTCTTCGAAGCGACGAGGCATTGATGAGTGAACGCGATGCCATGATCGAGGTCCGCGACCTGACGATGGGCTGGGACGACGTCATCCTGCAGCGCAACGCGCGTTTCCGCGTGGAGCGCGGGGAGATCTTCGTGATCCTCGGCGGCAGCGGCTGCGGCAAGTCCACCTTGATGCGCTATCTAACGGGGCTCGAGGCGCCGCTCGCCGGTGAGGTGCTCGTGAAGGGCGGCGATCCCAAGCTGCAGACTTTGGGTCCACCACGCTTCGGCGTGATGTTCCAGTCGGGGGCGCTGCTCGGCTCGTACACCGTGGGTGACAACGTCGCCCTGCCGCTGACGGAGTGGACGGACCTGCCACGCGACGCAGTCTCCGCCATCGTGCAGGCCAAGCTGCGCCTGGTCGGAATGGACCATACCGAGGGCTTGCTGCCGGCGGAGCTGTCCGGCGGCATGAAGAAGCGCGCGGCCATCGCGCGCGCGCTCGCGCTCGAGCCGGACCTGCTGTTTCTGGACGAGCCATCCGCAGGGCTCGACCCCATCACAGCCGCCGAGCTGGACGAGCTGATCATCGCGCTCAACCGCGATCTCGGGCTGACCGTGGTGGTCGTCACCCACGACCTCGACAGCATTGCGCGCATCGGACAGCGCTGCATCATGCTGGATCGCGAGACCAAGAGCATCATCGCCGAGGGCGACCCGCGCCGGCTGCGAGACGAGAGCAGCGACCCGCAGGTCCGCGCCTTCTTTCATCGTCAACCCAAGGACGCACGGTCATGAGCACACCGACCAATCACTGGAAGCTGGGCTTGTTCGTGGTGGCGAGCCTGCTCCTGACGCTGACAGCCATCACGTATTTCGGGGCGCGCTCGATCCCCAAGCAGACGGTCACGTACGCCTCGTACTTCGATGAAGCGGTCACGGGCCTGGAGGGCGGCTCGCCGGTGAAGTTCCGCGGCGTCACCATCGGCAACGTGTCGCGCATCGAGCTCGGCCCCGACCGGCGGCACGTGAAGGTCAGCTACGAGTTCACGGTCGCCGTGCTCGATCAGCTCGGCATCGCGCGCGGCAGCGGTGAAAACGCGAGCGTGCGGGTGGCGCCGAACTTGCGCGCGCAGCTGAACAGCACCGGTGTGACCGGCATCAAGTACGTGCAGCTCGACTTCTTCGACGATGCGGCGGCTGCGCCGGCGAATGAGCTGCCCTTCCCCACGAGCGATCACGTGATCCCGGCGCAGCCGTCGTCGATGAAGAACATCGAAGCCTCCGTGGTGCAGACCGCGGATCGCTTGCCGGAGGTCGCGGAGCACCTGGTGACCGTGCTCGGCCGCGTGCAGCGCATCGCAGAGCAGCTGGAAGCGCAGAACCTGCCGGAGCGCACGGGCGCGTTGCTCACGCACGCCGACCGCACCTTGAACACGCTCGACGAGAAACTGGCGCAGCTCGACACGCGTGGGCTCTCACAGGAAGGACGCGCCGCGCTCGCGAGCTGGCAAGGCACGGCCGTGCGCGTCAATCAGATGCTCGACCGCGTGAGCGGGGACCGAGGCCTGCTGGCGAGCGCGCAGCGCGTGTCGGACACGCTCGGCGACGCCGCGCAAAATGCCAATGGCTTCAGCTCCGAGATGGAGCACACTCTGCGCGACGTGAGCGAAGCAGCGGCCGCCGTTCGCGACCTGGCCGACGCGCTGGAGCGTCAACCGGACATGTTGATCAAGGGACGCAGCAGGGCACAACGATGACGCGAAAGCACCTTCTCCCGGGCGTAGTGCTGATCACCTCCAGCCTCGCGCTCGCGAGCTGCGCGCTCGTCTCGCGGGGCGAGACGTTGCAGGTGCGCTACTTCACCCTCGAGCAGCGCGGCGCCGCGACGCAGACGCCTGCAGCCGCCAAGTCGGAGCTCGAGCTGCGCCTCGGACGCGTGGACGCGAGCGGAGGGCTCGGCGAGCAGCTGGCCGTCCGCACGGGCCAAAACGAGCTGACGTACCGCGAAGATCAGCGCTGGACCGAGCGCCCCGCGCAGTTCGTACGTCGCGGCCTCGAGCGCGCCCTGTTCGAGGAGCGTGGGCTCACGCGCGCATATTCTGGCGCCGTCCCGACCCTGGACGTTGAGCTCGTCGAGCTGGAGATGGATCAGAGCAGCACCCCCACCGCGCGCGTGCGCCTCGTCGCGCGCTTACACGACGAGCGCAGGGGCTTGTGTCAGGACAGCTTTGCGAGCAGCGAGCCCGTCGTTCGCGGTGAAGGCTCGGAGCCCGTAGCCGCCAGCGTGGCGTCGCTCTCGAACGCGCTGCAGCGCAGCCTCGACCAGCTCGCGACGCGCGTCGTGCAGTGTCTATCGAGCCGCGAGCAGGCAGCGAGCGCGCAGCCCGCACCTGCGAGCGCGCAGCCCAGCGACGCAGCGGATTCGGCGCGCGCCAGCCGTGGAGAATGACGTGCATTCCTGCCCACGTCGCGGTCGCAACAGCCTCACTGAGGCGTGTATGAACGCGGTCGGGGTCGATCTTGCGCCTGGCGAGCCGCTCACGGCGGCGCCCGGCTTGGCACACGCGCTGCAGTATAGCGCATCAGAACCGACCCAGGTCGTGTCGGTGGAGGATGATTCGATGCTATATTGGGCAGCTGTATTTTTCGTCATCGCGTTGGCCGCGGCTTTCTTCGGTTTCGGCGGCATCGCCGCGAGCGCTGCGGGCATCGCGAAGATCTTGTTCTTCGTGTTTCTGGTCCTGGCGGTGGTCTCGCTCATCTTCGGCCGCCGGACACCCATCTGAGGCACGTGACTCGCCCGGGGCGCGCAGCACGCGCGCCCAGCCCGCTGCCTGGGCTCGAGACCAGGTAGCGAGCAGGGTCGAGAGAAGCGACGTAAAGCGGCCCGATCAGCCGCGAGGCACACTCAGCTTCACCTTGGCGCCGAACGGCTCGCTGCCATCGGCACGGCCATAAGCCATGTGCACGCTGCCGCCGTGAGCGGCTGTTACGTCATGCACGATCGATAGGCCGAGACCGAGGCCGCGGCGATCGCGCGGAGCACGGAAACGAGTCGGACCGAACGGCCCCACAGGCTTGCCGTCGTCGCAGAACTCGACCTGCACCGCGTCGCCCAAAGCGGTGACAGAGATGCGTACGCGCGACTGAGCGTGGCGAATGGCATTCGATGCCAACTCGAAGAACGCCGACATGAGCCAGTGCGTGTCCGCGTTCAACGGCACCATCACGCCGGGCATGTCCAGCTCCACGCTGATCTTCTTGCGCCCTTCGACGCCGTGCGCTTCCTCCGCGGCTTGCTGCACCAGCGCACGCACGTCGCACTCGGCGCGCGTCAACGAGACCCCGCCGCGCTCCAGCTGACCGGTCTGCTGCAGGCGATCGGCCGTGCGCAGGATGCGCTTGACGCCCCGCTTCGCCATCCCGAGGAACGTGGAGTTACTGGCCTGCTCGCCGAACGCCGCCTCGAGCTCTTGCAGTGCACCGTGGATCACGCCGGCATGGCCACGTAAATCGTGCGCCAAACGATGCAGGAACTCTGTGCGGAGAAAGTGCTCCGGAGACTCTTCGGTCTGCTGGTGGTCGTCGTGGCGTTCGGACGGCTCGGCTGCCGCAGCCCCGGGGCTTTCGGTGATCGTCGTCTGAGTGGTCATGGAGCTCTCTGGGTCGGGTCAAGCCGGCGGCGAGATGGCACCGACATGATCTGGATTCTTCCAGCGCAGCGATTGCAATGGGCATGCCGGAGCGGCACTGCACAGGAAATCAGGCCGACAACGCTGTCTGCGGCGCAGAGGGCCAGCCGAGATGGCTGCTCGCGCCGTCTGAGGGCCATCCACGCCATCCTTCTGCGCGTGGCCTCGCAGGCGGGCGTTCCTGCATGGTGCAGTCTTGCACGGGTGAGGCGTCCTTGTGCAACATTCGGGCCCGCGCTGCAACCTGCCGCACGGTCGAACGTGTCTGACACGCGGCACACATTCTGCTCTCGCGGAGCCAATGCGTTCCCGCCCGGTGGTGCTCTGGCTTCGTCGTGGGTTGCTCATTTGCGGTGCGCTGGCCCTGTGCGCGCTCGCTGCCGGGGTGTGGTGCGCGCAGACCGAAGCTGGGCGCAGCTTCACCGCGCGCCGCATCGAGCGCTTGGTCACGAGTCAGATCCCGGGCCGCTTTACGATCGACAAGATCACGCGCCTCGGCTGGGGCACGCTCGAGGCGAGCGAGGTGCGCTTCTATCATCCGGATGGCCGCTGCGTGCTGCGGGTGAAAGAAGCCGAAGTGGACCTGGAGCTCGCCGATGCTCTCAACGGCCGGCTCAGCTTCGAGAGCGCAGTCGCGCGCGGCGGCTTCATGTTGTTCTCGAGCGATCCCGATGGTCGGCTGTCGTTCGAGGCCGCGTTGGACTTTCCTCCCAAGCCGGGTGAGGCGAGCGTTCCGACCAGCGGCCTGCACTACAACATGCGCAACATGCGCGCCGAGAGCTTCGAGCTCGTGTTGAAGCTCGGGGACACGTTCGACTATCGCGTCGTCGATGTGAATGGGCTCATCACCGTGCGACGCATCGATACGCCGGGGACGCAGGTGCTGCTCGCAGACATTCGCGGCCGCGTGCAGCAAGAGGTCGCCGGCGCGCGCGTGCGCATCAAGCAGCTAGACGGCAAGATCACCGGCAAGGCGCGCCAGGTGGTAGCGCTCACGACCACGTTGCGGATCGCCGACGGTGATCTGAGCGTGAGCCTCGGCTACTTCGATCGGGCGAAGCACAAGGTCGAGCTGCGCGTGCTGAAGAAGGAAGGCGTGGCAGCGACGACCTTGACGTGGCTCGTGGAAGCGGTCGCTGGCGTCTCCAGCGACATCCGCGTGGAAGATAGTTGAGGCACGACGTCACTGTGCGACGCAGGCGACCAGGCGCTCGGCCATGCGGTTGATCCACGAGCCGAGCCCCGCCTCTGCCGGCGTCGCACGGGCCATATAGGCCGCAGCGCCGACTGCGACGCCAAGCGAGGCCGGGCGACCGAAGCGCGCAGACGGGCTATGGCTGCGCGGCGTTGCGGTCGGCCCCTGCGGGGAGCTCGCGAGCACCTGCTCGAGCGCATCGACGAAGTCGCTCGCGATGACGTAGCGCTTCGCCGGGTCCTGGTGCAGGCCGCGTGCGAACACGGCATCGAGGCCGGGGATGCTCAGGCCGCGCATGCTGGGCACCGGTGCCGGTTTCGTCAGTACAGCGGTGAGCGCATCCTGCGCGGTCTCGTAGTCGTAAGGCGGGCGACCGGTGAGGAGCTCGAGTGCCAGCGCGGCGACGCCGTACACGTCGCTCGCCGGGCCCCACGATTCGCCGCGCGCTTGCTCGGGCGCCATGTACGCGGGCGTGCCCATCACGCCGCGGCGCACGTCTCGGTTCTCGCGCGAGGCGATGCCGAAGTCGAGCAGCTTCACGAAGTCGTGCGCGCGCGGGTCGATGATGATGTTCGCTGGCTTGATGTCGCCGTGCACGATGCCCTGAGCGTGCAGATAGTCGATGGCCGACGCGACCTGGCGCAGTACGCCGACGCAACGCTTCAAGGACATGGTGCCGCAGCCGTCGAGCCAGGCATCTAGCTCGAGGCCGCTGACGTACTCCAGCATCAGATACGGCTGGCCGTCTGCGAGGTGGCCCGTATCCAATACGCGCACGATGTTGGGATGCTCGAGCTGAGACAGGATGCGGGCCTCGTGGGCGACACTCTTACAGGACGCCTCGTGACCCACGCGCGGCAGCTTCACCGCGGCGTACACACCGAGGTGCACGTGCTCGGCCATGAACACGTGCCCCATGCCACCACTTGCTAGATGGCGCACGATCCGGTGCAGCGGGCCGACGGCCTCGCCGATCCGATCGCGCAGCCACTGCGCGTCCAGAGCTTCGTCGCTCGGATGATCCGAGGGTCCGACGCGATCCATCACATTTTCAACCATCATCGACATGACGAGCTCTCCGAACGCACAGTGGCGAGTTCACGCTGACAACGTGAAGCTCAGGGGACGATGCCGGCGCACTCGGTCAGGCAGCTGAAGGCCGAGTTCGTACAGGACTTCTCGTCCACACACGCCTCGCACTCGTCGATGCGGTCGGTCTTCTCTTCTGTGACCATGTCCGTGCAGCGGTCCACGCACGCTTCGGTGTCATAGTCACTGTTAATACAGTCCTTGTACTTGTCACAGATGGCGCTGCAGTCGGTCGTGCGATCGATGGCCGTGATGGGGTCATCTTTGCCGCAGGCGGCGAGCGCGGTCAGAGCTAAGCTGAAAGCAATCACGTTAGACTTGAACATAAACCCTCTCGGTCTCGGTTCGAACGAAACGCGTCGAACACTCGGGAATCAAAGCAACCTTGGTGCCAGCAGGCGCTGTGAGGGTCTGGCGGGTTTCGAGCCGCGCGGCAGCTGAACAAATGCCGCAGCTGAGGCGAGCCTGCTGGTGCTGCCACGCATGGCCCCATGCAGGTCAGGCTGGCCGCACAATCATTGGAGCCGTGCCCGCTCGCATGCCTGAGGCGACCCGTGCAGCGCTGTCACGCCTGAGGCGAACGCGTATGACGCGGCAGACTTGCCGCGCGCAGCGAGCGCGATGATCACACTGCTTCCACGCAGTTTCAGCGGTGTGCACGTGTTGGCCCCGCGCTTGCACCTCATGTGGGCGATTGCGATGTGTGCCACGGCCGCCGCGAGGCGCCAGACGCACGCCCAACATCAGGAGAGTACAACATGTCTACGAGCACCAAGACTTGGTTGGTAGTTGCCGCGCTGCTCACGCCGGGAGCGATGATCGGCTGCAACCGTACTCCGGCAGAGGCCCACAACGACGGCGTTCAAGCGCAGCGCGAGGCCGACGAAAAGGCCGCAGAAGTCCGCAAGGAAGCTGCGGACAAGGTCGCAGAGGCCAACCGTGAGGCAGTGAAGGCCACCGAGGAAGCTCGCAAGAAGACCGCTGAGGCACAGGCGAACGCGAACGAGAAGATCCGCGAAGCCAACCGCGAGATCACGGCGCCGCACAGCGACGTGCGCGACTGGGCGCAGAAGAAGCTGGATTCCGTCGACAACATGATCGACACGGCGAGCGCCAAGGCCCAGACGGCCCAGCCCGCTGCCAAGGCCAAGTTCAACAGCGCGATCGAAGAGGTCAAGCACGAGCGCGACGCGCTGCAGACGGAGATGGCCACGCTCGAGACGCGCGCTGGCGAGACCCTGGACAAGTCCAAGGAGCAGTTCAGCGAGCGCGTGGATCGCATCAAGGACAGCATTCGTAACATCGAAAAATCGCTTTGATCGCAGACTGAACGCAGACTGACGCGAACACTATTGAGGAAGATAGATCATGCAAACCATCAAAAACGGTCTCGCCATTGGCGCGACCTTGCTGGGGCTCGGCTGCGGGGGTGCTTCCCTGCCAACGGATAAGCTGACCGCCGCCGAGTCGTCGATGCGCGCAGCCGAAGAGGTGGGCGCGAGGTCTGTTCCGCGAGCGGAGCTTCATTTGAAGCTTGCTCACGAGCAGGTCGAACAGGCCAAGAAGCTCGCCGATGATGGTGATGAGGACCGCGCGGCGCAGGTACTCACCCGCGCGCGTGCAGACGCCGAGCTCGCCATCGCGCTCGCGCGCGAGGCGGCCGTGCAGAAGGACCTCGAGTCGTCAGGCGCAAGCAAGACGTCCGTCAGCTCCCCCGCGGCCACCACGCCGACGGTGAGCAGCGTGCAGCAGTAACCCCGCTCATCAACGAGGATTCGCATGATCTACTTTTCTAAAGACATCAAGGCCCACTGGTTTGTTCTGTCCCTTGCGTGCAGCCCGCTCCTGGGCTGCGCGACCGCGCAACCACCGCAAGAGCTGGTGGACGCACGCGCGGCCTACACGAAGGCACAGAACGGATACGCTCGCGAGCTGAGCCCCGCCTCGCTGCACACGGCGAAGCAAGCGCTCGACGGCGCCGAGAAGAAGTTCGAGGACGACGGCGTCAGCGATGAAGTGCGCGATCAAGCGTACATCGCGCTGCGCAAGGCGCAGCTGGCAGATGCGGATGGCGCGACGGCGCACTACCAGCGTGAGCTCGCGAACTCCAAGGTGCGCGCTCAGGAAGCTCAGGCGAAGGCGGCGCAGAAGACGCAAAGCGAGCTGACGCAGACGCGTGAGCAGCTCGCCGCGGAGCAGAGCGCGCGCGCCGCTGCCGAACAGCGCGCGAAAGAGGCGATGGACCGCCTCGCTGCAGCCAACGCCAACGTGAAGAAGGAGTCGCGTGGTACCGTCATTACGCTCTCCGGTGGGGTGCTGTTCGCCTCGGGCAAGTCGGTGCTCCTGCCGGGTGCACAGACCAGCCTGAATCAGGTCGCCGACGCGCTGAAGAGCCAGGACAACGCCAAGATCCTCGTCGAAGGTCACACCGATTCGACGGGCAACGACGGCCTGAACATGGAGCTGTCACGTGCACGCGCCGAGGCCGTGGCCTCGTACCTCGCGTCGCGCGGCGTTCCGCGGGAGGTGATGACGCCGCAGGGCCTCGGCCCCAGCCGCCCGGTTGCCGACAACAACACGCCTGAAGGTCGCGCGAATAATCGCCGCGTCGAAATCGTGGTTCAGCAGCAGGAGCAGCGTTGAGCCGCATTCCTCAGGGCGCCCGGTCACTTAGATCGGGCGTCCTGTTCGGTGTTGCAGCTTACGCGCGCAAACTTAGCGTATGTGTCAGAATAGCCTTCAATTTCGCCCCACTGAGGCAGTTTTGCTTAGTGAGCGCTTAGACATTTCAACCACTTACGCCCCTGTTCAGCGGGCACGTTCTCTGCTTATCCACCTGTCGCAAGCTGCCACACCCGTGGAAATGCCATGACCGCCAAAGACCGCATCCTGTGTATCGACGATGACCAAGACCAATGCGGCCTGCTCGAGGCTGCGCTGGGGAGACTCGGTTACGCTGCTGTAACTACCACCTCTCCCAACACCGCGCTCGAGCACGTCGCCAACGAGCCTTTTGACGCGATCATCACCGACCTGGGTATGAGCGAGATGGACGGGCTGACGCTCTGTGAGCGTGTGCTCGGCACCCGCCCAGACGTTCCGGTCATCGTGCTCACTGGGCAGGGCAGCATGGAGTCAGCGATCGGCGCGCTGCGCGTCGGCGCGTACGACTTCTTGACGAAGCCGATCGATGCCAAGTTCCTCGGCATCAGCGTCGCGCGTGCTGTCCAGCACTCCAAGCTGCGCGCCGAAGTTCGCCGCCTGAAGCTGGTACTCGGCGAGACGCCCAAGTCGCAGCGGCTGGTGGGCGACAGTCCGGCCATGCGCCGCGTCAACGAGCTGATCGCACGCGTCGGTGCGAGTGAAGCCTCCGTGCTGATCCACGGCGAGACGGGCACCGGTAAGGAGCTCGTGGCCCGTGCGGTGCACGAGGCGAGCCCGCGTCGCGAGGGCCCGTTCGTCGCGCTGAACTGCGCTGCCGTTCCGCCCACCCTCTTGGAGAGCGAGCTCTTCGGCCATGCGCGCGGCGCCTTCACGGACGCCAAGAACGCGCGCCAGGGCCTGTTCGTCGAAGCCTCCGGCGGTACGCTGTTCCTCGACGAGATCGGCGAGATGCCGATGGAGATGCAGGCCAAGCTGCTGCGCGCATTGCAAGAGCGCAAGGTACGGCCCGTGGGCTCCAACACCGAGGTGCCGTTCGACGCGCGCATCGTCACCGCCACGCACCGCGACCTGGAGGCGGACGTGCAGAAGGAGCGGTTCCGACAGGACCTCTACTACCGCATCAACGTCGTCCGCATCGACGTGCCCGCGCTGCGCGAGCGCAGCAGTGACGTGCTCAAGCTCGCCGCGCACTTCTTGAAGACCGCGAGTGAGCGCAGCGCCAAGGGTCCGCTCGAGCTGTCGTCGCAGGTGGCCGATCGCCTGATGGCCTACGACTGGCCCGGCAACGTGCGTGAGCTAGAGAACTGCATCGAGCGCGCCGTCGCCCTCGCCCGCTTCGATCACCTGACGGTCGAAGACCTGCCGGAGAAGATCCGCGCCTACCGGGCGGACCGCTTCGTGATGGCCGCGAACGAGGTCGACGAGATCCTGTCCCTGGACGAGATCGAACGTCGCTACATCATCCGTGTCATCAAGCTGCTCAACGGCAACAAGGCGCGCGCAGCCCAGCTGCTCGGGCTCGACCGCCGCACCCTGTATCGCAAGCTGGAGCGCTACGAGGCGCGCAGCAACCGCTCTGCCGACGCGAACAACTCGTCCGTCGAGACTGCCGCGCGCGAGCCCTGAGCGCCACGCGCGCGAGCGAGGCTCGGGCCCACGTTCTCGGGCCTCGCTTATCCGGATGCCGAGAGCTCAAGGCAGGCGCGTCTGCTCGAGCGTCTCGATGCGTAGCGTGTAGTCGAGCAAGGTGTTTTCTAGCACTGCCTGCTGCGGGGCGTCCGCAGCCGCCGGCTGCGGACCGTACTGGACGCTCACGCGTTCGAGGCCGGCCGGTGTCAGCCGCTCGAAGCGGCGCGACTCGAGCCGCCCATCGCGGTAGCGCTCGAACACCGCGCAGTCGCCATGCCTGCCGCTCTGCTCACCCGTGAAGGCCGCAGCGGGCCGCGCGAGCCACGGGAAGAATACGCGCTGCACGTCCGCCATCACGTAGCCGGGCTCGAACGGCAAGGTCTGCCCGGTTCTATTTTCGACCTCGAGCGCGCCCTGCTCGCGCAGCCGGAGCACGAAGCCCGGCTGCCCCAGCGGCGACAGCCCCACGAGGATCAGCTCGCCGCGCTGCTTCTGCAGCACGGCGTCGAAGCTGCGCGTGCCCGTCGGCCAGGTCGCCGTCACGCGCTGGCGCCATTGAAAGTCGAAGCCGAGCGCGCTCGGCCGCAGCAGCGCGGCCGGTGGGACGGGTTGATGGGCGCTCGCAGCGGGCGCTGGCCCATGGGCGCACGCCGCCGGCAGGCTCAAAACGAAGAGCGCCGCGAGCGCGCGCCTCATGTGGCCTCGCCCGCCGCCCTGCGCGAACGCCG
>Ga0190269_10000307_pt1 | contig 26262 bp, 18 predicted proteins | sample Popmic249IS_FD_133749 | JGI IMG/M metagenome (GOLD analysis project Ga0190269, IMG submission 133749) | Populus adjacent soil microbial communities from riparian zone of Blue River, Arizona, USA - 249 IS | ecosystem: Environmental > Terrestrial > Soil > Riparian zone | place: USA: Arizona... | reverse complement strand
CGTCGTCATGAAGCTGCTCGAGACCCGCGCTTGCACCGGCTACAACAAGCTCACCGGCAAGTGCCCGTACGTGATGACTGGCTACTGCTCCAGCGCCCTCTCGTTCAGCATCGACAGCGTGGTGAACGACAAGAAGTGCAACTTCGGCTTCCTGAGCGACACCGCCACGGGCTGCAAGGATTCGCTCGGCGGCTTGCTGGGCAAGAGCTGGTCGTACCCGATCACCACGTTCCGTAAAGTTCAACAGTAACCTCGCACCGATACATCCCCCCGACTGACAGAAGCCGCCGGCTACGCCCAACGTAGCCGGCGGCTTGCTTTCGAGCGCACTTGCGCAACTTTGGTCAGGACGCAGCGCCGGCGCTAGGCCTAGGCTCCTCTCACGTTCGAGGAGCCCAGTTGAACCCACGCCAAGACGTCTACCGCGGCCGCTTCCGCCGGGTGCTCGAGCACATCGACGCGCACCCGGGCGACGATCTCAGCGTCGAGCGCCTGAGCTCGGTCGCGGCGTTCTCCAAGTTCCACTTCCATCGTCAGTTCTCGGCGCTGCTCGGGATCAGCGTGCACGAGTACGTGCAGCTCGCGCGCATGAAGCGGGCGGTGAGCCAGCTCGCCTACCACAGCTGGCGCAGCATCCTGGAGATCGCGCTCGACAACGGCTACGAGAGCCCCGAAGCGTTCGCGCGCGCGTTTCGCAAGCGCTTCGGCCAGGCACCCTCGGCGTTCCGCAGCGACCCGTCCTGGAGCGCTTACCAGCAAGCGTTTCAGGACTTCTCGAGAGTGAGGCGAGAGCACATGCAGAAGACCTACAGCCCAGACGACGTCGAGATCATCGAGTTCCCGGAGACGCGGATCGCGGTCGCGGAGCACCGCGGCGATCCCGCGCGCATCGGCGACACCATTCGCCGCTTCATCGAGTGGCGCAGGCGAGAGCGGCTGCCGCCCCACGTCAGCGCCACGTACAACATCCTGTACACGGATCCGCTGACCACACCACCCGAGGACTTCAGACAGGACACGTGCTGCGCCACGAACAAGCCCATCGCGGACAACCCGCAGGGTGTGATCGCGAAAGTGATTCCCGCGGGGCGCTGCGCCAAGCTGCGGCACATCGGCTCGGACGACCTGCTGCGCGACAGCGTTCACTACCTGTATTACGCGTGGTTGCCCGACAGCGGCGAAGAACCGCGCGACTTCCCGCTGTTCGCGCAGCGCGTGAACCTCTACCCCGAGGTGCCCGAGAGCGAGGCGATCATCGACATATTCCTGCCGCTCGCGTGAGGCTCACTGCGCGAGCCAGCGCGAGAGGCCGCGCACGAACGGATCATCCGGCGCGCGCGCCTGCAGCTCGACGCCGAGCGCGCGCGCATGCTCCATGTCGCCGGCATCGGCGAGCGCCAGCGCGAGCAGCCCGAGCGCGGTGATGGAGCGCATCTCCGCCTCTGCCGCTCGCAGCAGCGCCTGCGCAGCGTGCCGGGGCGGACCCACGAACGCGCGTCGATCAGGATCCACGCCGGGGATGCCGCGCTGCTCGGCCAGCGCGCGGTTCGGCCCGTCCACGCGCACGAACAGCTCGCCGTCGTCGTCGAAGTAGACGAGGCGGTAGCGAGCGTCGAGCACCAGCTGCTGGCGCAGGCTCACGTGCCCCGGCGAGCGGCGCGCCTCCCCCGGCGTGGCGTAGCGCAGCAGCACGAGCTGCACGTCGTAACGGTCGAGTAGCGCGTCCCAGCCGGGCGCGCCGTAGCGGACGCGCTGGTACACGTCGCGCGCGAAGCCGTCCGAGTACGCCTCCAGCCGGTTGTCGAAGAACACGCGCTGCTCGGGATAAAGCTCGCCGAGAAACGGCCCGGCCCACGCGTCGGAGACGAACGCAGGGCCGGCGACCGCGTGCGCGCGCATGAAGCCGATGGCGGCGCGCGGCCAGGTCCAGCTCGTCAGACCGATGCCGGGCGTGTGATCGCGGTAGACGAACCCGAGCGCGAGCGACGCGAGCAGTGCAAAGAGCGGCAGCGCGCGGCGCACAGTGGCGCCAAACAGGCCGGTGGCCACCGCCGCTACGAGCGGCACCGAGATCAGCGCGAACGCATACGCCATGCGCACGAACGCGAGCGAGGCACAGGCGTATGCGACGACCATCAGGAGCCATCCCGCGTGCATGCGCCGCAGCCGCAGCCCCAACACGAGCGCGACGCCGCTGAGCGCGAGCCACAGCCAATAGCCGGCGAGCGGCGCAAACGGCAGGCGATCCGGCCGGCGGAACTCGACGACGTGGTCACTCCAGTAGGCGTGTGTGGCCATCTGAAACGGCACGCTCAGCACGCGCACGCCGAGCGGGTGATAGATCGACAAGAGCGCGGCGGCGGCGCCGAGGCCGAGCAGCGCGGCCAGCGCCACCGCGCCGGCGGCTCGCAGACCGCTCGGGCTCAGCGCGCTCCTGCCGAGCAGGCGCGCGAGAGGCAGCTCGAGCGCGCAGCCCAGCGCGAAGCAACCGAGCACGATCGCGCTATCCAGCGCGCCCGCGTGCAGCTGTGCGCCGAGCGCCAGCGCCAGCGCCGCTGACAGCGGCAGCGCTCGCGGCGCTGCGCGCGCCCATCGCGCGAGGGCAAACAAAGTCCAGGCCAGGGTCAGGTGCGTGAAAAGATATGGCCGCAGCTCGAAGCGGAACGCGCTCGCGGCGGCCGCGCACAGCGAGCACAGCACAGCCCAGGGAGCGCTGGCACCCAGGGCCAGCGCGGCCCCGAATACGAGCGCCCACGTGCCCATGAGCAGCAGCAGCTTCAGCGCCATCAGCCCTGCGAGGCCGGTGTGGCGCCACAGCAGCTCGAACAGCAGCGCGGGCAGCCCCTGGTGCAGGAGCCAGACGTGATCCGGCTCGGTGAACGACAGCACGTTGTGGGTCGGGATGCGGCCCGCGCGCAAAATCTCACGCCCGGTCGCGAGGTGAAAGCCCAGATCCCCGTCGTTGACGTGATAGCAGCCGAGCGCAGCGACCACCGCCAAGAGCCCAGCCAGGTAGATTCGCACACCCGCGCGCGCAGCCAAAAGCGGCACCTCCCGCGCCGCAGCGTCGCACACCCCCACGGCCCGTGCCTACTGCTCGCGCGCCGGTGGGACGCGAACGCGCTTCTAGATGATGAGGCGCGGGCTGGGGTCGACGGCTTCTTTTTCCAGGAAGGCTGCGACGTCGCCGAGGGTCTTCAGCTCCAGCAGAGCGGTGGCTGGCATGGAGATGCCGGTGTGGGTCGCGACCTCGTCGACCAGGTCGACCGCGGTCAGGGAGTCGATGCCGAGCGACTCGAGGTCCTGGTCCCATGGCAGCGGCGCCGACGGCTCGAGCTTCAGGATCGGACGCACGAGCTCTTCGAGTAAGGCGCGGATGTTGGCGACGTTCGGTTCCGACACGAGTGTGTTTCCTCTCAGTTCTGTGGCGAAGACGGTTTGACGTCCGCTGCGTGCGCGCTCGCGCCGCTCGGATAGCGGTAGACGCGGCGCTCGAACGCGTAACCGGGCAACGCGTGCGGCAAGTTGGGTCGCTCCGGAAACAGCTCGTTCCAGTCGAGCGTCTCGCCCGCGCGGTAGCGCGCCGCAGCGCTGACGAGCTGCGCGGGCAGCGCGCTGTCGATGTGGTTCGGCTCGAACGCACCTGCCGCGCCTGGCTGCGAGATCGCCTTCGCGAGCTGCTGCTTGAGCTCGGCGCAGCTCTCGACGACCATGGCGTAGCGCACGCGGTGGTGATCGCGCCCGTGCGCCAGGTTCGCGCACAGGGCCTGCAACGAGATGTCAGGGTGCTGCACGAGCCACTCGCGATAATCCGCGAGCAGCTGATGCAGAGCGCCGGGGGAGCGCGCCGAGACGCAGAACAGCACCGGTCCCTGCGCGGCAGGCGCCTCCGCCTCTGTTAGCTGCGCGGGCGCACCCGTGATCACCGCATGCACATTGGTGCCCGTGAAGCCGAACGAGCTCAGGCCCGCGGCGTAGACGTCTTGCGTCCAGACCTGCGTCCGATCGGCCACGCGCACGCCGAGCTCGTCCCAGCGCACGAGCGTGGACGGCTGCTGGCAGTTCAAGCTCGCAGGCAAGCGCTTGTGACGAATCGCGAGCGCGACCTTGATCAGCGAGACGACGCCGGCAGCGGCTTCGAGGTGTCCGATGTTCGTCTTCAGCGAGCCCACGAGCAGGGGTGTCGAGCCACTCCGCACGGCCGTGTACGCCCGCGACAGCGCGAGCACCTCGATGGGATCGCCGAGCCGCGTGCCGGTTCCGTGCGCCTCCACGTACGAGACGGCGCCCGCGACGCGCGGACCCGCCTGCAGCAGCGCGCGGCGGATCACGGCTTCCTGCGCGTCGGCGTTCGGCGCGGTGAAGCCGTTGCTGAGGCCGTCCTGATTCACCGCGGATCCGGCGATGCACGCGTAGATCCGATCGCCGTCCGCGAGGGCGCGTCGCAGTGGTTTGAGCACCACGACGCCAGCACCTTCACCGCGCACGTAACCGTCCGCGCCCTCGGCGAACGCAGCGCTGCGGCCGGTCGGCGACAGCGCCCGCATGCGGCACAGCGCAGCCGTGGTGTCCGGCGCCAGCACGAGGCTCACGCCACCACACAGCGCGATCTCACACTCGCCCGCGCGCAGGTAGTGACAGGCCGTGTGGATCGCGACGAGCGAGGACGAGCACGCCGTATCGACGGTCATGGCCGGACCCTGCAGGCCGAGAAGATACGACACGCGCCCGGAGATCGCGCTGAGCGCCGTACCCGGTGCGGTCTGCGACGTGATGGCCGCGTTGGCGCGCACGAGCTGCGCGTAATCGGCGTGCGTCGCACCCATGAACACGCCCACGCCACGGCCCGCCAAGCTGCTCGGGCGAACGTGTGCGTCTTCGAGCGCGTGCCAGCACAGCTCGAGGATGATCCGCTGCTGCGGATCGAGCGCCAGCGCCGCACGATCGTCGATGCCGAAGAACGCGCCATCGAATGCGTACGGCGCATCGATGCAGCCCATGCGATCGGTGTAGATCGTGCCCTGCTTCGAGCGACCTTCGAGGAGCCACTGCTTGCGATCCCAACGATCTTCGGGAACGCGGCCGATGGCGTCTCTCTCGTCGTCCAGCAAGCTCCACAGCTCGGAGGCATTCCACGCGCCAGGCACGCGACACGCGAGCCCGACGATGGCGATCGGCTCGAGCTCGCTCGCGGGCGCTGCCTCGAACACGCGCGCGGGCGAACCGCCCTGCTGCGTGCGCCTGCTGACCAGGTGGGTCGCGAGCGCGTGTGGAGTGGCCATGCGATACAGCAGATCCGCTTCCAGGCGCTCGCCGAGTAGATTGGCGAGGCTCACGCCGATGGCCGCGATGCCCTTCGAATCGCAGCCGCTGTCTGCGAACGTGGTGTGCTCGTTGACCTGCGCGGCATCGACCCCCAGCTGATCGGCCATCAGCTCGCAGACGAGGCGGGTAAGCTGGCCGAGGTCCAGGCTCGCCTCGGGCCGTTCGCGCGCGCTCTGCGCGCCGCCGCCGCTCTCCCAGCGCCAGAGATACGCTATCTCGTTCGCGTCGAAGCGCTTGCGACAGGTGATGCGCTGGACCTTACCGCTCGTGGTGCGCGGCACGGTATGGGGCGCCACGAGCAGCAGCTGCGCGAGCTCGACGCCGATGGCGGCAGCCACGGCCTCGCGAATGCGCGCGCCCATCGCGGCCAGCTGTTCGGCAGAGGCTTGCCCCTCCGGCAGCTCCTGCACGAGGACGACCCCCTCGATCGGATCGCCGGGCAAACCGAACGCCGCTCCGCTGTTGGGCCGCGCGCCGTCGAGCGCCAGCTGCGCCGCGTACTCCACGTCCGTCGGGTAGATGTTGCGTCCACCCACGATGATGACCTCCTTGGAGCGCCCGTGGATGAACACGCGATCGTCCTGCACGAACGCTAGATCGCCGGTCCGTAGAAACGGTCCCTCGCCCGTCGCGAGCCGTGCGCCGAACGTGGCCGCCGTCTGCTCGGGCTGCCCCCAGTAGCCGCGCGCGACGCTCGGGCCTTGCACCCAGAGCTCGCCCACCTGTCCGTCGGCCAGGCGAAGCGACGTGGCGGGATCGACGATCTCCACGCGCGTGTCCTGCGGCGCTCCGCAGCTCACGGTGCTGCCGCTGCGAGCTTCGGAGAACACGTCGAGGTCCGCGCCGCGTTCCGGCGCCTCCGCCGTGCGCAACCCATCGCCGGGCTCGGTAGACGTCACCATCAACACGGATTCGGCGAGGCCGTAACAGGGCCACCAGCTGCGCTCGCGAAAGCCGACCTTCGCGAAGCGCCTCGCAAAGCGCTCGAGCACCGGAGCTTGAATCGGCTCGGCGCCCACGAACGCGACGCTCCAGCTCGACAGATCGAGCCCCGCGAGCGCGTCCTCGGAGACGTGCTTCACGCACAGGTCGTAGGCGAAACCAGGCCCGCCGCTCGTCGTGGCTCGATAACGCGTGATCGTCTCGAGCCACAGCTGCGGCCGCCGCATGAACGTGGTCGGCGGCATGAGCGTGACCGGAAAACCACCGTGCAGCGGCGAGAGGATGCCGCCGATCAAGCCCATGTCGTGGTACGGCGGCAGCCAGATCACGCCGCGTGAGTCGTCGTGGAACCCGAAGTTGCGATAGATCTGCTCTAGATTGTGCAGCAGCTGTTGCTGCTCGACCATCACGCCCTTCGGCGCGCCGATCGAGCCCGAGGTGAACTGCAGAAACGCGAGGTCATCTGGCCGCACGCGCGTGGGCTGCCAGTCCTCCGGATCCCGGAGCTCCAGGTGATGCGCTGCGGGTGTCAGGTCGGAGGCTCCGAGGTACAGCACGCGCTCCGGCGTGCCGCTCTGATCTCGCAGCCAGCGCTCCACGCGCGGCGCCTGCAGCGCTCCGGCGCACACCACGCTCGGCCGCGCGCGCTGCACGAGCTCGCTCAAGCGCGTCTGATCGCGCTTGCCGGCGATCGGCGAGGACGGTACGGCCACGCGCCCCGCGTACATGACGCCGAAAAACGCCTGCACGAAGGCTGGCCCCGGCGGGCACACGATCAACACGCGATCGCCCGGCGAGCCATGCTGCTGCAGAGAAGCGGCGACGGCGCGCGCGCCGCGATCCAGCTCGGCATATGTCACGAGCTGGGCGTCACCTGCAGACTGTAAGAACGTCAGGGCTTCTCGATCCGGCGTACGCGCAGCGCGCTCCTGCACGATCAGAGGCAGGACCAGCCCCGGACGCGCGCGAGAACTCATTGACATTGCACCACTCCTTCCATGCGCACAGCGCTCAGCACGCTCGATGGAGCCGGGGCCGCGCCACGGCGCCGGTTGCCATCGCGACCAGACGCAGTCGTGTGACGACCCGCCGTTATCTCCACCCGCGCGTGCAGTGCCCCACCGTGTCGGTGAGCTCGGCCGCGTTGCACAGCGACCAGCTAATCACTGATGATTAACACGGAAGTCGCGCGCAGCAATGTGATCATAGCCTGATTGTTTGATGAGCACTCAGCCGCGCATTCGCTGCAGCCGTGGGCGGCCGTCCGCGTGTGCTGAATGCGGGCATCGGCTACTCGGCAAGCGTGGGAGCCAGCTGGCTCGAGCGGCTCGGAAAAGCTAACAGTGAGCGCTGGATGTCACTAAGCAGCGGCTGCGCGTGCGCTCGAAACCACATGTGATGTCCTGCGAACTGAGCGATGCGAAGCGTTCGATGGCTGTGGCGCTGCCAGCCCTGCAGTCTCGATGAAGCGAAGATCGGGTCTGCATCGCCAGCGTAAGCCGTGATGGGAGCGTTCAACTTCTGCACAAGCTCTGGGCGATACCATGCGAGCACTCGCATGTCGGCGCGCAGTAGCTCCGCGACCATGGCCTGACCTCCAGCTCGACTCGGCACTCGTCCGAGCACACCGGCCGAAACCATAATCTGGAGAAACGTTGCGTCATCCAGCGTCGGAACGACGGTGAGCGGCTCGTGATCGGGGGGCGCTGGCATACCCGAGACGAACAGCTTCGCCAGCGCACGACGCTGTCCGTCGAGGCGACTGGCGCACGCATGGGCGAGCAAAGCTCCGACGCTATGCCCAAACAAAGCGAGCTTCGCGTGCGGCAGTCGAGCGATCTCGAGCGCCGCTGCCGTCAGATATTCGTCAAAGTCGGACGCATCTCGACACGCGCGCGGCAGTGGGTGGACGAATAGATCGATGCCTTGCAGTGCTGCGGCCCAGCTGTCGTAGCAATCGTGACGCGCACCGGAATACGGGAACGCGACGAGCGCGATCCGTGCGGACGATCCGCTGGAGAGGCGTCGCAGCTGCAAGCGGTCTGGCATACGAATGTACCGCGCGACGCGGCGCTTCGTAATGCACCGCGTCGCAGTGTCGCTCGTTATAGGGGCGCAAACCGCGGCTGGCAACCCGACGCGCGAGTGTCAGGGCATGGGGTGCTGCTTCATGGTGGCCCAGCCGCGCTTTGCATCACCGGTTACGTGGCTGCCGCCCTGCGCTACACACAGCGTGACCTCGACACCATCTTTGCAGGACGTATAAGTCTTACAACCCGAGCCGGAATCCGACGGTTCCCCGGTGCAACCATCGAGCTCGGCCCAGCGTTTGAACGTGGCTTGCGCACCGAGAAAATGAACATCCGGAAGTCGATAGCCCATGGTGGGCGGGCTGGATGGACCTCCATTGAACGGAGCGATCGGGTCGAGTGTGCCGCGAAATGATATGACGCTGATGGGTCGCGCCGGTTGACACTGGGGCGAGTTCTCTTCGAACAAGTCGAACGCGGACGGCGCCACCGTCGCGAACACGTCCGCGGCATGACAGGCGAGGTAATGGGACAGGCCGCCGCCCATCGAATAGCCGGTGGCGTAGACGCGCTTGGGATCGACGCACACGCGCTTCGACACGTCCGCGACGAGCGCCCTGGCGAACTCGACGTCGTGGATCTCGCGCGACTCGGTGCAGCAGGGGCCGACGTTCCAGGCATTCTGGATGCCTTGAGGCCACGCCACGATGAAGCCTTCGGATTCGGAGAGCTGGCGATAGCCCGAGTTGCCGCGCTCGAACTCCTTGCTTTGACCGAGCGGATGAAAGTCGACGACGAGGGGCATGGCCTCGCCGCTGTAGCCCGCGGGTACGTGCAGGATGAACGTGCGTGGCATGTCGTTTATCATGAGCGTGTAGTTGGTCTCTCCCGGCTTGAGACCGCCGTCCGCCGGGCACTCGACGCGCGGCGGGGCGCCGGCGCCGCCTGCGCTCGCGCCGGCCGCGCTCGTGCCTGCGACGGCGCGCGCGTGATCCGCCCCAGCCGTGCGCGCGCTCGCTGCGTTGCTGCCGCCGAGCGCCGCTGCTCCGGCGCTGACTGCAGGCGTGCCGGCGGCTGCCCTGGCTGCGGGCGGGGCGCTGCCCGCGCTGGGAGCCGTGGACGTTGCGCCGGCCCCCGAGCGCGCGGGTTGCGAGGTGGGAGCTGGCGACGTCGCGCCGCCGGGTAGCGGCTGCGTTCCGCTCGTGGGGGCAGCGACTGTGCCGAGCTGTGGAGAGCCGGAGCGAGAGTCAGTTAGAGCCGGGCTCGGGCTCGGGGACGAGCAGCTCCACGAGCCGATTGCGCACGACACGAGTTGTATGGCGACTTGCTTGTTCCACATCTCGCACCTCATCTGGTTGTGCATGCGGGCTTAGCATTAATAGTTGGCTACACCAACCAATTGCCCTGCACTGAAAGGCTGCTGGGTCGCTGGCGCGAAATGCACCACGCGCGTCGTCCGCGCGAGCGCCGTGCGTTCGCCCGTGCCGCTGTGCTCTGCAGCCATCAGCTTCACCGTCGCCCTGACCCCGCCGCTGACAGCGGCGAAGCACCGCGCATGGCAACCCGGTCGTGCACCGAGCGCAGGCTCGGCTCCCACGCGCGCTGCGCAATCTTCGAGGCAGCACGCCGTTTGCTGTGGTAAGCCTGCAAGGGATGCGCTGGCGACGTCTCGTCTCTATTTTGGGGCTCAGTGTGGCCGCCTGCGGCGGTGGCTCCAGCTCGGAGCCACAGGCGCCGCGTGGCGCGCTCATGAGTGCGAGCGCCGCCGCTGGGCGCGGCAGAGCGAGTGCAGCCGCCGGCGGCAGCTCTGCTGGCACATCTGCCGGCGGATCCGGGCCTGCAGCGGGCGCGGCCTCCCCACGTGCGGATGCAGGTCTACCTCCCGCAGCCAACGGCGGCGCAATCGCGCCGGCTCAGGCCCAGGCGGGCAGCGCCGGGCCAGCGCCCATGCTCCCCGCGCCGCTCACGGTGCGGTTCGAGCCACCCGGTGGCGGTTTCGCGACGCCCCTGCAGGTTAGCCTGCGCGCCGACGATCCGACCGCCCAGGTCCACTACACGCTCGATGGCAGCCTGCCGTCCTCGAGCTCGGCCACTGTCACGGCACCCATCGCGGTCGGCCGCACCACGCTCGTGCGCGCCGTCGCCGTGCGCGGCAGCAGCACCGGCCCGGTCGCAAACGCCGGCTACTTCCAGCTGGCTGCAGACGCGCGCGGGGTCCGCTCGGATCTACCGCTCATGCTCGTCCACATGCGCGGCGACGCGGCGCCGAGCTTTCTGTCGCAGGACAAGGTCGAGGCGCTCCTCGGCGTGTTCGAGCCGGAGGCCGGCAGCGCACAGCTGCAGCGTCCGGCGCAGCTCACGAGCCGCATCGGCATCAAGGTGCGCGGACGCAGCACGCGGCTTCAGGAAAAGCACAGCTACACCCTCGAGCTGTGGGGCGCGGCGCAAGAGGACGCGCCCGCGCCGCTGCTCGGGCTACCGCAGGACGGCGACTGGGTGCTGTACGCGCCATACGTGTTCGACCGCTCGCTCCTGCACAACGCTCTCGGCTACGCGATCAGCCGCAGCATCGGCCGCTACGCGCCGCGCACGCAGTTCTGCGAGCTCTACCTGGTGAGCGATGCCGAGCAGGTCAGCAGCATGAGCTACGCGGGCGTGTACCTGCTGACGGAGCGCATCACGCGCGGCGCCGAGCGCGTGCCGGTGCAAAAGCTGCAAGCGCCCGACGTGAGCGAGCCCGCGCTGACCGGCGGCTACATCGTGCAGGTCAACGAGCCCGACGCCCCGGAAGAAGCGTTCATGGCAGCGGGCCTGCGCTTCAACTACGTGTACCCGAAGAGCGAGGACATCCAGCCCGCCCAGAAGACGTACATCGCCGGTTACCTCGACAGCGTGCAGCGCGCGGTGTCTGCCGCCGATGGCCGCGATCCGACGAGCGGTCGCCACTACGAAGAGCTCATCGATGTCGCGTCGTTCATCGATCACCACATCCTGAACATGCTGATCAAGAACCCAGACGCGTTCGCGCTCAGCAGCTACTTTCACAAAGCGCGCGACGGCAAGCTCGCGGCGGGCCCGCTCTGGGATCTCGATCTCGCGATGGGGGCAGACGATCCGTTCGGGCAGCGCAGCCTCGACCCCACGCACTGGGGACCGGGTGCAGACGCCGAGATGTTCCGGCGCAGCTTCTGGCGTGCGCTGTTCGATCACGCTGCGTTCGAGCGCGCGTATTGGGCGCGCTGGCGCGAGCTCCTGGCCGGTCCGCTGCGGATCAGCGAGCTGCGCGCGCTCATCGCGGGCTTCGAGCGTCAGCTCGCGGCGGCCGAGGGGCGCAACCGCGCGCGCTGGCCGGCGAGCGCGCCCCGCGACAACAGTTTCGCCGCAGAGGTCCGCGCGCTCTCGGACTGGCTGGACCAGCGCGTGGTCTGGATTCAGGCCAACCTCGATCGCCTGCCGTGAGCGCTCAGACGCCCTCGACGAGCACCATGTTGAAGCGCTCCGTCGCGCCCACACGCTCGGCCCGTGCGGCCTGGTAGCTCGCGGATTGATAAAACGCGCGGGCCTGCTCGTAGCTGGGAAAACGCAGCACCACGAGCCGGCTCGGCTGCCACGCGCCCTCCAGCACCTCGTGTTTGCCTCCCCGCACGATGAATTCGCCGCCCGCAGCTGCGACTGCGGCCGGGGTGAGCGCGGTGTAGCGCTGGTAGCGCTCGGGATCGCTGACGACGACGTCGACGAGGATGTAGGCGGCCATGCGCCGAGCCTATCCCGAGATCGCCCGCCGCGCGGGGCGCGGGCACGGCATGTGCCTACAATTTCGGTTAGAGTGGGCGCCGAGATGGCTGAAGAGAATCCCAAGTACCGCTACGACGCGACCCTCGCCGCCGAGCTCGAGCCCCGCTGGCAGAACGTGTGGGACGAGCAGGGCGCGTTTCGCCAACCCAACCCCGGTGAGGCGGGCTTCGACGCGTCGCGGCCGAAGTTCTACTGCCTGGACATGTTCCCTTACCCGAGCGGCGAGGGCCTGCACGTCGGCCATCCCGAGGGCTACACGGCGACGGATATTCTCAGCCGCTACAAGCGCATGCGGGGCTTCAACGTGCTGCACCCGATGGGCTGGGACGCCTTCGGTCTGCCCGCCGAGCAATACGCCATCCAGACGGGCGTGCACCCCGCGAAGACCACGCAGCGCGCGATCGAGACGTTCCGGCGCCAGCTGAAGCGCTTCGGCTTCAGCTACGACTGGAGCCGCGAGCTCGGCACGATCGACCCGGGCTACTACCGCTACACGCAGTGGATCTTCCTGCAGATCTACGGCTCATACTTCGATGCGCGAGAAGACCGCGCGCGCCCGATCGCGGAGCTCGTGGGCGAGCTCGAGCGCGGTCAGCGGCCCGTGCGCTTCAATCCGGATGCGGCCGAGATCAGCGCGGCGGACAAGGAGCGCGAGCTCGGCGCCTGGTCCACGCTCGATGCCGGGCTGCAGCGCCGCATCGTGGACAGCTATCGTCTCGCGTATCTCGCGGAGCAAACGGTCAACTGGTGCCCGAAGCTCGGCACCGCCTTGGCGAACGAAGAGGTGATCGACGGCCGCAGCGAGCGCGGGGGTTTTCCCGTGTTCCGCAAGCCGCTCGAGCAGTGGCTCTTGCGCATCACCGCGTACGGCAAGCGCTTGCTCGAGGGCCTGTCGAGCCTGGACTGGCCCGCGGCGTCGATCGCGAAGCAGACGACGTGGATCGGCTTCAGCGTGGGCGCAGAGCTCACGTTCCCGCTGCTGGACGCCTCCGCAGATAGCCCCGCGCTGCGCGTGTTCACGACGCGCCCGGACACCTTGTTCGGCGCCACGTACCTCGTGCTCGCGCCGGAGCACCCGCTCGTCGAGGTGGCGCTGCGCACGCCGGCCGCTGCCGCTCAGAGCGGCGCGCTGCGCGCGTACGCCGCGGACGCGAAGAACCGCAGTGACCTCGAGCGCCAGCAGAACAAGGACAAGTCCGGCGTCTGGACCGGCCTGTACGCACAGAACCCGGCGACCGCCGAGCAGATCCCGATCTGGGTCTCGGACTACGTGCTCATGGGCTACGGCACCGGCGCGATCATGGCCGTGCCGGCGCACGACGAGCGCGACTACGAGTTCGCGCAGAAGTTCGGGCTGCCGATCCGCAAGGTCGTCGAGCCAGCGGATGGCAGCACGCCCGAGGGCTGCTTCTCCGGCGAAGGCAAGAACGTCGCTTCGAGGAACGCCGAGGTGAGCCTCGACGGCCTCGCCACGCCGGACGCGAAGCGCAGCATCGTGCAGTGGCTCGAGCGGCGCGGTATCGGCAAGGCCAAGAACAACACGAAGCTCCGCGACTGGCTGTTCAGCCGGCAGCGCTACTGGGGTGAGCCCTTCCCCATCGTCTACGACGCGGCGCACAACCACTACGCGATCGGCGAGGACAAGCTGCCGCTCGTGTTGCCGGAGCTCGCCGACTACCAGCCGGAGGAGAGCGACGACCCGCGGCCGCTGCTCGCAAAGGCGACGAGCTGGCTCAAGACCACCGCCGGCGAAGCGGGCGTCGCGGGGCTCCCGCCCGAGACGCCGCTCACGCGCGAGACGAACACCATGCCCAACTGGGCGGGCTCGTGCTGGTATTACCTGCGCTTCGCGGATCCGCACAACGCGGAGCAGATGGTGGGCAAGGAGGCCGAACGCTACTGGCTCAGCGACGGCGTCGACTTGTACGTCGGCGGCGCGGAGCACGCGGTCTTACACCTGCTGTACGCGCGCTTCTGGCACCAGGTGCTCTACGATCTCGGGCACGTGAGCGCGCGCGAGGCGTTCCGCAAGCTCTTCCACCAGGGGCTCATCATGAGCTTCGCGTACCAGCGGGCCGACAAGTCGCTCGTGCCGGTCGATCAGGTGGAGGAGCGCGCGCCCGAGGTGTTCGTGGAGAGGGCGAACGGCGCGCCCGTGACGCAGACCATCGCGAAGATGTCGAAGAGCCTGCGCAACGTGATCAATCCGGACGAGGTGATCACCGCTTACGGCGCGGACACGTTCCGGCTGTACGAGATGTACATGGGCCCGCTCGAGGCGAGTAAGCCCTGGAACACGCGCGACATCGCGGGCCTGTCGCGCTTCTTGCAGCGCACGTGGCGCCTGCTCGTGAACGAGGAGACGGGCGAGCTGTCGCTGTCGGCGGCGGCGAGCGCCGAGGTCGAGAAGCAGCTGCACCGCACCATCGCGAAAGTGCAGAACGACATCGAGCGCCTCGCGTTCAACACGGCCATCGCGGCGTTGATCGGGCTCGTGAACACGGGCACCTCGGAGGGCGGCTTGACCCGCGATCAGGCGGACCGCTTCGTGCGCGTGCTCGCACCGTTCGCCCCGCACGTGGCGGAGGAGCTGTGGCAGCGCCTCGGTCATCGCGACCTCGTCTCGCTCGCGTCGTGGCCGAGCTACGACGAGAGCCAGCTGCAAGACGACACCGTGGAGGTACCGGTGCAGATCATGGGCAAGGTGCGCCACCGCATCATGGTCCCGGCGAAAGCAGACGCCGCGGCCATGGAGCAGATCGCGCTCGCCGACGAGAAGATCCAGGAGCTCATCAAGGGCAAGACGGTGCGAAAGATCGTCACGGTCCCCGGCAAGCTCATCAACATCGTGGCCAACTGACGCTGGACGCGGTCACTCGGCCGCCTGCAGCTGCTCCGGTTCGTGCACCGGGTGGTCGCTCGCGTGCGCGCCGCGGGCAGCTTCCAGCGCCAGAAGCTCCGCTTTGCCGCTCTCCGCGTCGCTTGGGCCACGCGGAAGGCGGCGGCGTAGCCAGCGCGACGCGTCGTCCGCCAGGGTGAAGATCACCGGCGTCGCCAGCAACGTGAGCAGCAGCGACAGCGCTTGACCACCGACCACGATGCCGCTCATCGCCTGGTTGAAGCCGGCGCCCACGCCGCGCGACACGACGAGCGGCACCATGCCGGCCACGAACGCGAGCGTGGTCATCAGGATCGGGCGCAGCCGATCGCGGTTCGCCTCGATGCTCGCGTCGAAGCGGCTCATGCCCGCCGCCATCAGCTGCTTGGTGTGGTCGATCTGCAGCACCGCGTTCTTCTGCACCACGCCGAACAGCACGAGCAAGCCGAGCAGCGAGAACATGTTGAGCGTCTGGCCGAACAGGTACAGCGACAAGAGGCCAAACGGCACGGTCAGCGGCAGGGCGGTCAAGATCACGAGCGGCTCGAGCCACGACTCGAACTGCGCCGCGAGCACGAAGTACATGAGCAGGAACGACAGGCCGAACGCGAGCACGAACGCCTTGCCCATCTTCGCCGACTCCTTCGTCATGCCGGCCGGCTCGAGCCGATAGCCCGCGGGCAGCGGCTGCTGCTGCAGGATCTGCTGCATGGCGTTTTGCACGACGCTGTCGCCCACACCGGGCGCCGACGCGGCCGTGATCGCCACCGTGCGCGCGCGGCCGAGTCGCTCGATCTTCGCGGGACCGGTCGCAGGCTCGAGGCTCACCACACTCGACAGCGGCGCGCTACCGAGCTTGCTCGACGGCACGCTCAGCAACTGCAGCATCGCCGGATCGGCGCGGAACTGCGGCAGCGCGCGCGCCTCGATGTCGTACTGCTGGCCGTGCTCCGCGTAGGTGGAGACCTTCACGCCGCCGACGAACAGCTGCAAGGACGCGGCGATATCCGAGACCTGGATGCCCAGGTCGGCCGCGCGATCGCGATCGATGTTCACGCGTAGCTCGGGCTTGCCCGTGATGAGCGAGTTGTCGACGTCCACCGCGCCCGGCACACTGCGCAGCTCGGCGGTGAGCTGCCCGGCGAGGCGCGCCAGCTCGCTCAGGTCTGGACCAGTGAGAGAATATTGGATCGGCGCGCTCGAGCCCGAAGCGCCACCGATGTCCGGCACCTCACTCACGCTCGCGCGCAGCCCTTCACCGAGGCGCGGCACGAGCTCGCTGCGCGTGCGCTGCATGAGCTCAGTCTGCGAGACGGCGCGCTCGCCGGGATCGGTCAAGAGCACGCGGATCGTGGCTGCATTCGGCGTCTTCTGATCGTCCGCGCCGACCGTGATCAACGTGTGCGCGACGCCGGGCAAGCTCTTGATGTCCGAGCTCAGACGCTCGGCGATGAGCATCGTCTCGTCCACGCTCGTGCCCTCGGGGGCGCGCAGGTTCACCTGGTACTGCGCCTTGTCGTTGCTCGGCATGAAGCCGCCGCCGAGGCGGGCGCCCACCGGTCCCATCGAGGCCAGCGCGGCGACGCACGCCAGGATTACGACCCAGCGCCGGCGCAGCGCGAAGCGCAGCATGGCGACGTACGCGCGCTCGATCGGCTTGTACAGCGTGTCCACCACGCGATTGAGCGGGCTCGGGCGCGCGTGCGGGTCGTGCGCCTTCAGCAGGCGCGCACCGAGCATCGGCGTCAACGTGAACGATACGAAGAGCGACACCGCGATGGCCGAGGCCATGGTCAGGCCGAAGCTCCGGAGGAAACGGCCCACGATGCCGTCCATGAACGCGACTGGAACGAACACGGCCATGAGCGCCAGGGTGGTCGCGAGCACGGCCATGCCGATCTCGCGCGTCGCGAACGCGGCCGCGAGGAACGGCTTGCGACCGCGCTTCTCGATGTGCGTCATGATGTTTTCGATCACCACGATGGCGTCGTCGATCACGAGCCCCACCGCGAGCGCGAGGGCAAGCAAGGTCAGGAAGTTCAGGGTGAAGCCGAACAGTTGCATCACCGCAAACGTGCCGACGATGGAGATCGGGATCGCGGCGGCTGCGATCGCGGTGCTGCGCCCGCTGCCGAGGAAGATCAGCACGATGATGGCTGCGAGCACGGCGCCGAGCACGAGGTGCTCGAGCACGGCGTGGGTGGACGTCCGGATCACGCCCGAGTTGTCGTAGACGATCTCGAGCGACGTGCCCTCGGGCAGGCGCTGCCGGATCTCGTTCATGCGTGCGAGGACGGCGTCGACCACGGCGACCGTGTTCTTGCCGGACTGCTTCTTGATCTGCAGCACGACGGTGTTCTCGCCGTCGAGCTGCGCGGCGCTGCTCTGCTTCTCTTGCCCGTCCTCGACCTTGCCCAGATCCGCGAGCCGCAGCGGGTGACCCGCTTGCTGGCGCACGATCAGCCGCGCGAGCTCGTCCGGCGAGCCGATGCGTCCGGCCACGCGCAACGTGATGTCGGCCGGCCCGGTCTCGAGGCTGCCGCCGGGAACGTTCATGTTCTGGCTGGCGAGCGCGCGCTGCACCTCGGCGACGGTGACGCCGTGTGCGCGCAGGGCGATGGGATCGAGCAGCACGTTCAGCTGACGCTTGCGGGCGCCGATGAGCGCCACCTCGCCCACGCCGTCGATCGACTCGATCTGCCGGCGCACGACCTTGTCGGCGAGCTCGCTGGTCTCGCGGATCGGGCGCTGCGAGCGCAACGCGGCAAACAGCACGGGCGCAGCGCCCGGGTCGAGCTTGCTCACCACGGGTGCGTCGATGCCCTTCGGCAGCTTCGGCAGCACCTGACTGACCTTGTCGCGCACCTCCTGCGTCGCCACATCGATCGGCTTGTCCAGGTTGAACACCGCGACGACGATCGACACGCCTTCGCTCGAGGTCGAGCGCAGCTCGTCGATGCCGCTGATGGTGTTGACCGCGCCTTCGATCTTGTCGCTGACGTCGCCCTCCATCTCCTCGGCCGCAGCTCCTGGCTGCGTGGTGGTGACGACGACGACTGGCAAGTCGACGTTCGGGAAGTAGTCGAGCCCGAGCCGGGTGTACGACAGGCCGCCGGCGACGAGCAAAAGGAGCATGAGCACGGTCGCGAAGACCGGCCGTTGAATCGAGATGCGAGCCAACCACTGCATGTTACGGCTGTCCTTCCCGCCGCTGGTAGCGGCAGGTATTCATCACAGGGCGGCTTGCCCGTTTCGCAGCTCTGTGCCCGGCTCTTGCACCAACGCTTCGCCCGCGCTCACGCCGCGCAGCACGGCCACGCTCTCTGGGCCCACGGGCTCGCCGAGCTGCACGATGCGCTGCTCCAGCCGGCCGTTCTTCAGCACGAACGCGCTCTGTTGACCATCGCGCGGCAGGAGCGCGCGCTTCGGGATGACGGGCGCGCGCGTGTGACCGGTCTGCAGCTGCACGGCCGCAAACATGCCTGCGCGCAGCACACCGCTCGAGGCGTCCGCCGTGTCGACGAGCGCCTCGGCGACCACGTCGCGCGTGCCCGGGCGCACGGCAGATGATACGAACTTCAACGTTCCGCCGAAGCTCCGGCCCGGGTACGCCGCGACGCTGAAGCGCACGCGCCGGCCGGGCTCGGCCGCAGCGATGTTCGCCTCCGGGATCGTCAGCTCGAGCCGGATGTTCGACAGGTCGACGAGCGTGACGACGCGCGCCTCGGCCTGCACGTATTCGCCCACCTCCACGTAGCGCTCGGCGATGAAGCCTGCGAACGGCGCGCGGATCACGCCATCCGAGGCGCTCTGCGCTGCGAGACGCGCGCGACCCTGAGCGGCGGACACCTGCAGCTCACTCGTCTTGCACTGCGCCTCGAGCCGTTCGGCCTGCTGCGCGGACAGCGCACCACTCGCGACCAGGGCGCGTGCGCGCGCGCACTCGAGCGCTGCGCTTTCGGCCTGCGCCTGCGCGTTCTGCGCGTCCACTGCAGCCGTCTGCGCGTTGAGCTCGGCGGCGCGCACGTCCAGGGTCGCGAGCACCTGACCCGCCTTCACGAACTGTCCGCGCTCGACGTTCGTGCTCACGATGCGGCCGCGTGCGTTTGCGGCCAGGTCCGTCTCACGGCTGCCCTTCAGCTGCCCGGTGAGCAGAAGCCACTCGGGGACGTCCTGCGCCGCCACGAGCTGCGTGACGACGCGGGCGCTGCTGGCAGCTGCTGGCGCAGCCCGCTCCGGCGGCATGGCGGAGGAGACGCTGCAAGCACTGGTACAGGCGAGGCAGAGAGCGAGCACGGCGGACGACTTCGGCATGGGATCCCTGGGGAGCGCTCGGCGCTCATCGCAACGAGAAGTTGCGTTCCATTCTGGGCCCAGACTGCGCGTAACGCAACTTGAAGTTGCATTTGGGATGGACGCACACATCGGGCGGAGACAAAAATGCGAGTTATATCGAACAGATTTACACAACACCGCCGCTTTCAGCTCCCTCATAAAGCAACTCTAAGTAGCTTTCCACCAACGCAACGCATGGTTGCGTTGAGCACGCGCTGCTAAGGTAGAGTCCGCCCCGATGACGTCGAATCATCCCCAGGTTCGCGGCGAGCGCCTCGTCAAGAAGGTCCTCGAGGTCGTGGTGCTCGAGCTCGCGCGCGTCGGCTACGGCGCGCTCTCGATCGAAGAGGTCGCGCTGCAGGCGGGCGTCAACAAGACCACCATCTACCGGCGCTGGCCGACCAAACAGGAGCTCGTGCACGCCGCCTGCCTCGAGCTCGCGGACGAAGTGAGCGTGCAGCCCGACACGGGCGAGCTGCGCGCGGACTTGATGGAGCTGTTGCGCAGCTTGCGGGACTTCCTCGAGTCCCCCCGCGGCCAGAGCCTCCTGCGCATGGTGCTCGCCGAGGGCGGCGACAGCGAGATCTCGCGTCTAGCGCGCACGGTGCGCGATGCGAAGGACGCCATCCCGAAGCGCGTGATCGCGCGCGCCATCACGCGCGGAGAGCTGCCGCGCGGCACCGATCCCGACCTGATCCTGCGCACGCTGTCCGGTGCGCTGCACGAGCGCATCCTGTTCATGGGCGAGCATGTGACCGATCGCCAGCTCAGCACGCTCATCGATCTGATCCTGGTAGGCGCCGAGGGCGGTGGCGCGAGCCGCAGCGTGCGCCCGCCCTCCGCGACTTGAGCTCGCTCTTCAACGCGCGAGCTGCAGCCGGCTCAGGGTGCGCGTGTGCTGCTCGATCTCGATCGCCAGCTCGCGCATCGAGCCGTGCCGGCGCGCAGGATCTTTGTGCAGCGCGCGCAGCAAGCTGGCGTCGATTGCGCCGTCGAGCAGCGGGCGCAGCTGCAGCTCGCGGGCCACGCGGCTCGGAAGCAGCGGCGGCGCGTGCAGGATGGCCTCGCGCAGCGCGCGGTTCGAGCCGGGCTTGCACGTGTACGGGCGCATGCCGGTCGCCAGCTCGTACCAGATCACGCCGAGCGAATACACGTCGCTCGCGAAGCCGATCTCGCCGCCCATGAGCTGCTCGGGCGACGCGTATTCGGGCGTGATCGGTCGCCCGTAAAACGACGAGAGCTGCTGTGCGTCATCGCCCGCGCCCGCAGCCGTCAGCAGCTTGGCCACGCCGAAGTCCAGGAGACGCGTCTCGCCGCCTGCGGTCACCAGCACGTTGCTCGGCTTCAGGTCGCGGTGCACGATGCGCCGCTCGTGCGCGTGCGTGAGCGCGTCCGCGATCTGCAGCACGAGCGCGAAGCGCTGCGCGAGGCTCGCGTTGCGCTCGCGGCAGTAGACGTCGAGCGGCAAGCCCTCCACGTGCTCGAGCACGAGATACAGCTGCTGCTCCGGCGTGGTGCCCGCCTCGTAGAAGCGCGCGATGTTCGGATGATCGAGCGCAGCCAGCAGCTGCTGCTCCCGCTCGAAGCGCTCCGCGAAGCCGCTGTGCGGCGAGCTCACGTGCGCGAGCTTCAGCGCCACGTGACGCTCGCCTTGCGCACGTTCTTCCCGCGCCAGCCACACGCTGGCCATGCCGCCGCGCCCCAGCGGACGCAGCAGCTGATAGGGACCGATGCGCTGCGCCTCCTGCACGGGCGCGGCCTGTACCGCGGCGCCGTCCTTCGGCAAGGTGCCGAGCGAGCGCGCGCCCGGCTGCGAGGCGCGCGCCAGCAGCCTGCGCAGGCGCGGCTGAAATGAGCGATGCGGCTCGGGCAGCGCCTCTACCCAGCGCGCGCGGTCCTCCGCTGGCAGCTGCAAGAGCTCGTCCAGCAGGGCGCTGAACGCCGCGGGATCGAGCGGGTCCGGCATGTCAGCGGCGCGCCCCCGCGCTGCCGTCGCCCTGCTCTTTCTGTTCATCGAGCGCCTCGAGCAACAACATGCGCGCCTTCTCCCAGTCGCGGCGCACCGTGCGCTCCGTGATGCCGAGCGCGAGCGCGATCTCCTGCTCTGTGAGGCCCGCGAAGTAACGCATCTGTACGACGTCGACGAGGCGCGCGTCGTATTGCGCGAGGCCCTCGAGCGCCTCGTGCACGCGCAGGATCTCCTGTTCCGTGCCGTCGTGCAGCGCAGGCAGCTGGGTGGGCAGCGCCTCGTGTACGACGTCACCGCCGCGGCGCTGCGCGCGCTGCTCGCGCACGGTGTCGATGATCACGGAGCGCATGACGCGGCTCGCGTACCGGAAGAAGTGCGGGCGGTGCTCCACGCGCAACGTGCCGCCGTTCGCAAAGCGCAGGAACGTCTCGTGCACCAGCGCGCTCGTGTCGAGCGCCGCGCCCCCGCGGTGCGGCCGCAGCCGTGCGCGCGCGAGGATGCATAGGTCCTGGTACGCCGCCGTAAACAGCTCGGCGAACGCATCCGCGTCTCCCTCGCGTGCCAGGCCGAGTAGCAGGGACAAACGACCGGGCTGCTCTTCTTCTTTTGCCGCCATGCTCCGAGTTGTGCGGGATGAGCCCGCACGAGACAAGGGGAACTGCGCAAGGCAGCCGACGCAGCTGCAAGCGGCTGACCGGTCCATGACCGAGCGTCCCAGGGGCATGACCGAGCGTCCCGGCTGCAGCAGGCCGTATCCCAGCTATTTCAGTTCTGGTTTCCATGTCCGGATCCGCAGGTCGATTGCGTTCGTCCTGGTGGGGCGGGGCGACAGCCGCCCCGTTACTGCACAAGGAGCTTTAGAATGGTTCAGTTTCAGGCACGTACGCACGCGGTCCGACTCGCCCCTATCATGTTCGGCTGGGTCTCGGCGCTCGGCGGCTGCGCTCAGGTCGACGCGCTCGATCCTCAGGTCGAGCTCGCGGCGCTCGAGAGCGAGAGCGAGCACGAACACCAGCACGAGAGCCCACAGGGTGAGGATGCGGAGGCCGTAGCGACGCTGCGCGATGCGAGCGGGAACCTCGTGGGAACCATTCGTTTTCGGAACGCCGGGCAGGCCAGCTGGGTCACCGTGCAGGCGCGTGCAGCGAGCGGCGGCATCCGGGGCATGCACGTCCATGCGAACGACAATCCGGACAACGGTGTGGGCTGCGCGGCCGATCCCGCCCAGCCGGCCAGCACGCACTTCAGCTCGGCGGATGGCCACTACGTGCACGAGGGCTCCGGCGGCCACGGCCATCACGCGGGCGACATGCCCGCCCTGTTCTTCACCGAGGCGGGCGACGCGGCGATGCAGTTCCTCACCGATCGCTTCGTGGTGGGCGACATCCTGGGGCGCGCGGTGATCCTGCACGCGGGCGCGGACAACTACGGCAACATCCCCGTGGGGGATGCGCCGGAGCAGTACACGCCGAACGCCGCTGCCGCGACGGAGCTCACCGCGAAGACGGGCAACGCAGGCGCGCGCTACGCGTGTGGCGTGATCGAGCTCGCAGAGCAGTGACGCGGCGCACACGCACCTCGCCGGACATGGGCTCCCTTTACAGCCGGTCCGCGCGCTCTGACTATGAGACACGATGAAACGTGTCGAGCTCGTGCCGGGGGCCGATTCACTGGCGTCGCTGCGTGCGATTTACCGCGGGGCGCCCGTGCAGCTCAGCGAGCCCTGGCGCGAGCGCGTGCAGCAAGGCGCGCTCGCGGTGCAGCGCATCGTCGCACGCGCGGAGCCCGCCTACGGCATCAACACCGGTTTCGGGCGCCTCGCGAGTGTGCGCGTGCCGGCCGCTGATCTCGCGCGGCTGCAGCAGAACCTGGTGCTCTCGCACTGCACGGGTGTGGGTGACGTGTTGCCGCGGCCCGTGACGCGCCTGATGATCGCGCTGAAGATCTCGAGCCTGGCGCAGGGCGCGTCGGGTGTGCGACCGGAGACGATCGCGCTGCTCGAAGCGCTGCTCGCGCAAGACGCGCTCCCCTGCATTCCCGTGCAAGGCAGCGTCGGCGCGTCCGGGGATCTCGCTCCGCTCGCGCATCTGTCAGCGGCGCTGATCGGCGTGGGCGACGTAGCTCTGAACGGGCGCGTGCTGTCAGCACCGCAAGCGCTCGCCGGTGCGGGCCTCGCGCCGCTCAGCTTGATGCCGAAGGAGGGCCTGGCGCTGCTCAACGGCACGCAATTCTCCACGGCGTGCGCGCTCGCGGGCTTGTTCGAGGCGGAGCGCCTGTTCCAGGCCGCCCTCGTCACCGGTGCGCTTTCCACGGAGGCCGCGAAGGGCTCGGATACGCCGTTCGATTCGCGCATCCACGCGCTGCGCCGGCATCGCGGACAGATCGACACCGCTGCCGCGCTCTTGCGTCTGATGGCCGGCTCGCAGATCCGCGCCTCACATCGCGTGGCCGATCCGCGCGTGCAAGATCCCTATTGTCTGCGCTGTCAGCCGCAGGTAATGGGCGCCGCGCTGGACGTGCTGCGCAAGGCGGCTGACACGCTCGAGGACGAAGCCAACGCCGTATCGGACAACCCGCTCGTCTTCCCGGAGACCGATGAGGTGCTCTCCGGCGGCAACTTCCACGCGCAACCGGTCGCGTTCGCCGCGGACATGATCGCGCTGGCGATCTGCGAGATCGGCTCGATGTCCGAGCGTCGCATCGCCATGCTGCTCGATCCCCCGCTGTCCGGCTTGCCTGCGTTCCTAACACCGCAGCCCGGCTTGAACTCGGGGCTGATGATGCCGCAGGTGACGGCGGCGGCGCTGGTCTCCGAGAACAAACAGCGCGCGCACCCCGCGAGCGTCGACTCGATCCCGACGTCGGCCAACCAGGAAGATCACGTCTCGATGGCAGCGCACGCCGCGATGCGCCTGTCGCCCATGAACGACAACGCCATGGCGGTCGTGGGCATCGAGCTGGTGACTGCAGCTCAGGGCTGCGACTTCCACCGCGGGCTGTCCTCCAGCGCTCCGCTCGAAGCCGTCCGCGTGCGCGTGCGCGAGCTGATCCCGGAGCTCGTGGAGGATCGCTTCCTGTACCCCGACCTGCAGGCGGGGATCTCGCTCGTGAAGAGCGGCGCCATCGTCGAGGCGGTGGCAGACGTGCACTTGCCGGACGTCACGCGCAGCGCATCGTGAAAGTTGCCCCACTCGAAAGCCTCATCGCGTCGCACGCCGCAGCGTCGAACGTCACGCACGTGACACTGTGAGATTCTCCGCAGGCGTCTGACACTTGCTGTGGCACTGCGACTAACAGCGAGGCGTCTCTGCCGGCGCAGTGCGCTCGCGCAGAAGCGCCTGACGCTGCCTCACGCTCTCGCTCCCGTCTCTGTTCGCGCACAGCGCTTGGCCTGCGATGTGCACGCACGTGCGTTCCATCTGCACCGCTCACGAGCAGGAGCACACATGGATGACTGGAGACCGATCGTCGATGCCGATGGATGCAAAGGCATGTTCAGGGTGTCTGCCGCGGATGACTCGCAGGTAGAAGTCAAGCTCGCAACGGGCGAGCGGATGATCGTGCCCAAGGCGTACGCGCTCGAACAGCGCGACGGCACCTTCCGCTTCGACCACAGCTTTTTGCGTCTACTGGAGCGCTCTCCGCAGAGTGAGATCGTCGTGCCAGTCGTGCACGAAGAGGTGGTCGTGCAGAAGCGCCCCGTCGAGGGAGAGCGCATCAAGGTCAGCATATCGGTTTCGTCACGTGAACAGGTCGTGGACGTTCCGCTGACCAAAGAAGAGCTGAAGATCGAGCGCGTGGCGATCGGGCGCACAGTCGATCACAAGGAAGAGCCACGGCAAGAAGGGGACACCTTGATCGTCCCGGTCTACGAGGAGGTGCTCGTAGTCGAAAAGCGCCTCGTCCTGCGCGAAGAGCTCCGCGTCACGGCGCAGCGGAAAAACGAACAGCGCTCGGAGCGCTTCACGCTGCGTCGCGAGGACGCGTCGATCGAGCGCTCCGGGCCGGGCCGCGGTGCGCGCTGAGCGCTCGCGAACGGTTTCAGAGGAACGATACACACGAACGGAGAGGACAGATGGCAAAGACAATCGTAGGCGTTTTCGACGAATCCAGCGCAGCGCGCACGGCCGCGCGCGAGCTGCAGACCGCCGGCATCCCGGAGAATCACATCCGCGTGACGAGCAATGATGAGGCAGGCACGGGGAAGAGCACGAACGAGGGAGGCTGGACCGACAAGATCGTCCACTTCTTCGAATCGATGTTCGACGCGGACGAGGACAAGCGTCATGCTCACACCTACGCCGAGGCCTGGCGCCGCGGCCAGTACCTCGTCGTCGCCGATGTCGAGGAGTCGCAGGTCGATACGACCGTGAGCATCCTGGGTCGCCACGGCACGGTGGACATCGACCGTCGCGTCGAGCACTGGAAGAACACGGGATATTCGGGCGCGTACGACCGCGACGCCACACCGTACACCGCGGAGCAGCGCGAGAAGGAGCTCGCGACCCTGAAGCAGAATACGCAGGCCGTGCCGGTCATCCAGGAGGAGCTCGCAGTCGGCAAGCACGTGGTGCAGCGCGGCGGCGTGCGGATCCACAGCTACGTCAAGGAGCAACCGGTCGAGGAGATCGTGCGCCTGCGCGAGGAGCGAGTGAACGTCTCGCGTCGGGCTGTCGACCGCCCCGTGAGCGCGGCCGATGCCTCGTTCCAGGACCGCACCATCGAGGTGACCGCGCAGGGTGAAGAAGCCGTGGCCGAGAAGCGCGCGCGCGTCGTCGAGGAGGTCGTCGTCGGCAAAGAGGTGCAGGAGCGCGAGAAGCGTGTCAGCGACACCGTGCGTCGCAAGGACGTCGAGGTCGAGCAGATCGAGGGCAGCAAGACACAGGACACTGCCCGTACGGCGAATCAGACCCCGCGCCGCTGACAGCCACGACTGCCGCGAAGTGTCGAACGCCAGGAGCAGCGTCCGATACTTCGCGCCGTCGGCG
>Ga0190269_10000306_pt1 | contig 26294 bp, 22 predicted proteins | sample Popmic249IS_FD_133749 | JGI IMG/M metagenome (GOLD analysis project Ga0190269, IMG submission 133749) | Populus adjacent soil microbial communities from riparian zone of Blue River, Arizona, USA - 249 IS | ecosystem: Environmental > Terrestrial > Soil > Riparian zone | place: USA: Arizona... | reverse complement strand
TCGTCGAGGAGCTGAACTGGGACCTCGGCCTCGACTGGTACGCGAGCCGCTTCGACGACCGCTTCAAGGTGCGCGGCGAGTCCTCCCCGCACTACACGAACCTCCCCCGCTTCGACGGTGCGGCCGAGCGGATCAAGCAGACCTGCCCCGACGCGCGACTGCTCTACATGGTCCGCGACCCGATCAAGCGGATCCTCTCCCATTGGGTCCACGCCACCGGCGCCGGCTACGAGACCGGCGACCTGGTCGAGGTCCTCTCCCACCCGGACACCTCCTACATGAACCGCTCCAAGTACTGGATGCAGCTGCAGCCCTACCTCGAGCGCTTCGACCGCGAGCAGATCGCGATCATCACCCAGGAGGAGCTGCAGTCAGAACGCGAGGAGACGATGCGCAAGGCGTTCGCCTTCGCCGGCGTCGACGAGAGCTTCACCTCCGAGCAGTTCGACCGCGAGTGGGAGAAGTCGAGCGCGAAGGAGGGCGACAAATACCAGCTGATGGAGAAACTGGTGAAACTGCCCGGCCTCCGCTCGCTCGACCGCAACTTCGACCGCCTGCCGGAGTCGATGCGCTGGCTGGTCGAGAAGGTCGTCCACGATCCGGACAAGCCCCCCGCACCGAAGCCCAAGCTCCCCGACGACCTCTTCGAGACGATCCGCAGCCGCTTCACCGAGGACGTCGCCGAGCTGCAGAAGTTCGCCGGCCGCGAGTTCGCCGGCTGGCACGACTACTCCTGAGCGAACCGGGGTAATTCCGCACCGATGCGGCGGCTCCTGCCCGACCCTGGTCCGACCACGGTCTCCGAGCAGCTGGAGACCTACTGCCCGTGGGAAGAGGCCCATGAGGACCGGCCCTTCCTGGCGATGAACTTCGTCGCCACCGTCGACGGGCGGGCGACGATCGAAGGGCGTTCGGGACCGATCGGGTCGAAGACCGACACGGCGATGCTGTCGACGCTGCGGACCCGCTTCGACGCGGTGATGATCGGTGCCGGGACGATGCGGGCCGAGCGCTACGCCGGCCTCGACAAGCGGCTGGTCGTGGTGGAGAGCGGAGGTGGCGAGTGGGCCGACCTCGCGGAGCTGCTCGGCTCGCTGCGGAAGGAAGGCGTGCGGTCGGTGATGTGCGAGGGCGGACCGACCCTGCACGGGTCCCTCCAGTCAGCCGGCCTCGTCGACGAGCTCTTTCTGACGATCGCGCCGAAACTGGCCGGCGGCGGCGCGCCGCGGATCCTCGAGGGGGGGCTGGAAGAGGTGGCCGGGCTGGAGCTGGTCTGGCTGCTGGAGGAGGACGGGGAGCTCTTCGCCCGCTACCGGCGGGCCTGAGCGGACGATCCAATAGCGTTCCTCCTCCGAAGCGGACGAGGAGAGGACGGAGATGGACTTCAACCCCAGCCCCGAGGTCGCAGAGCTGCGCGAGCGCGTGCTCGACTTCATGGACGAGCAGGTCTACCCGCAGGAGCGGGAGCTGATGGAAGCGCTCGACGCCGAGGTGGCGCCCGGGGTCCCGTACCCGCAGAACCTCGTCGACGTCCGCGAGAAGGCGAAGAGCGAGGGGCTCTGGAACCTCTTCATGCCCGACGAGCGCTTCGGCCCGGGGCTGAAGAACTGGGAGTACGGTCTGCTCTGCGAGGAGATGGGCCGCAGCCCGATGGCGGCGCCGATGGCCTTCAACTGCGCCGCGCCGGACACCGGCAACATGGAGATCCTCGCCGAGCACGGCACGCCCGAGCAGCGCGAGCGCTGGCTCGAGCCGCTGCTGGAGGGAAGGATCCGCTCCTGCTTCTCGATGACCGAGCCCGCCGTCTCCGGCTCGGACCCGACGCTGCTGCAGGCCCGCGCCGAGCTCGACGGCGACGAGTGGGTGGTCAACGGCCACAAGTGGTTCACCAGCGGCGCGATGGGCGCCGAGCTGGCGATCGCGATGGTCGTGACCGACCCCGACGCCCCGCCCTACTCCCGCGCCTCGATGATCTGCGTCCCCACCGACACCCCCGGCTTCAACCTGGTGCGGCCGATCTCGGTGATGGGCCACGACGGTGGCCCCGGCCACTGCGAGATCCGCTACGAAGACTGCCGGGTGCCGAAGGAGTTCCTGCTCGGCGAGCGCGGCGCCGGCTTCGCGGTCGCCCAGGACCGCCTCGGCCCGGGCCGGATCCACCACTGCATGCGGGCGATCGGGACCGCCGAGCGCGCCCACGAGCTGATGTGCCGCCGCGCCAACGAACGCTCCGCCTTCGGCGGCCCGCTGGGAGACAAGCAGTTCGTCCAGGAGTCGATCGCCGCCTCGCGGATGGAGATCGACCAGGCGCGCCTGCTCACCCTCTACGCCGCCTGGAAGATGGACACCGAGGGCAAGCGCGCCGCCCGCCAGGCGATCTCCGCGATCAAGATCGTCGCCGCCAACATGGTGATGGACGTCCTCGACCGCGCGATCCAGATCCACGGCTCGCTCGGCATGACCGACGACACCCCGCTGGCGATCATGTGGCGCTTCAGCCGCATGCTCCGCCTCGCCGACGGCCCCGACGAGGTCCACAAAATGGTCCTCGCCCGCCGCGAGCTCAACCGCTGGGCCAAGCGCGCCGAGGCCGAAGCCGAAGGAAACCTCGAGCCGCGGCACGCCGCGCGGATGGTCTGACCCCGCCTGGGTTTAGCTTCTCCCGCATGTACTGCCCCCGCTGCGGCACCGAGAACGCCGATTCGAACCGCTTCTGCGTCAACTGCGGCTCGGAGCTGTCCCCCGCGGGTCAGTCGTCCGGCGTCGCCCCGTCGCTGAAGCAGCGTCTCGCCAGCCTGATCGGGACCACGCCGCGAGCCCGCCTCATCACCGCCGCGACGGTGATCGCGATAGTCGTTGGGATAGTGGCCTTCCTTTCGCTCGACGCGGATGAAGACGCAACGGGATCGAGCCCCTATCTCCAAAAGGTGGACCAGGAATGCGTCGCCGAAAAGGAACGGATCATCGCTCTCGAGGAACAGACCTTGAGCCAGCAGCCACCGAACCTGCGGGAATTCGCCTCCGTGCTGGTCGGTTCGCTGGCTGAATGGCGGGCAAACCTGCGACAGGACCCACCGCCGCCGAGTAGCGCGCCAGCCATCGAACAGCTCGAAGCCGCCCTGATCAAGGCCCTGATCCGCAGCGGCGAGCTGGCGCGTGCGATCAGGGATGAAAAGCCTGCGGGCCAGGTCAGTCGCGATGCCGGCGCCGTGGACGATGCTGCCGCGCAGCTCGACACCGTCATCGCGGACCTCGGCCTCTCCGCATGCGCCGATCTTCCGGTTTCCCCCGCAGAAAATCAGCCATAGGTCCACCACCGCGTTGCTTCCGTCGGCTCCCTGTGGTGGAATGCCGCGACCCGTCCTCAACGGGCGCCCGCATGCTGGCGCCAGGGAGTCTCTATGAAACGTCGCTACATCGTCCTTTCCCTCAGCCTCGTGCTGGCGCTCGCGCTGGCGGTCCCCGCCCTCGGCGGACCCAGCAACCCGATTGCAAGCACGTCCGCCAGCGTCAAACAGATCGCGGTCAAAGCGCTGAAAAAGGCGAAAGTCGCCCAGAAAACGGCTAACACGGCTCTCGGCGTGGCGAACTCCGCTCAGGGCGCCGCTAACGACGCCAAGGGCGATGTCAACAAAGTGCAGAAAGAAGTGAAAACCGCCCAGACCACCGCTGACGCTGCTAAAGGCGCTGCGGCCACCGCGCAGTCGGCGGCCGACGCGGCCAAAGCTGCGGCCGACGCGGCTCAGGCCACCGCGAACACCAAGCTCGGGGAAACCTTCACCGAATTCGGCGACGGCAGCGGCAACTCCACCACCAGCGGGCTCGACTTCGTCGAATGCCCCGGCGACAGCGAAGTCACGGGCGGTGGGTATACGACCGGCGGCACCGGTGCCAACCAGGCCGTCCCGGTCTTCACCGCCGCCTACGGAGACGCGTGGCTGGCCAGCCTCGAACGGATCCCAGGTCAGGCCGGCACCTGGAGCGTCCAGGCGATCGTCACCTGCGCGCAGTAGGAGCGACAACCCGCGGTTTGCAGCTGACGAGCCCCCGATGTCGGGGGCTCGTTTTGCTGCTGCTCTTTGTATTCCTAGTAACGGGCTGCGGATCCTCCGACGGCCCGGCGGCGCAGGAACGCTCGGCGGGCACCGAGAAGGAGCTGTCCGCCAAAGCCGACGCCGCGCTGGCGGCACGCTCGGAGGCCATCTGCAAGGACGCCCAGCGGGAGATCAAGAAACTTGGACGCGGCCTCGCCCAGCGCATCTCCGGCGCCTCCGGCCTCGACTCGATCGGCGAGGCGCTGGTCGCTCCCGGCATCCGCATCCTCACGCGGGAGTCCTCGCGCCTCGCGCGCCTGGAAGAGCCTTCCAATCCACCGCGGTGGCAGACCTACACTGGTCTCTTCGACCCGATCATCGAGCTGTCGCAGCAAAGGCTCGATGCTGGACGTGCAGGGGAACTGTCTCGCGCCCACGACCTGGAGCTGTTGATCGCGAGCCTGACCGAGAAACAGGCGGCAGTCGCGCGGGAACTAGGGCTGAGCGCCTGCGGCGTCGACTTCACCCAGGCGTTAGGAGCCTGAGGTAAGCACCGCGCAGCAGAGGGAGCCCGCCCGGGGCGTGCCGGAGGTGGTCGCCCCGCCCCCGAACCACCCCCGGTTCCCCCTCTCGGAGGGCGTCCGCGGGATCGCCGCGATCGCCGTCGTCGTCGTCCACAGCTGGATCTTCGCCGGGCGCTTCGGTGACGGCACCGGCCTCGAGAACCGCCTGATCGTCCGCCTCGACTCGATGGTGGCGATCTTCTTCCTGCTCTCAGCCTTCCTGCTCTACCGGCCGATGATCGCCCACCGAGCGGGCGGTCCCCGCGCTCCTCGGGTGATCGACTACGGAAGGCGGCGGTTCCTGCGCATCTTCCCCGCCTACTGGCTGGCGCTGACCGTCCTCGCCATCTACCCCGGTGTCTCCGGTGTCTTCACCGGCGAATGGTGGTCCTTCTACAGCCTCACCGAGTACCTGCACCCGACGACTGATCCTGCGATCTGCCCAGACGCGGGATATCGCTGCGGGCTGTTGCAGTCCTGGACCCTGACGGTGGAGATGACCTTCTATTTCCTGCTGCCGCTGTTTGCCGCAGCCACGGCGATGATCGCCGAGCGGCTCAGCGTCCGCTCCTGGATGCGGTGGGAGCTGATCCTGATCGGTGGGCTAGCGGTCTTTTCGCTGACCTTGAACCTCCTCCCCTTCGGCCTTCGGGAAGAGTCCTGGTTCACCTACACCTTCGCCGCTCACTTCGACTGGCTCGGCCTCGGCCTGGCCCTCGCCGTGCTCTCGGTCGTCTACGGCCGCCGCGAGGAGAACCTGCCAAAGCCGCTGCGTCTGCTGGCCGAGAACCCCGGCGCCTGCTGGGCGGCGGCGATCGGCCTCTACCTCGTCACGGTGGTCGCCTTCCAGCCGGTCCCCTTCACGGTCGCCCAGTTCACCGACGCGGAATTCCTCGGCATCCACCTGCTTCAGTGCGGGGTCGCCTTCCTGGTCGTCTTCCCGGTCTTCTTCGGCAACCCCAACGTCGGCCTCCCGAGGCGCATCCTCGCCACCCGCTGGCTCGTCTGGCTGGGGCTGATCTCCTACGGCTTCTATCTCTGGCAAGTCACGATCGGGATCGAACTCGGTTACGGCAACGCCGGGGGCTCCTACCTGCCGGTCCTGATCGGGACCGTGCTGTTGACGCTTCCGTTGGCGGCGACCAGCTATTACTTCGTCGAGCGACCGTTGATGCGGTGGAAGTTCAAACCCTTTCGGAGGAACAAGTGAGCACTCGCTTCGCAACCGGCATCGCCAGCATCGTCCTTGCTGGACTTCTCTGGACCCTGCCCGGGTGCGGGGGAGGGACGGAGACCGAGACGCCGACGGCGGCGTCCGCTACCCAGCCCGCTCCGGCCGCAGAGCCCGCTGACGAAGCCCAGCGGAAGGCCCGGCAGAAGGAGGAGAAGGAGGAGGAGGCAGCGACGAAGCCGCGTACCACCGGGGCGACCGCGCAGAGCGGGAAGCAGGTGCCACAGCAGAGCGCCCTGCCTCAGCAGAAGCCCGCGAAGTCGGAGAAGGAGGAGGCCGAACCGACCCAAACGGAGGCTTCCAGCTGCCCATCCTCGCTGACCGCGGCGCAGTGCCGGAGACTTGCCCGGGAGGCGGAGGGCTCGCCGACGCAGCCCCGGACGACCGCTCCGCCAAGCTCCACCAGCAACTGTCCCGCCGGTGCGGACCCAGCCATCTGCGCCGCCGCGCAGGAAGCCCAGGAGAACGGCGGCGCGCAGGGGAAGCCCGAGGCTGCCGGAACCTGCCCGCAGACCCTCTCCGCTGCCCAGTGCAAGGAACTGGAAGCAGCCGTCTCCCGCCCCTAGGGGCGGGTCAACCTTCGCGCTCGACCCGCTCGGCCTCTTCGGCCAGCCGCTCGACCAGCCGGGCGAAGGCCTCGACGCCCTCGTTGACCTTGCCGTAGCCGCCGGCGGTGTAGCGGGCGTAGACGCCCTCGAGGATGATCGCCAGCTTCCAGTAGCCGAGGGCGATGAAGAAGTCGATCTGGGAGAGGTCGCGGCCGGAGCGCTCGGCGTAGCGGGCCGTCAGCTCGTCTCGGGTCGGGAAGCCCGGTGCGAGGTTGGCGGGCATGCCGAGGGCAATGGTGTCCTCGCCGCGGTCGGGCCAGTAGACCATCAGCAGGCCGACGTCTGCAAGGGGATCGCCGAGGGTGCAGAGCTCCCAGTCGACCACGGCGGCGACCTCGCCGGAGTCGGTGAGGATCATGTTGTCGAGGCGGTAGTCGCCGTGGACGATCGTCGCCGGGCCCTGCTCGGGGATCCGAGCCGAGAGGGCCTCGTGGACGCGGTCGATCGGCTCCAGCTCCCGGGTCTTCGATTTCTCCCACTGCCCCTGCCAGCGGTGCAGCTGGCGGGCGACGTAGTCCTCCTTGCGGCCGAGGTCGCCGAGGCCGGCGAGGTCGGGGTCGACGGCGTGGATCTGAACCAGGGTGTCGGCGACGCGCTCGCCGATCGCCCGGCGGTCCCCCTCGTCGGGGAAGGTCTCCGCCTCGGCGAGGCCGCGCAGGATCGGCCCCTCGACGAACTCCATCACGTAGAAGGGCGCCTCGTTGACGCTCTCGTCCTCGCAGAGACCGACCACCGGCGCCACCGGCACCTCCGTCCTGCCGAGGGCGGAGACGACCTTGAACTCGCGGCCCATGTCGTGGGCCGAGCCGAGCCGCTTGCCCAGGGGCGGCCGCCGCAGCGCCCACTTCTGGCCGGCCGCGTCCGTGACCCGGTAGGTCAGGTTCGAGTGGCCGCCGGCGATCCGCTCGAAGCTCAGCGGGAAGTCGACGCCGGAGACGTTCTCCCCGAACCAGGCTTCGACCGCGGGGGCGTCGATCCCGTCCGGAGCCGCGACGGTTCCGTCCTGCTCGGTAGCCTCGTCAGCCATAGGGGCGCAAGCATATTCACGATCCAACAGGCGGCTGAGCCCGTCGCTCGCCAACCGGCTGCGGATCGGGTTCGCGATCGGCTTCGCCGTGTTGACGGCATTGGCGGTGATCGGCGTCGGTCGCTTCATCCAGCAGCGCCAGGACTTCGAGGACGCGATCGCCCGCTCCTACCAGGTTGAGATGGTGGCGCGGGAACGGATCGCCCGCGGCGACGGCGGCGCTGCCGCTCGGGGCGTCGTCGCCCAGCAGGCGCGGCAGCGCAGCGAACTTCGCGACGAGATCTCCGGCGACACCCGCGACACCGCGCTCCTGGTCGCCGCCGGCCTGCTGGCCGGGCTGACCGGAGCGCTGCTCCTCTTCAGCGGCCTGATCTCCTCGATGCGCCGCCCGCTCGAGGAGCTGGTCGCCGCGGCCGGGCGGCTCGCGTCGGGCGACCGCAGCGCCCGGGTCGAGGTCGGCGGACTCTCGGAGACCGCCACCCTCGGCATGGCCTTCAACGAGATGGCCGAGGAGCTCGAGCAGGAGGAGAGCCGCCGCGAACAGCTCGACCGCCTCAAAGACGAGTTCGTCCTCACCGCCTCGCACGAGCTGCGCAGCCCCCTTACCTCGGTTCAGGGCTTCGCCGAGCTGCTGATGCTGGAACGCGACTCGCTGACGCCGCGGCAGGCGGAGACCGTGGAGGTGATCCTCGACAACTGCCGCCACCTGGTGCGGCTGCTGAACGACCTCCTCGACCTCGCCCGCTCCGACGCCGGCCGGCTGTCGATCCAGCCGCGGCCGACCGAGGTCGCGCCGCTGGTCGAAGACGTCGTGCGTACGATGCGCGCCCAGACCGAGGCGGCGGGTCAGCAGCTGCGCGAAGACGTGCCGCCGGGGCTGCCGCCGATCGAGGTGGAGCCCGACCGAATCAGGCAAATATTGGTGAATCTGCTTACGAACGCACATGAGTACACGCCCGAAGGTGCGTCCATCGGGGTCGCGGCGCGGGCCCTCGGCGCCGAGGTGGAGATAAGCGTGAGCGACAACGGCCCCGGCATCCCGGAGGAACAACTGCAGCGGATCTTCGACCGCTTCACCCGCGGCGACGCCGGGCTGACCCAGCGGGTCGGCGGCACCGGCCTCGGGCTGGCGATCTCGAAATCGCTGGCGGAGGCGCACGGCGGCAGCATCGGCGCCGAGTCGGCCGTCGGTCAGGGCTCGACCTTCCGGCTGCGGCTGCCGATCGCCACGGGCACCGCTCCCGCCGACATCGCGGGCAGCGGCCACGGTCAGCCGACGGCGGAGGCGAGCTGATGGCGACGATCCTGGTCGCGGACGACTCGGAGACGATCCTGCTGCTGATGCGGACCCGGCTGGAGATGGCAGGGCACGCCGTCGCCACCGCGGCCGACGGCCAGGAGGTGATCGACCACATCGCCGGCGGGCTCGCGCCGGACCTGCTCCTGCTCGACGCGATGATGCCGCGCAAGTCCGGGATCGACGCCCTGCGGGAGATCCGCGGCCGCGGCAACGAGGTCCCGGTGCTGATCGTCAGCGCCCACCAGAACCCGGGCGACGCCGACGCCCCCACCGACCTGGCGATCGACGGCTACATCACCAAGCCGATCGACTTCGACCGCCTGCTGGAGACGATCGCCGAGCTGACCGCCTAGCGGCGCCGGATTACCCGGAACCTGAAGAGAGCGGGACTCGGATCGCGGTTCCCGGCGCGGTCGATCGCGAAGACGCGGAAGCTGTGGCGGCCCGCTTTGACCGCGTAGGCGCGCGGCGAGGTGCAGCCCCGGTACGGCCGGGCGTCGAGCTTGCAGCGGAAGCTGGCACCGGCCTCGTTCGAGGCGAACCGGAAGACCACCCGCCGCCACCTGCGCTCCGTGAAGAGGAGCGAGCGCGGGTGCAGCCGAAGGGTGGTCTGCGGGGCCAGCCGATCCGGCCGCGGCGGTTGCGGTTCTTCCGGTTCGGGCGGCTGCGGCGGCTCCGGAGGCGGCAGCTGGGTTACCGTGCGGAAGTTGTTGGGGTCGGCTTCGGCGATCGACTCGCAGTTGACCGGCGCGGGGTCTCCGTACTGCGGACGGTCGATCAGGGCCGAGTCGGTGTCGGCACCGCAGTCGATGCTGACGTCGGCGTCGCCGGAGTTGGCCAGGATCGAGTCGGCGCCGGCGCCGGCGCTGTAGACGTCGGAGCCAGGATGGCCGAGCAGCTGGTTCGGGCCGGCATCGCCGTAGAAGACGTCGCCGGAGCCAGAGCCCTCGAGGTCCTCGATTTCCTCGAGCGAATCGAGCGAATCGAGCGATTCGCTGCCGCAAGCGGGTACGTCGCCGCTCCCGGGTCGCCCGGCGGCACCACTGGCGAGATTCGCCTCGACACCTTCGCCGAAGCGCGCCCAGGACGAGTTGTCGCGGCCGGAGCCGCCGACGATCCGCTCGTCGTCGCAGACGGAGTCGGAGAGGAAGAGGTCGTTGCCGTCGCCGCCGAAGAGTTCGTCGGCGCCGCCGTTGTGGGTCAGCGCCTCGTCGCCGCCGAGGCCGCTGAGGACGTCTTTGCCGGCCCCCGGACCGTCGACCAGGACATCCTCGCTTTCGCTACCGCCTTCGAGGGTGTCGTTGCCCTCCCCGCCGATGGCGAACACCGAGACCAGGAAGGGGAACGTGGTGGCCTCGATCGTGTCGTTGCCGCCCATGCCCGCCAGCAACACCGAATCGAGCGGCACCGCCAGGGGGCAGACCGCTTTCGTCGCCGATTCGATCGTGCAGCCGCCGGCGTCGCTGGCGCTCTGGTCGAAGGCCCCGGCAGCCAGCGTGAAGGTGACGGCGGCCGGCGAGTAGGCGGCGGTGATGTCGTCGCTGCCGCTGCTGCCGACGAGGTAGAGCTGGGCATAGGGCGTCGCCCCCGGGGCCATGAAGCCGACGCTTACCTTGCTCGTGTCGCGGGTGTCGATGCCACCGGCGTCGACGCTGTCGCCGTCGGCACCGCCGACGAGGGTGTCCGCCCCCCCTTCCCCGACCAGGAGGTCGGCCCCGCCACCGCCGTAGATCGACTGCGCCCCGCTCGTCCCGATGAGGTGGTCGGAGAATGGAGTCCCGATCACGATCTCGAAGCTCTGGGCTTCGACTTCGTCGACGCCGCCGCCGAAGGGAGCGAGACCGTTGTTGGCGTTTTTCCCGCCCGCCCTCATGTCGAGGCGCAGGCCGCGCTCGCCCTCCGGCGGAGGAAAGCCGGCGGCGCCTACCGTCCCTTCGAACCCGGGGGTGACGCCGGTCGAGTAGCCGAGGGCGTCGGTGCCGCCGCCGGTATCGAAGATGCGGTCGATCGTCGCGTCGCCGCGGACGTAGTCGTTCCCTTCGTCGCCGTCGATCGAATCGGCGCCGAAGCCGCCCGCTAGGCGGTCGTTCCCTGGGCCGCCGCGGAGGAGGTCGTCGCCGATCCCGCCGAAGAGCTGGTCGTTTCCGGGGCCGCCACGGAGGATGTCGTTGCCGCGCTCGCCGAAGACGACGTCGTCGCCTTCGCCGCCTTCGAAGGTCTGGCTGCCGACGCCAAGGTGGCAGCCGGAGGGGCAGGCGGCGGCCGCGGCGAGGATCGTGTCGTTCCCGCCGCCGCCCTCGACGGAGGCGACGCCCGGCGCAGCGACGATCGTGTCCGCGCAGGGGGTCCCGTAGGTGGTGCCGGCGACCGTCGTCGGGCCTTCGGCGCAGGTGGGGGTCGTGTCAGCCGCAGCCGGTGCCGACGGCAACAGGGCCGTCAGCAGGCAGGCGAAGGCAAGGGCGAGGAAAGGTCGCACATCTCCTAGATACCCTCGGAAGGGGGATCGATTCGCTAGCTCTTGGCGATCTCGAGGCGGATCTCTTTGCCCTCGAGCTTGGTGCCGTCGAGGTACTCGACGGTGCGCTCGGCGACCTCGGGATCGACCTCGACGAAGGAAAAGCGATGGAGGACGCGGACGTCGTGGATGGCGTCCTCGGGGAGGACGGCGCCCTCGCGCAGCGCCCAGCGCAGCGCCTCCTCGTTGATGCCGCTGCGCTCGCCGCGGTTGACGAAGAGCTTCGTCGTCCTGGCTTTCTCACCGTCGCCATCGCCGTTGGCCTGCGCCTGCGCCGGCTTTCGCTCCTCCCGTTCGGCCGCGGGCCGCTCCTCGCGCTCCCGGCGGCGGCGCCGTGGCCGCGGCGCGTGCTCGAGCCGCTCCTCCGGGGTCTCCCACTCGCCGATCGTGGTGTTGACGTCGCGCTCGATGCGGGCGATCTCGTCCTTCTGGTCCGGCGTCACGAAGGTGATCGCGCGGCCCGTGCGCCCGACCCGGCCGGTGCGCCCGATCCGGTGCACGTAGGTCTCAGAGGAGTTCGGAACGTCGTAGTTGATGACGTGGGTGACGTGGTCGACGTCGAGGCCGCGGGCGGCGATGTCGGTCGCCACCAGCAGCTTCACGCGGTGGTCCTTGAAGGAGATCATCACCCCGTCGCGGACGCCCTGGCTGAGGTCGCCGTGCAGCGCCTTCACGTCCAGGCCTTTGTCCTTCAGCGTCCTTTCCAGCTTGGTGGCCCCGATTTTCGTCCGGGTGAAGATGATCGCCTGCTCGGGTTCTTCGGTCTTCAGCAGCTCGACCAGGCGCGAGGCCTTCTCCTTGGCCGGGACCTCGACGTAGGCCTGTTGGATCTTGTCGACGGTCAGCGTTTCCGGGGTGATGCTGATCGTCGTCGGGTCGTACATGTAGCCCTCGGCGAGCTTCTGGATCGGCGGCGGCATCGTCGCCGAGAAGAGCGCCGTCTGGCGACCGCTCGGGCACATCCGCAGGATCTTCTCGACGTCCTCGATGAAGCCGAGGTCGAGCATCTCGTCGGCCTCGTCGAGGACGACGTAGCGGGCCGCGGTGAGGACCAGCGAGCGGCGCGACATCAGGTCCATCATCCGCCCCACCGTGGCGACGACCACGTGGGCGCCGGAGCGCAGCTGGGACTGCTGCGAGCGGATCGGGGCGCCGCCGAAGACGGCGACGATCTCGATGTCGAGGTGCTCGGCGTAGGAGCGCAGAGCCTGCGTGACCTGGATGCAGAGCTCCCGCGTCGGGGTGAGGACGATCGCCTGCACCTCTTCGTTGGCGGGATCGAGGTACTGCAGCAGCGGCAACCCGAAGGCGGCGGTCTTGCCGGTCCCCGTCTGCGCCTGCCCGATCACGTCGTGGCCGCCGAGCAGCTCCGGGATCGCCTGCTCCTGGATCGGCGTCGGATCCTCGTAGCCGAGCTCGTCCAGGGCCTGCTGGATGTCAGGCGAAAGTCCTAGGTCTTTGAAGTTCACTTGATGTGCGTTACCGAGACGGGTCCAAGAGGAGCTTGCCGCTGGTGCGGCGGGCGATCAGGTCTTCGTGCGCCCGGGCGGCTTCCGAGAGGGGGTAGACCTCTCCGATCGTAACCGTCAGCTCGTCTTTGGCGATTGCGGTCAGCAGATCTCCGATCATCGGGACCAGCAGATCCTGGCGGACCAGCAGATGGGCGAGCCAGAAGCCGATCACCGACTTCGAGCCCCGCAGCAGCGCGGCGGTGGAGAGCTGGCGCTGTTCGCGCGAGGCGATGCCGAAGACGACCATCCGCCCGAGCGGGGCGAGGACGCCCATCTCGGCGTCGAAGGCCTCGCCGCCGCTCATGTGGAGGACGGCGTCGACGCGCTTGCCGTCGTTGGCCTCGCGGATCGCCTCGCCGAGGTCCCCGGCGCGGGAGTCGACGCAGGCGTCGGCCCCGAGGTTGCGCACCAGCTCGCGCTTCTCCTCGCTCGAGGCAAGGCCGATCACCTTCGCCCCTGCCCGCTTGGCGATCTGCACCGCCAGGGTGCCGGTGCCGCCGCCGGCGGCCTCGACGACCACCGTCTCCCCCGGCTCGATCCGGGCGCTGCGGTGGACCAGGGCCATCGCGGTCAGGCCCTGCAGGAGGCCGGCGGCGGCCTGGTCGTAGTCGACCCCCTCGGGCAGCTCGATCAGCTGCGATTTCGCAACCGCGACCTTCTCCGCGTAGCCACCGCTGCCGAGCAGGGCGACGACGCGGCGGCCGTCGGAGAGCTGGCCGCTGACCTCGGCGCCGGGAATCAGCGGCAGGGTCTGCTCGGCCAGGTAATCGTTGCGGGAGGCGTGGGTGTCGGCGAAGTTGACGCCGCTGCGTTTGACGTTGACCACGACCTCGGAGAGCTTGGGGCTGGGGTCCGGGACCTCGATGTGCCGCAGCACCTCCGGTCCACCGAACTCCTCGATCTGGATCGCTTTCATTGGCCGGTGAGTCTCGCAGGGCGGCGCCCGCCCGCGCGGTCACCTCGGCCCGGAAGGGATTAGGCTGCCACGCCTATGTCGCTGACGGTCGTCGGATCGATTGCCTTTGACGCGGTGAAGACCCCGTTCGGGGAGCGCGAGCGAATGCTCGGCGGCGCCGCCGTGCACTTCTCGCTGGCAGCCAGCTTCTTCACCGAGGTGCGCCCGGTCGGCCCGGTCGGCGACGACTTCGGGGCCGAGGAGTTCGCGGTGCTCGAAGAGCGCGGGATCGTGACCGAGGACGTCGAGCGGGTCGCGGGCGGGCAGAGCTTCTTCTGGCGCGGCCGTTACGAGTACGACCTTAACGTCGCCCACACCGAGGACACCCAGCTCGGTGTCTTCGCCGACTTCGAGCCGAAGCTCTCGGCGGCCTCCCAGAACGCCGACACCCTCTTCCTCGCCAACATCCAGCCCGACCTGCAGCGCCAGGTCCGCGCCCAGTGCGGAGCGGCGAAGTTGAGCGGGCTCGACTCGATGAACCTCTGGATCGAAACCGCAAAGGACTCGCTGACGGCGGCTATTGCGGGGGTCGACGTCCTCGTCGTCAACGACGCCGAGATCCGGATGCTGACCGGCGAGTCGAACCTGGCCCGGGCGGCGCGCACGGTGATGGAGATGGGTCCGCGGGCGGTGATCGCCAAGCAGGGCGAGTACGGCGCCGCGCTCTTCACCGGCGGCGGCTTCTTCGCCCTCCCCGGCTTCCCCCTCGAGGACGTCCGCGACCCGACCGGGGCGGGCGACAGCTTCGCCGGCGGCTTCTTCGGCTACCTCGACAGCTGCGGCGACCGCTTCGACGAGGCCGAGCTGCGGCGGGCGATGGGCTACGGGACCGTGCTCGCCTCCTTCAACGTCGAGGAGTTCGGGACCGAGCGGGTCTCGCGGCTGACCCGCGAGGAGATCGACTCCCGCTTCGAGGAGCTGCGGGCGATGACGCAGTTCGAGGGGCCGGCCGCCCCGGCTTCGTAGGAGGGGCGCCAAGCCCGAGCTGCGATACTTCCTCCCTCCGTACGACCCAGTCGAGAAGGAGGGGGCGATGGCCACCGAGCAGCAGACGCAGGACCCGACCGCCGACGCCAACGCCTCCGGTGGTTCCTCCGGTAACGAGTCGCTGACCGTCACCGACAACCGAACCGGCAAGACCTACGAGCTGCCGATCTCGGACGGGACCGTGCGCGGGATGGACCTGCGCCAGATCAAAGTCTCCGAGGACGACTTCGGGTTGATGTCCTACGACCCGGCCTTCACCAACACCGCCTCCTGCCGCTCCTCGATCACCTACATCGACGGCGCCGCCGGGATCCTCGAACACCGCGGCTACCCGATCGAGCAGCTCTGCGAGCGCTCGACCTTCCTCGAGGTCGCCTACCTGCTGATCTTCGGCGAGCTGCCGACCGTGGCGCAGTTCGACCGCTGGGTCTTCGACATCACCCACCACACCTTCGTTCACGAGGACCTGAAGCACTTCTTCGAGGGCTTCCGCTACGACGCCCACCCGATGGGGATGCTGCTGGCTGGCGTCGGCGCGCTCTCGACCTTCTATCCGGACGCAAAGCAGATCGGCGACCCCGAAGAGCGCTACATGGCCGCGGTGCGGCTGATCGCCAAGGTCCCAACCCTCGCCGCCTTCTCCTACCGGCACAACATGGGCCTGCCCTACGTCTATCCCGACAACGAGCTCGACTACGCCCAGAACTTCCTCTCGATGGTCTTCAAGAAGACCGAGGACCGGCACATCCCCAAAGAGGCGCTGACGAAAGCGCTCGACGTCCTCTTCATCCTCCACGCCGACCACGAACAGAACTGCTCGACCAACGCGGTGCGCGGGGTCGGCTCCTCGGACGTCGATCCCTACTCGGCGGTCGCGGCGGGCGTGGCGGCGCTCTACGGGCCGCTGCACGGGGGCGCCAACGAGGCGGTGCTGCGGATGCTGCGACGGATCGAGTCGCCGGAGAACATCCCCGAGTTCCTCGAGCGGGTGAAGCAGCGCGAGGAGAAACTGATGGGCTTCGGCCACCGCGTCTACAAGAACTACGACCCGCGGGCGCGGATCATCCAGCAGTACATCGAGCCCGTCTTCGAGGCGACCGAGGCGAGCCCGCTGGTCGACATCGCGCGGGAGCTGGAGAACGGGCGCTCGACGACGAGTACTTCACCGAGCGCAAGCTCTACCCGAACGTCGACTTCTACTCGGGGATCATCTACGAGGCGATGGGGATCCCGACCGACATGTTCACGGTCATCTTCGCGATTCCCCGCACCGCCGGCTGGGTCGCCCAGTGGATGGAGATGCAGGAAGACCCGGAGAAGAAAATCGCCCGACCGCGGCAGATCTACACCGGCGAGCGGGAGCTGGAGTACAAGCCGATCGAGCAGCGCGAGGGGCCGGAGAAAATCGTCGGTCCGCCGGCGCGCAGGCCGAAACGGACTCGGCGCGGGGCGTAGCTATTTGGTTGGGGGAGGACGGGACCCCTCCCCCAGACACATCTCGCTATGGCTCGATGTTGAGTGTCTGGAGGAGGGGTCCCGTCCTCCCTGCCATCGGTAGCTACGCTGCTTCGGTGGCTCGTCCGGAGTGGAAGTTGACGGTTCGGCATGGGTCGGATGTCGATCATCAGTCCTATGGGGAGCTGGGGGAAGCTGTGGCCGCGATGAGGGGGCGGGCGATGGCTATTCGGGCCGAGGGGCCGGTCAGGGCGGTGCAGTCGCTGCGGGACTATGCGCCGGGGGATCAGGTGCATGCTCGGCTGCAGCTGAGCAGCGGCGGACTCTTCCGGAAGTCGGTGGCGGGCGTCGACGTGCGCGGGGATGGGACGTTCGTGCCGTTCAAAGGCGGGGTAGTGCGAGAGGAGCTCGACCCGAGCGGGCACGACTCGCCGTTCGACCTGGTGCGCGAGACTCTGGAAGCCGAACAACGATGAGCAAGACCGACACCGAAATCCCGAAGGGCAGCTACGCCGCCGGCGAGCGGGTGAAGCTGCCGGCCGGCGCCGAACCGCCGTTCACCGTCTTCATCAACGGGATCGAGCAGAGCAAGGAGAGCTACAGGATCGAAAGCGGCGAGATCGTCTTCGACCACCCGATCGTCAAGGAGAAGGTGGGCACCGGTCGCTGGCTGGCGATGTACCTCGGCCTCTTCGGCACCTACCGCAAGAACGAGACGATCGACCTCCAGTTCGCCCGCAAGGGCAAGATCGAGCTGCGCTCCGACATGGCCGTCATCCCCTACGCCGAGGGCGAGGGACCGTGAACATCGGCTTCCTCCTCCTCTGCGACCACAGCGAGGCCGTCAACGGCAAGCTCTACCTGACCGGCGGCGGCTGGAACGTCCTCCGCCTCCCCGAGCTTCCCCACGAGTGGTCTTTCTCGATCGGCCTCGGCGTCGACGTCGCATGGCACGAGACCAACACCCCCCACGAGCTCGTCGTGACCGTCCAGGACCCCGACGGCAACGAGCTCGGCGAGGGCCTCACCGCCAACTTCGAGACCGGCCGCCCCCCCGGCCTCCCTGAAGGCCAGGAGCAGCGCCTCGTGATGTCGATCGCCGCCACCGCGGCCTTCACCACCGCCGGCCCCCACGCCGCCGTCGTCCAGGTCAACGGCGAGGAGCTGGGACGAGCGCGCTTCTACCTGATGGAGGCCGGGCCGGACGGGGTCGAGCTGGCGTAGCGGTTCCGAGATTTGGTGCCCTATAGGCCCCCCAAGTTCGGAGCCGCTAGTTGTTGAACACGTAGAGCAGCAGGAAGGCGATGATCGCGAAGGCGGCGCCGGCGGCTTGGATGCCGCGGTCGCCGGCGATGATGCCGGACATCGAACGGTCGTCGTTGCGGTCGTAGATCAGGTAGAGGTAGCGGAAGATGCCGTAGACCGCCGGGGGGATGGTGAGCATCATCTGGCTGCCGATCAGCGGCGAGTTGACGGTGTAGATCGCGTAGCTGAGCACGGTTCCGGTGGTGACGAGGGAGACCATCTGGTCGAGGAAGGGCAGCGAGTAGTGCTCGAGCACGGGCCGGGTCGAGGTGCCCTCGTGCAGCTCGGAGACCGCCTCCTGGCGGCGCTTGGTGAAGCCAAGGAAGGCGGCGAGCATGCCGGTGCAGAGCAGCAGCCATTCCGAGGCGTGGGCGTCGACGGCGCTGGCGCCGGCGGCGACGCGGAGGATGAACAGCCCCGCCAGCGTCATTACGTCGATGATCACGATCTGCTTGAGGCCGAGGCTGTAGGCGGTCTGGGCGACGCCGTAGCCGACGACCATTAGCCCGACTTCCCAGTTGACGGCGCCGAAGGCGATGGCGACGGCGGCGAGCGCGAGGACCGGCGCGATCGTCATCGCCGCCCGCTCCGAGAGCTCCCCCGCCGCCAGCGGCCGGTAGCGCTTCTTCGGGTGCTTGCGGTCGAGCTCGACGTCGATCAGGTCGTTGAGGAAGTAGCCGGCGCTGGAGACCATGCAGAAGGCGACGAAAGTGATCAGCGCCTCGACGACCGCGTGCGACTGGTTGAACTTGCCGGAGAAGAGGAGGCCGGCGAAGACGAAGACGTTTTTGACCCACTCTTTCGGCCGCCCGGTCTTGATCGCCGCCCGCAGCGGCGATCGCCGCCGCACGATTTCCCCGGTTTCGGGCTCGCGCGAGTGCTCTGGCTCAGCCGGCACGGTGGGCTGTTCGGAGGTGATCGTTTCCATCGAAGCGGGGCGGCGGAGCCGCCGAGATCGGCCGCCCAACCGGGAACGCGAGTCGCGACAGGGTACCGCTGGGCGAGGTCAGGCTTTGGGCTCTCCCTCCTCCTGGGCTGCTTCGAGCGCTTCCACGTCGTCCCTGTCGCGAAGGCGATCGCTGGCACGCTTCATCTGGAGCAGGTGCTCCAGGGAGCAGACGCGCACCTCGAGGCCCGTGATGTCGATGGTGGTGCCCCCTTCCTCCAGCTGCGAGTAATCAGGCACCTGCGGCAGCCCCTGGAGAACATCGACCTCCCCCAGCTCCGTTCGGACAAGGGTCCGGTCGCCAGTCCGGAGAAAAGTGCCGATCGCATCGGCGGCGAGCAAGCGCCCGCCGACATCTACTTTTCCACCCAGCCCGCGCAGCAGTGAATCGAGCTTCGCGAGGTTCTTCGGATCCGGATCAGGAACCACGTCGACATCCTGGGTACCCCTCATGTAGCCCCAGGCATTCACCGCCAGGCCACCCACGAGGACAAAGCGAATCTCGGCCCCAACAAGACGCTCCAGCAGCTCCTGTAGGCGCAGCGCTGGTTGAGTCAACTGCGCCTGGCGCTTCCGGTGAAGGTGGAGAGGAATTCACTCAGGGCCAATCCTTCGGCGAGATTGACCGCGAGCGGCCGGCGGCCGTCTTCGCGCAGTTGCCGCCGCCGCGCATCCTCGTTAACTCGCCAGGGATCCTCTCGCTGAGGTTTTGGTGCCTCTCTGTCTGCGGACATGGCAGAAGGTTAGAAGGGGTTGTCTCCACCTGCCGCGTTGTCGGCGTCGGGCATCCGCCGCTGCAGCTTGCGTGCGGTCCGGCGACGGCGGGAACCGAGGTTGCGGCGGGCTATCGCTGTGACTCGCATCCGCTTGCGGCTGTCTCGAACATCGAAGCCTCCTTCTTCGGTGACTGGAACGACTCCGATGGTTGCCGCCGCGCTTTTCGCGCTCGTCAGGCGCGGTTAAGGAGTTCGTAAGTCCCCGGGCTCAGGCGGGATCGAGGAGGACACCCGGGTTCAGCATCCCCGCCGGGTCGAGCTCGGCCTTGGCGGCGCGGAGGGCGGCGGCGAAGGGAGCCGGACGCTGGCGGTCGTACCAGGGGCGGTGGTCGCGGCCGACGGCGTGGTGGTGGGTGATCGTGCCGCCGGCGTCGATCAGCGCCTCGGAGACGGCGGCCTTGATCTCGTCCCACTGCTCAACCTCGCCGCCGCGAACGGCGGGGGCGAGGACGGTGAAGTAGGGCGCCGCGCCGTCGGGATAGACGTGGGTGAGGCGGCAGCTGACCCGCGGCGAGCCGGGACCGTCGGCGGGAACGCCGCAGGCCTCCGCCGTCGCCCGCCGCGCCGTCTCCATCACGGTGGCGTGGAACTCCTCGAAGCGGCTCCAAGTGATCGCCGTCTCGAAGGTCTCCGAAAGCACTCCGCAGGCGACGAAGGTGTCCCGCAGGTACGGCGCCAGCAGGAACGCCCCGCGCCACTGCCCCACCGCGCCGCCGCTGACGGAGCGAGTCTCGCCTGGGGTGCCGGCGTGTTCGCGGGCGAGCTCGAGGGCTCGGTCCATCGAGGCGTCGACGGGATGGTCGGCGGACTCGAAGCCGAGGATCAGGAGGTGGGAGTCGCCGTCGCCGGCCCCGGTCAGCTCGGCCTCGGCGGCGTCGAGGAGGCGGCAGTTGGACGGGTGGAGGCGGGACTGGGCGATCGCGCGCACGGCCTGCGCCGCCTGCTCGAAGGCACCGAACTCGACGCTGACCGAGGCCTTGAACGCCGGCCGCGGGCGCACCCGCACCCAGGCCTCGGCGATCACGCCGAGGATGCCCTCGGAGCCAATCAGCAGGCGATCGGGTGAAGGCCCGGCGCCGGAGCCCGGCAGCCGCCGGCTCTCCCAGGTCCCGCGCGGGGTGATCGCCCGCACCGACTCGACAAGGTCGTCGATGTGCGTCTCCAGGGTCGCGAAGTGGCCGCCGGCGCGGGTGGCGATCCAGCCGCCGAGCGTCGAGTACTCAAAGGACTGGGGGAAGTGGCGCAGCGTCAGCCCGTGCTCGCGCAGCTGGTCCTCGAGCGCCGGACCCAGGGCCCCCGCCTGGATCCGCGCCGCCAGCGAGGTCGGGTCGACCTCCAGCACCCGGTTCAACCGCCGCAGGTCGAGCGAGACCACAGCGCGCTCCCCCAGCCGCGGCTCCATCCCGCCGACCACGCTCGTCCCCCCGCCGAACGGGATCACCGCCGCCCCCTCGGCCTCCGCCCAGCTCAGCACCGCCTCGATCTCCGACTCGTCCTGCGGAAACGCCACCAGGTCAGGCGGGTTCTCGAAGCGCCCGTAGAACCCGCGCACCACGTCCCGGTAAGCCTTCCCCAGCGCGTGCGAAACCCGCTCGTAGTGCCCATCCGAGAACAGATCACCAAACCCACTCGGCCTCTTCAACCGCGCCTTCCGAAGCTCCACCTCCTCCAGCGGCACCGGCTTCTCCACCTCACCCCCAAACCCAAACCGAGCCCGAATCCCTTCCGCAGCCTCCCTCAGCTGGTTCGCCGAAGGGGCCTGGTCCTCATATCCCCACCCCCAATGCTTGAGCCGCCGCTCAGCCATGGGGTGAACCTACTACCAGTGCACGCCTTTCATCAGGTGCGCGAACGCAACCGCCTCGGTCGAGGGCGGTTTGTCCCGCGCCTCCTCCTTCTTCCCCTTGGCCGCCTGCGAATCCGGGAACAGCTTGTACGCCGTGTTGAGGATCGAGTCGCTGGCTTTCGGCGCCACCGCGTACATCAGCTCGCCGAAGTTGCCGAGCCGCGTCGCCACCTTCTTCGGCCGCCGGATCATTGCCTTGGTGATCATCTCGGCCGCCTCCTCGGGCGTGATCGCCGGGAACATGTCGTACATCCGGGTCGGCGCGATCATCGGCGTCCGCACCAGGGGCATGTTGATCGTGGTCAGGTGGACGTTGTCGTCAACCACCTCGGAGGCGATCACCCGGCTGAACGCGTCCAGCGCCGCCTTCGAGGCGACGTAGGCGGAGAACCGCGGTGGGTTCGTCTGCGTGCCGATCGAGCTGATGTTGATGATGTGGCCCTGCTTGCGGCCGCGCATCGCCGGCAGCAGCGCCAGGATCAACCGCACCGCGCCGAGGTAGTTGAGCTGGATCGTCCGCTCGAAGTCGTGGTAGCGGTCGTAGGAGAGGGCGATCGAGCGGCGGATCGAGCGGCCGGCATTGTTGACGAGGATGTCGACGTGGCCGTGGTAGGTCAGCACCTCCTCGGCCATCCGCTCGATGTCCTCGATGTCTGAGAGATCGCACTGGTGGATGTGGGCGGTGCCGCCCCCGGCGACGATCTCGTCTTTCGTCTCCTCCAGCTTGTCGAGCGAGCGGGCGACGAGCAGCACGGTGGCGCCGGCGTCGGCGACCTTGACCGCGGTCGCTTTTCCGATCCCCGAAGAGGCTCCGGTGATCAGCACGATTTTGCCCCGCACCGCCGCCGAGAGCGAGCGGTCCTTGAAGAGGTCGGGATCGAGGTTGCGCTCCCAGTAGTCCCAAATCCGGTTCGCGTAGGACTCCAGCGGCGGCACCTCGATGCCGGAGCCTTTCAGCGCTTTCTGCGTCTTGGTCGAGTCGAAGCTGGTCGGGTAGTCGACGTAGCCGAGAACCTCCGGCGGCATGCCCATCTGGCCAAGCGCCACCTTCGCAGCGCGGCGGGCGGGCGGGAACAGCTTCAGCGCGGTCCGCACCGCCTCGGTCGCCGGCTCGGTCACGTCGGTGCCGACCCGTACCGCCATCTGCGGCGCGTCGGCGGCCTTGGCGAAGATGTTCATCACCTCGCCGGCGGTGTGCGGATTGGGATCGGTGAGGTGGAAGGCGCGCCCGTTGAGCCGCGGCTTGTGGGCGATGTGGTCGATCGCCGCGGCGACGTAGTCGACCGGGACGATGTTGATCTCGCCGCCTTCGAAGCCGAGGAACGGCATCCAGCTCGGCGCCACCCGCCGCAGCCGCTGCAGGGTCTTGAACATGAAGTAGGGGCCGTCGATCTTGTCGATCTCCCCCGTCCGCGAGTCGCCGACCACGATCCCCGGCCGGTAGACCCGCCAAGGCCGCTGGCACTCGTCGCGGACCAGCCGCTCCGACTCGTGCTTGGTGCGGAAGTAGGGGTTGTTGTCGAGCCTTTCGGCCTCGTCGAACATCTCCTCGGTCCAGACGCCCCTGTAGAGACCGGCGGCGGCGATCGAGCTGACCTGGTGGAAGCAGCCGGCCTCGAGCGCGCCCGCGAGCTCGATCGCGTGCCGCGTCCCCTCGACGTTCGCGATCTCCTGCGCCTCGGCGTCGGCGGTGAGGTCGTAGATCGCGGCGAGATGGAAGAAGTGGTCGACCTCGCCCCGCATCGTCAGCAGGTCCTCCTCGGAGACGCCGAGCCCGGGCTGGGAGAGGTCGCCGGTGATCGGGACGATCCGCGCCCCGTCGGCACCGAAGCTGGTCCGCAGCTCCTCCAGTCGACCCCGCGACCCGGCCCGCACCAGGGCGTAGATCGTGCCCTCGCGCTGGAGCAGTTTCTGGACGAGATTGCGACCGATGAACCCGGTCGCGCCGGTGACGAAGTAGCTCATCGGGTACCAGGGTATCTCGATGAGGGCTCCGGTAAACCCGCTCCCCTAGACTGAGACCAGAGATGCCAGAGACGGCCACCGTCCAGATCACGATGCCCGAGATGGGCGAGTCGGTGACCGAGGGGGTCGTCCTCGAGTGGCACGTCGCCGAGGGCGACACGGTCAGCGAGGGCGACACCGTCGTCGAGGTCTCCACCGACAAGGTCGACGCCGAGGTGCCGGCGCCGATGGACGGGGTGATCACCAAGCTGGTGGCGCAGGTGGACGACGAGGTGCGTGTAGGGGCGCCTCTGGCCGAGATGGAAGCGGGCGGTGCTGATGGCGAGGGACAGAGCGCTCGGCCAGCAGGTCCTGTCACGGCAGGGGACCCCCCATCTCTTCCGGTAGCTAAAGCTTCCTCAGAGATGGTCCCCCCTACCGCGCCACCCGCTGGAGGGGCGTCTTCCGGCGAGGGCTCCAACGGTTCCGGCAACGGCTCGGGCGCTGACGTGAAAGCAACGCCTGTGGCGCGGAGAGTTGCTGAAGCCACCGGGGTCGACTTGGGCTCGATTCAGGGAAGCGGGCCGGGCGCCAAGGTCACTAAAGAGGATGTGCTGGCTGCGAACGGGGGCGGGAATGGGGCTACGGCCGCCCCCGTTAAAGGCGAGGCGAAGCAGTTGCGGGGGGCCGCGGCGATGCTCGCGCAGGCGATGGACCAGAGCAAGGAGGTCCCGACCGCCACCTCATTCAGGACGATCGCGGTCGACACGCTGGACGCAAAACGGAAGGCGATCAACTCGGTGCTGAAGGAGCGCGGGCTGAAGGTCTCCTTCACCCACCTCGTCGCCTGGGCGATCGTCGAGGCGACCAAGGACTTCCCGGTGATGACGCGGGTCTTCGCCACCGAAGACGGCAAGCCGTTCGCGGTCGAGGGCAGCCCGGTCAACCTCGGGATCGCCGTCGACGTGGAGAAAAAGGACGGCTCCCACAGCCTCATGGTCCCCGCGATCAAGGGCGCCGACGAGCTCGACTTCACGGGCTTTCACTCCAACTACGAAGAGCTGATCGCGAAGACGCGCGAAAACAAGCTCTCCGCCGACGACTTCCAGGGGACCAACATCTCCCTCACCAACCCGGGCGGGATCGGGACGATGGCCTCGGTGCCGCGGCTGCTCTCGGGCCAGAGCGCGATCATCGCCACCGGCTCGATCGCCTACCCGCCGGAGTGGAAGCACGCCTCGCCGGAACGGCTGAAGCAGCTGGGCGTCAGCAAAGTGATGACGCTGACCTCGACCTACGACCACCGCGTGATCCAGGGGGCCGAGTCAGGCGCCTTCCTGCGCCGGATCGAGGAACTGCTGCAGGGCGAGGACGAGTTCTACGAGGACGTCGCCAGGAACCTCGGCTTCGAGGCTTCGGTCGTCAGCACCGCCCACCCCGCCTCCGCCTCGGCGCCGCCGCTGACCGCCGCCGCACCGGCTGCCGAGGCGACCACCGCCCCCGGCCAGATCGACGAAGAGCTGCTGCAGGCGGTCCAGGCCGCGACCTCGCTGTTGAAGGCCTACCGCACCCACGGCCACCTCGCCGCGCAGCTCGACCCGCTCGGCTCCGAGCCGAAGGGCGACCCGGCGCTGCAGCCCGAGAACGTCAACCTCACCCCGGAGCTGATGGAGCGGATCCCCGCCTCGATCCTCCGCATCGGCGTCCCCGGCGAAACCCTCCTCGAGGCGCTGCCGCGGATGCGCGACGCCTACTGCGGCACGATCGGCTACCAGGTCGAGCACCTCTCCTCTCACCAGCAGCGGATCTGGCTGCGGGAGATGATCGAGACGGGAGCGCACCGCCAGCCGCTCACCGACGAGGAGAAAAAACGCCTGCTGAACCGGCTGATCGACGTCTTCCAGTTCGAGCGCTTCCTCGAGAAGGCGTATTTAGGGCAGAAGATGTTCTCGATCGAGGGGCTCGACGTGGTCGTGCCGATGCTCGACGAAGTCGTCAACCTCTCCCAGCGCGCCGGCGCCGAGGAGGTCGTCTTCGGGATGGCTCACCGCGGCCGCCTCAGCGTCCTCGCCCACAACCTCGGCCGCTCGGTCGAGTCGATCCTCGCCGAGTTCGAGGGCTCGAAGCAGATCGAGGCGGTCAAGGCCGTCGCCGCGATCCCCCACGGCGGCACCGGCGACGTCAAGTACCACTACGGCCACCGCGGGGTCTACGAGACCGTCGACGGGGAGAAGATCTCGGTCCGCCTCTACCCCAACCCGAGCCACCTCGAGTTCGTCGACCCGGTCGTCACCGGCGGCACCCGCTTCCTGCAGCAGGACTTCGAGGGCCCGGAGCTGTCCCACGAGTTCAAGCGCGCGGTGCCGGTGCTGCTGCACGGCGATGCCGCCTTCCCCGCCCAGGGCGTGGTCGCCGAGACCCTCAACCTGCAGTCGCTGCCGGGCTACACGACCGGCGGCACGATCCACGTGATCCAGAACAACCAGGTCGGCTTCACCACCGACCCCGGCGAGGCCCGCTCCACCCCCTACGCCGCCGACATGGCGAAGGGATTCAACGTCCCGATCATCCACGTCAACGCCGACGACGTCGAGGCTTGCGTCGGCGCGGTGCGGCTGGCTATGGCCTACCGCGAGCGCTGGTGCCGCGACGTCGTCATCGACGTGATCGGCTACCGCCGCTTCGGCCACAACGAGACCGACGAGCCCGCCTACACCCAGCCGACGATGGCGGCGAAGATCAAGAGCCACCCGCCGGTCTCGGAGATCTACTCGGAGAAGCTGATCGAAGAGGGGACGGTCTCCGCCGAGGAGGTCGGCAAGGCCTCCGACGAGCGCCACAGCGAGATGTCCGGGGCGCTGAAGGGGCTACGGCAGAAGATGGAGGCGGGCGAGTACGAGGACCCGACCGTCACCGGCACCACCCAGACCGGCGAACTGCTCGACCGTACCGCCAGTCCCCCGGTCCACACGGCCGTCGAGGCGGACAAGCTGCGGGCGATCAACGAGGCGCTGCTGAAGACGCCGGAGGGCTTCAACGTCCACCGCAAGCTTCGCCGCCCGCTCTCGCGGCGGACCGAGGCGCTCGAGCAGGGCGGCATCGACTTCGGCCAGGCCGAGGCGCTCGCCTTCGGGACCCTGTTGACGGACGGGGTCCACATCCGCCTCACCGGCCAAGACACCGAGCGCGGGACGTTCTCCCACCGCCACCTCGTCCTCCACGACGAGAACACCGGCCTCGAGTACACGCCGATGCAGCACCTCGAGGACGCCTCCGCCCCCTTCGAGCTCT
>Ga0190269_10000305_pt1 | contig 26332 bp, 25 predicted proteins | sample Popmic249IS_FD_133749 | JGI IMG/M metagenome (GOLD analysis project Ga0190269, IMG submission 133749) | Populus adjacent soil microbial communities from riparian zone of Blue River, Arizona, USA - 249 IS | ecosystem: Environmental > Terrestrial > Soil > Riparian zone | place: USA: Arizona... | reverse complement strand
CCGCTTTCATCTCTGCGGCGGTCGCGGGACCCGCTCCGCAAGCTCCGCGGCTCCCGACCTCCGCTTTCATCTCTGCGGCGGTCGCGGGACCCGCTCCGCAAGCTCCGCGGCTCCCGACCTCCGTGGTTAGGCGGCTGCTGCGCCTCGGAACAACTTCAACTGATCGCGGAGCTTCATGATCTCGGGCAGCGCCACGGGGCTGTCCGCGAGCATCTTGAGCGGCACCTGCCGCGCGCGGCGCTTGAGGCGGGTGCCCGCGGGCGTCACGTACACGAACACCTCGCGCTCATCGGCTGACACACGCTTGCGCGCGATCACGCCTTTCGCCTGTAGACGGCGCAGGAGCGGCGTCAGCGTGCCGCTGTCCAGGTCGAGGCGCTCACCGAGCGCCTTGACGGTGGGCCGCGCGTGCCGCTCGCGCGACCACTGCCACAGCACCAGCATCACGAGGTACTGCGGATAAGTCAGGTCGAGGCCTTTCAGGGCCTCCGTGTAAGCGCGCACCACGTGCCGGCTGGCCGCGTAGAGCGCGAAGCAAAACTGATTGTCTAAGTCGAGCACACCGTCGTCCCGCATGCGTAGCTCCCGGCTATCGAGCGACCCCAACTGGATTGGACACAATCGAGTTGCGCGCAGCCAAGCACGTGCCGCCGCGCAGCGCAAGCCCAGAACACGGGCTAGGTCGCGCTCTCCACAGCCCAAACAGCCATTGCGTGGCGCGCTGCGCACCCAAGTTGCATTTGCGGCTGCAAAAGGCGCAGCGCGTGCTGGGCGCGGCCGATCACATCCCGCGCAGCGTCGTCAGGCTGCGGCTGCGTGCGCGCACCGCTTACGGCCGTCGGAAGACGCCGAACCACAGATGCGCGGGCAGGTCCGAGAAGCCGCTGTTCACGACCCCGTCGTACATCACCAAATGGATCGTTAGGGGCCCAAGCTCCTGCGACTCTCCACGCTTGATGACCACGTCCTGCCCCTGGAAGCTTGCGCGCAGTGCGAACACCCGCGCCATACAATCCGACATTCGGCGAGTCGCAAGTGCTATCGCCTCGGCTGACGCTCAGCCCGAAAGCCTCGAGCTCGGGAAGCCTGAGAGCCGAGCTCGTGTGGGTGGCCAGAAGAGCTCTCCATCGCGCGCGAGCACCACGGTTTGACTCGGTTCCTGAGTCGGACCGATGCCGTGAATGCCCGCGGTGAGTGTCAGATCGTAGGTATCGCCGGGCCGGATGAGGTTGGACGGCAACCCATCGAAAAGCGCGAGCAGGCTCCAGCGCAAGCCGCCCGGTCCCCCATCCTCGGCCGACTGCGTGGGATCCTCGAGCACGATGCGCTGCGCGTCGCGTGGCACATCGGACGGGCAGCCGCTCGTGCAGTCTCCAGTCTCGAGCACGTTCACGCGCGCACTGAACGAGGCTCCGACACGCTTGCCCGAGTCGTCGATCAAGGCACCCGCGAACGGGCCTGTGCGCGAGCTCGTGCAGGGTACCCCCGACGAGCTCCCGGGCACTCGCCCACTCGCACCAGCTTGGCTCTCTTTCCCACTCGTGCCGCTCACGCCAGCTTGCCCGCCGCTGCCAGCAGCAACCGAACGCTGTGGCTCGTCTCCTCCACAAGCGCAGAGCAGGACGAAGCCAAGCACCGCAAACCATCGCTCACACATGATTCACTGCCTTTCAGCCAAGCATGCCCACTCACGATGCCATATGCCAGGGGCGGCGCGAGCACGCGCGCTGTCGAGAAAGGCGCTGCCGCCGTCAGCGGCTGGGGCCATCCCGGCGCAGCCGATCGCGATCCGACCGGGTCACATGGGGGGTTGTGGCGCGCAGCGCGCGCGCCGCGTCAGGGCCTGCGGTACATGCCAAACCACAGCTTCTCGGGCGCGTCCGAGAAGCGTTGGTTCACCGCACTGTCGTTCGCGGCGACGTGGATGGTGAGCGGCCCCAGCTCCGTGGACTCGCCGCGCTTCACCAGTACGCGCTCTCCATCGAGACTCACGGCCAGCGACAGATGTCGGATGCCGTGTAGGCCGAAGCTCGGCGATTCGCACGTGCTCGCTTGCTTCGAGAAGCTGAGCCCGAAGGCAGACAGATCAGGCGGCCGCGGGAAGCGTGCGGTTTCCGTGATGAGCGCCAGCACGAGCGAGCCTTCCCGAGCGAGGACCACCGTCTGGCTCAGCGCTCCACCACCAAAGGGGATCGCATCGCGCATCGCGCTCAGCGTGAGGTCGTACGCAGCGCCGACTTCGATCAAATCACGAGGTAAACCTTCGAGCAGTACGTAGAAGCTCCAGCGTTGCCCGCCGGGCCCCGCATCCACAGCGTCCTGCGTCGGATCCTCGAAGACGATGCGCCGGGCGTCCACCCGCACGCTGCTCGGGCAGCCGCTCGAGCAATCGTCGACGCGGATCACATTCACGCGCGCAGCGAACGAGCGGTCCACTGGCTTGCCCGCCTCGTCGCTGAACAAACCGAGGAAAGGACCGATCCCCGTCTCTGTGCAGGGGTCCCCTGACAAGCCCGCATCCGACCGTCCACCGCCCGTGCCTGAGCTCGTACTCGCCTCACCGGCGGTGCCGCTTCTGCCGCTCTGAGCGACCTCGCCGCCCGAACCTCCTGTGGCACTCGATCGCGAGTCTTTCGCATCACAAGCGGTCAGCAGCCACAGGAGCACTCCAAGCCATGGCAAACGCATCAGCGCCCTCCGTACGGCGAAGCAAGTGCACTCATCATGTCACAGCCGAAGCCGGCAGCCACGATTCACACGCTGTCAAGAAAGGCGCCGCCGCCGTCAGCGGCAGGGGCCATCCCGACGCGTGCGCGGTGGTTGCGTGAGCGGCAGTGGTGCTCCCGCGGCGACGCGCGTCCCACTCATTTTTGGGACACAACTCGGGCCGCACGACGCTGACGGAAGCGTCACGCTTCACGCCGAAACCTCTAGACGTGACGCGTGCTTGCGGTGTGTAACGGAGGCGCGTCGAGTGCGCTGACGCGGCGTAACTTGTCGAGTCGCACCTTGCCTCCCATGGATTTGGCGTTGCCAAACGATCGCCGCGGACTACACTTGTGCCTCAAGTCAAACGGAGGGAAGCGCTAAGCACCTGTCAGCATTGAGGGAATGAGCGAAGTACCAAGCGCCAGGTCCGCTGCTGCAGCGGATGACGAGGTAGGAACCGATCGAAAGACTCGGCGGATGGTTCCTCGGCAAACACGGTCGTAATGGTTGGAGCAAACCAGCGCGCTGACGCGCTGACAAAGGCCAATCAAAGTGTTGACGGGCAGAGCATGCCCGTCCTTTGAGTCCCTCATTCGTACAACGCGAGGTCGCCCGAACAGCCGTCGGGACGGTCCCCCGTGTGTGCCAGACCGCGTTGCAGCTCGGCGCGGTCTGGGCAGGGTCACGCGCGCGTCGTGAGGCATCGAACCGTCCAAAGGGACGATTAGGAGCGCGATCATGTGCGGAATCTTCGGCTACATGGGTGAACGTCCGAACGCTGCCGAGCTGGTGCTTTCGGGCCTGAAACGTCTCGAATACCGCGGCTACGATTCATGGGGGATTGCCGTCGCAAACGGCGGTCACGTCGCTGTGGACAAACGCGTCGGCAAGATCGGCGACGCGACGACCGTGCTTCCACTCAGCCAAATGGCCCTCGGCCACACGCGCTGGGCGACGCACGGAAGCGTGACGGATGAGAACGCGCACCCGCAGCTCGACTGCGGAGGGCGCCTCGCCGTGGTACACAACGGCATCGTCTCGAACGAGTCGCAGCTGCGGCGCGCGCTGGCACGAGCCGGGCATCGCCTGCGCTCGCAGACGGACACCGAGCTCATCGCCCATCTGATCGAGGACCTGATCGAGCAGGTGCCCGAAGGTCCGGAGCGGCTGGTGCACGCCACCATCGCCGCCTTCCGCAAGCTGCGCGGGCTGAACGCGATCACGGTGCTGGACGTGCGCCGCGGTGAGATGGTCGCAGCCAAGAGCGGCTCACCGTTGTGCGTAGGGTACGCGGAGTCCGGCTATCTGCTGGCGTCCGACCACGCTGCGCTCGTGGACCACACGCGCCGCGTGAGCTTCATTCGCGACGGTCAAGCCGTGCTGCTCAGCCGCAGCGGCGCACGCCTGTTCGACATGAACAGCGGGCACGAGGTCAGCGCCGAGATCACCGAGGTGCAGTGGAAACCCATCAACGTCGAGCGCGGCCCGCACCCCGACTACATGACGAAAGAGATCATGGAGCAGCCGGGCACGTTGCGCGACCTCGCCGAGCGCGCCCCGGCGTACGTGAACGACTTGGCCGCGCGCATCGAGCAGGCGCAGGACGTCTACCTCATCGGCTGCGGCAGCTCGGGGCATGCGGCGCACGCCGCAGAGTACCTGTTCGCCAAGGTCGCAGGCCGGCGCGTGCACTTCGTCACGGGCTCAGAGTTCTCGTTCCTGTACCCGTTTCTCGGCTCGCGCAGCCTGCTGATCGCGATCTCGCAGAGCGGTGAGACCATCGACGTGCTCGACGCCGTGCGGGCGGCGCACGAGCGCGGCGCGAGCGTCGCGGCGATCACCAACGTGGAAGGCTCCAGCCTGTGGCGCAGCGCGGACTTCACGGTGCCGCTGGGCGTGGGACCGGAGCGCTGCGTGCTCGCCACCAAGAGCCTGCTCGCGCAGCTCGGCGTGCTCATGCTCACGGCCTACGCCATGAACCGTCAGCTGGACTTCGCGCGCAGCTCCCTCGGCCGCGCCGCGGACGACATCGAGCGGCTGCTTCGCGCGCCGTCCCGCGCGGAGATCCAGGCCATCGCGCATGGCATCGCCGAGCGCCAGCACCTGTTCGTGCTGGGTCGGGGACCGAGCCACCCGCTCGCGCTGGAGACGGCGCTCAAGATTAAAGAGGTGAGCTACATGCACGCCGAGGGCTTCGCCGGTGGCGAGCTCAAGCACGGCGTCATGGCGCTGGTCGAGCCGGGCACACCTTGTATCGTGCTCGCACCGCAGGACGACACGCAGGCCGACAGCCTGGCGAATGCCATGCAGCTCAAGGCGCGAGGCGGCTACGTGATCGGCATCGCTGCGGAGACGCAATCTGCGTTCGACCATCACATCCGCGTCAACGACGTCGGCCCGGCCACGTTGATCAGCAGCACCGTGCCGGCGCAGCTGCTCGGCTACGAGCTCGCGCGGCTGCGCGGCCACGATCCGGACATGCCGCGCAACCTCGCGAAGAGTGTGACTGTCAAATGATCACTTGCGCGCGATCGTTCGCAAGCTCGACGTGAACCTCCGCGCGCGCCTGCTCGGGACGCTTGGCCGGCGACGGCCAGGCGTCGATCGGCAGACGCGCCGCGCGCTTGCCGTCCAGCCACAGCTCGAGCCCGGAGACATCAAGGGAACAGATGGCGGTGACGACCCTGCTACGTTCCGGCGCGCGCCGCGATATGTACGACTATCGTCGCAGCCGCGTAACGCAGCCCCGGCTCCGGCCGGTACGGCTGCGAGCGCAGCGGCAGCGTCGTGCTCGCCGAGCCAGCCCACACGCCCACACCAGGCGGCCCGCTGATCCTGCCGCCATCAGCTGCAGCGGTTGGCGACTATTCGCGTACATGCGCTCGCGGGCATACTGGTCCGTGCATGTCCACACGGCTCTCGTCCACCTCGTGCGCGCGCCTGCGCTCGCCCTGCGCGGCACATCTGTTACTCGCGTGGCTCCTCTCCGTGTCGAGCTGCTCATGTGACGAGCGCCAAAGGCCGCCCGTCAGCTATGCGAGCGACGGTGGCAGCTCGCTTCTCACGTGCGCCGAAGATCAGGTGCAGTGCGACGGGAACGTCGCCAGGGTCTGCGACGGCAAAGGCGGATACAAGCGCAGCGCGAGCTGCGCCGAGCGCGGTCAGCGCTGCCTGGCGGCGACCAGCACGCCGAGCGGCGACACGCGCCCGCTCGGCTGTGTGGTGTGCACGCCCGGCGAGGCCAGCTGCGCGAACGGCGTCGCCAAGTTCTGTCGGCTCGACGGCACTGGCTTCGACACTTTCGACTGCGACCCCATGCAAGGCATGGTGTGTGAAGCCAGCGGCTGCAAGGGAGCGTGCGCGCCCCCGCAAGTCACCGAGAGTTACATCGGCTGCGACTACTTCCCCACGGTCACGCTCAACCCGGTGTGGAGCGGCTTCGACTTCGCCATCGCGGTCTCCAACGCCAGCGACGCCCCCGCGCGCGTGGTGGTGACGCGCGGGTCCGACACGCTGCGCGAGCTCAGCATCGCCAGGGGTGCGCTCGAGGTGATCAAGCTGCCGTGGGTGAGCGCCCTCAAGGGCGGCGATCAAGACGCCTGTCAGATCCCTCCCGACCCCGGCGACAGTCGCATCGTGCAGGCTGGCGCATACCGCGTGCGCAGCGATCGACCGGTGACCGTGTACCAGTTCAGCCCGCTGCAGTATCAGCTCGGCAAGGGCTCGAGCGCGCCGGCTGGCTGCCCCGTCGGCACGCGATGTCCGGGCGGCGTCGTGGCGGAGTGTTTGTCGTACTCGAACGATGCCGCGCTGCTGCTGCCGGCGACGGCACTCACGGGGGACTACACCGTGCTCAGCTGGCCGTCTCAAGGCAACACCGCTTCGTTCTACGCGGTCACCGCGACAGCCGACGATACGCACGTCACGCTCACGGGCCGAGGCAGCTTCCGTCCGGGCGCGGGCGTGTCGCGGGGCGGCGATGCGTCGGTTACCCTGCAGCGCGGCGACGTCCTCGAAGTGGTCGCAAGTCACGGCAGCGAGCGCGCGGACGCCAGCGGCACGCGCGTGCACGCGGACAAGCCGGTCCAGGTGATCGCGGGTCACTCCTGCGCGAATATCCCGGACGGCGACACGCCCGCCTGCGATCACCTGGAGCAGGCGCTGTTTCCCACCCAGATCCTCGGCAAGGAGTACGTCGTCAGCTATCCGGCCGCCGTCGCCAGCCGCTCACCCCACGTCGTGCGCATCGCCGCCGTGGAAGCGGACACGCGCGTCCAATTCGATCCCGCGCTGCACGCCCCGATCACGTTGGGCCCGGGCGATGCACCGTTCGAGCTGCGCGTCGGGCGCTTCACGCGTGGCGCACCGGGCGAGCGCGGCAGCGAGGAGCCGCCCGTGGATCTGCACATCCGCGCGAGCAAGCCGATCGCCGTCGCGCAGTACATGCTGGGTCAGGGCGCCGTGCCGAGCGGCTCGGGCGATCCTTCCATGGCGCCCGCCGTACCGACGGCGCAGTACCGCAGCGACTACATCTTCACCGCTTCGACCACGTACGATGCAAACTTCATCAACGTGATCGCGCCCATCGGCACGGCTCTCACGCTGGACGGCGCGCCTCTGTCCGGCACGGCGACGGACGTGGGAGCGAGCAACTATCAGGTCATTCGCGCGCAGCTGCCTGCCGCTGGCAGCGGCGTGTATCGCTTGCACGCGGACGCTCCGGTCGGGCTCGCGGTGTATGGATATGGGCGGTACACCAGCTACATGTTTCCCGGTGGCCTCGATCTCAAGCGCATCACGCTCGTTACGCCGGACTGACGTATTGTGTCACCACACAGACACACCCAAAATCATCTCGGCCCGTCATCGACCATCGGCCTCATGTTAGACTAAAGCTAGCTGGCGTCAGCCCACGGCTGTTCGCAACCAGGGGTGCAGTGAATGGCAGTAACGAGTCGGCGCCCGAGGGCGTGGGTTGTCGCGTTGTGGGCGCTGTGCGCCTGTGCATCACCGAACCGCAGCCCCGATGTGCCGGACGGCGCAGCCGGTGAGCGAGCGGGTGCGGGCGGCGCTGCAGGCCGGAGCGGCAGCTCGGGCAGCTCGGGCCTTGCAGCCAATGGCGGCAACCCAGCGGCCGGCGCGAACAGCTACTCGGGCGCGGGCCGGGGCAGCGACCCGCTGTGCGTTCCGACCCGCTGCGAAGCGCAGGGCGTGCGCTGCGGCGCGATCCCGGACGGCTGCGGCGGCGTGCTGCGCTGCGGCAGCTGCAAGGCCGGCGAGCTGTGCGACCCTGGCAGCCACAGCTGCCGCGCGCTGACGGAGGCCTGTGAGGGCGCGAGCAAGCAGTGCGGCCTGATCCTGGACGCCTGCGGAAGCGCGCAACCGTGCGGCACGTGCAGCGGCGGCGCGGTCTGCGACGCCGCGAGCGGTCAGTGTGGCAGCTGCAAGCGGCGTGACTGCGCGGCGGTCATGGCGTGCGGCAAGCTCCCGGACGGCTGCGGAGGCACGCTCGAGTGCGGCGGCTGCGACGGCGATCTGACATGCGATGCAGTGAGCTACCACTGTCAGACGTGCGCTCCCACCACCTGCGAGCTGGAGCACGCGCAGTGCGGAACGCTCAGCGACGGCTGCGGCGGCGCGCTGCAGTGCGGCACGTGCAAGAGCGGCGAGCTCTGCGTCGACAACCGTTGTACACGCCCGCCCGCGCCGCCGAGCTGTCAGCTCGTACATGCCCAGTGCGGCGTGATCAAGGACGCTTGCAGCGGCGCCAGCGTCGACTGCGGCAGCTGCCCCCGCGGCGAGATCTGCGTCGACAATCAGTGTGAGAGCTGTGTGCCCAAGTCTTGCGGTGAGCTCGGCTGGGAGTGCGGCAGCGGCAGCGATGGTTGCGGCGGAACCTTGAGCTGCGGCACGTGCGGCTCGCCTGCCGCTGGCAGCGGCGGCGGCAGCGGGGAGCAGTGCTATCAGCATCAGTGCTGCGTGCCGCGCAGCTGCCCCGCGGGCGCCTGCGGAGAGCTGTCGGATGGCTGCGGTGGCAAGCTGCAGTGCGCGGCGTGCCCGGACGCTGCATCCGGCAAGCCGCAGGTGTGCGGCCTCGTGAGCGCCAACGTCTGCAGCGAATGCACGCCGAAGTCCTGCGCCGAGCTCGGCTGGCAGTGCGGAAGCGGTGACGATGGCTGCGGTCGCACGCTCGTGTGCCCGAGCTGCGCGGAAGGTACGTATTGCAACGTGCCTGGCAAGGCCGCGCACGTCTGCAGCGCGTGCACCCCGCGCAGCGGCTGCGAACCCGGAGAGTGCGGCGACATCTCGGACGGCTGCGGTGGCGTGATCAAGTGCGCCGGCTGCGGCAGCGGACAGGTCTGCGGCCAGATCACGGCCAACGTCTGCAACGTGTGCCAGCCGCTGGCCTGCCCCGCTGACAAGCAGTGCGGCGCCGTGAGCGATGGCTGCGGAGGCACGGCGGACTGCGGCAGCTGCGGCGCGGGACAGAAGTGCGTGAACAACCTGTGCTGCAAGCCGAAGAAGTGCGGCGATCCCGGCGTGGGCTGCAACACGAAGGACGACGGCTGTGGCGCAGCTCTCGACTGCAGCTGTCAGAGTCCCCTGGTGTGCGACGCGACGGGCAGTTGCTGCGCGCCGATCCGCTGCAGCGACGTGTGCAACCGGGGCGACTACAACGGGCCGGACGGCTGCGGCGCCAGCCTGCACTGTGACGCTTGCACGGCAGGTCCCGAATGAAGAAGACACTGGGACTCCTATTCGCCACGAGCTTGAGCCTCGCCGCTTGCAGCGGCGATGAGCCCGCGCGCGCTCCGACGCCGCAGCGCGACGCCGGCGCGGACGAGGACCGAGATGCCGGCCCACATGACGCGGGTCACGATGCGGCGCCCCCCGAGCGCACGGCCGTGTGCAGCGCGGACGGCTTCTGCTGGGAGCGACCGCTGCCGCAAGGCGAGACCTTGCGCGCGCTGTGGGCGGCGAGCGAGCGGGACGTGTGGCTCGTGGGCGATCACGGCACCCTGCTCCATCACGACGGCACGCGCTTCCGCGCCGAGCCCCTCGCGCAGCGTGTGCAGCTGCGCGCGGTGCACGGCAGCGCTGCGGACGACGTGTGGGCGGTCGGCGACGGAGGCGTCGTGCTGCACTACGACGGGCAGAGCTGGCAGACGCAGTCGCTGAGTCAGCTGTTCGGCAGCACGGCAGACGATCGAGCCACGTTGCACGGCGTGTACGCGGCCGCGCCCGACCAAGTCTGGGCGGTGGGCTCCACGGGCGTGCGCGCGCTGATCGCGCACTTCGATGGCGAGAAGTGGTACAATCAGCTGCTGTCCGTGGAGAGCGACGGCGTCCTGCACGCGGTGTGGGGCCTCGGAGAGTCGCGCCTGTGGGCCGTGGGCGACAAGGGTCTGACGCTCAGCTTCGATGGCGCGACGTGGCGACAAGACAAGAGCGCCACGCAAGCTGCGCTGTACGCGGTGCACGCGCTCGACGAGCAAAATGTCTGGGCAGTGGGCTCGGGCGGCGCGGCCGTGCGCTGGAACGGGGTGGCCTGGGCCAACGCGAGCAGTGGACTGTCTGGCAACCTGCTGAGCGTGCGCGTGCTGGGCGCGCCGCCGCCGATGGCTGCAGGCGCTCCGGCGCCCGTGCCCGTCGCTGGTAGCGGCGGCGCAGGCAGCGTGCCGGCTGCACCCGAAGGCCCGTGGCTATGCTGGGCGTTCGGCGAAAAGGGCCGCGTGTTTCGCCACAACGGCAGCGTGTGGGCAGAGCTGCCGAGCGGCACGAGCCACGCGCTGTACGCTGCGGCGCGCATCGGTAAAGACGTGCTTCTTGCGGCGGGCGAGCTGGGTCAGATCTCTCGCTTCAACGGGGACGCGCGCCAGAGCCTCAGCGAGGGCTCGCGCAGACATCGGCTCGGCCTGTGGAGCGATGCGCTCGGCGTGTGGTCGGTCGGCGACTCGATCGAGCGCCGCGACGCGGGCGGCTGGGCCGAGCTGCAGAGGCCCGTGGAGCGCGCGCTTTACGGCGTCTGGGGCGATGGCAAGACCGCGTGGGCCGTGGGCACCGCGGGCAGCGTGCTGCGCTTCGAGGGCGGTAGCTGGCGGAGCGTGCCGCTCAGCGCTGCGGCCTCGAGCTTCCTGCACGCGATCTACGGGGCCGGGCACAGCACGTGGATCGTGGGCGATGCGGGCCTCAGCCTGACGGCTGCCGCTGGTGGCTTCGTCAAGGTTGCGACACCGGTCAAGACCAACCTGCTGGACGTGTGGGGCGCGGCGGACGATCAATTCTGGGCCGTGGGCGACGGCGGCGTCGTGCTGCGCTGGGACGGAATGGCCTGGCTCAAGGTGCCGACGGGTGCGATGGGCGGCGTGACGCAACAACTGCGCGCGGTCTGGGGCAGCGCAGCCGACGACGTGTGGGTCGTGGGCGCGGAGAGCACGATCCTGCACTGGACCGGCGCTCGCTTCGAGACTCACTCGCGCGGCTCCGGCTACACGCTCAATGACGTCTGGGGACGCGCGCGCGACGACGTGTACGCGGTCGGCAGCGGGGGCCTGCTCCTGCACTACGACGGCAGCTCATGGCGCCAGCTCGACTCCGGCACGAGTCGCGCCTTGCAGAGCGTCATCGGCGACATGCAAGGTCGCCTCTATGTGGCCGGACTGGATGGCGCGCTGCTCGTCCGGTCCCCATAAGCCGCTCACAACCGAACGCAGGCGTTTGTCGCCGGCCGCGATCACCTCTAGGGTAAGGGCATGCGTTCGACCTGCATCGCGCTCCTTTGCCTTGGCTTTGTGCTCTCGATGACGGCATGCGATCCGGCCCTGACGCTCGAAGCGAAAGCTGGCTGCGGCGAGGCCACGCCCGAAGAGTCGCGCGAGGGTCCGGAGCATCTGCCCGGGCGCGAGTGCATCAGCTGCCATCGTGGCTTCTCTGCGGCGGGTACGGTGTTCGAGTCTCTCGACTCGAGCTGCGACACCGGCGTCGAGGGCGCCACCGTGGAGATCCTGGACATGGACCACAACCTGGTCTTCTCGATGACCACGAACGCCGTGGGTAACTTCTACACGAAGCGGCGGTTGCCATCGCCGTACTACGCTCGGGTGATCGGACCGGACGGTCAGATGACAGAGAAGCCGGATTCGCTGAGCGAGGGCAACTGCTCGCGCTGCCACCGCATCCAGCCCGTGGAAAAGGCTCGCGGCCGAGTCCAATTCACTTCGCCCACCCCGCCACGTGACGCAGGGACCAACGATGCCGCCACCGGCACCGTCGAGTGAGCACCCAACCGCGCGGCGCACTGCACCCGTCGAGCCACGGACTTCCGGGCAGTCTCTACGCATGTAGTGGAGATAGATTGCCGATCGGGTCAATACCGACGCTTAGTCAGTCAGCTGGACATTAGCTGAAGCGTCATGCGTCGAGGTCAGGCCGCTTCCCACGTTAGCTATTGGCGGTCTGACAGGGTCGGAGCACGTTTCGCGTCTGTGTACGCAGCACGCCTATCAAGCCGGTGTGTGCCTCGCTGACTCCCAGTGCGCTTCATGGAGAGCGCCAGCCAGCCACGAGGCCCTGCTCTGTCGGTTTTCACGCCCGGTGAGCCTCGACTCGCACGCTGCAAACACCTTCAATGACCGGATTGCTTGCGCTCAGACGCTCGAACGGCTTAACGTCCGCGCTGCGCCAAGCAGTAGGCGTAACCACGCACCCCAGGGGAAAGTCCGTGCCGAAGTCGCGCACTCAGGCCGCAAAGCTCTCCGATTCTGCCTTGCTCCAACTGGACAACCAGTTGTGTTTCGCTCTGCACAGCACGTCGCGCCTGGTGATCCGCAAGTACCACGAGGTGCTCGAGCAGCTGGGAATCACGTACCCTCAGTACCTGGTGCTGCTCGTGTTGTGGGAGTGGGATGAGACGGACTACCCCACGCCGAACTATCTCGCACTCGGCAAGAGGTTGGACCTGGACTCCGGAACGCTGACGCCTCTGCTGAACCGCATGGAAGCCGGTGGTCTCATCAGTCGGAAGACGCCCGCCCACGACAAGCGTGAGCGTTACATCAAGCTCACGCGAGCGGGTCGCGCCCTGAAGCGTCGCGCGCGCAAGGTGCCTATCACCTTGATGGACAGCACGCCCGTGCCGTTCGATGATCTCGTCAGCTTGCGCAGCGCTCTACTGCGCCTGCGCAGCGCGCTCACTACGCCGGCCTGACGGATCACTGTCGCCCGCAGGCGAAGTGCTCCAGCTTGAAGCGGCGATAGTCGGTCGAGCGTCGTGCCGAGAGCCCGGGATGGGGGATGCGCCCGAAGTCCGTCGAGCTCTGCAGGCTGCAGCGCGCAGTCAGCTGCTCACGCAGCCGCGCAGCCGTGCGCGCGTACGAGGCCTCCGTGTTGACCGAGAGCAGCCACAAGCTGCCGCTGCTCGAAAGCGCCTCGAGCTGCGCAAGTGCTTCCGGCCGGATGCGGATCGAAGGCACGCGCACGAGCGGCAGTGAGCTGGCGCATTGATTGCGCACGAGCTGTTCCAGGCGCGCGTACGTGACCAGTACCGCGCGCGCACCGCTGGCCGCCGTGAGCGGCGCGCAATCTGCCGCGTCCAGACGGTTGAGATCGGCCTTGAAGAAGCCGCGCCCCGTGAACACGAGCCCGAGCGCGAGGACCAGGTGTATCAGTGCGCAGCCCGCGACCGCGCGCTGCACGCGGCTGCTCGTCGCCGCCGACAGCAGCCAGCGCAGCCACAAGCACGGCAGGACCGACCACAGCAGCAGCGCGTAGCGCGGATGATCGACGCCGAAGCCGCACGCGACGAGCCAACACGCCGCGTGCGAGAGCAAAAACAGCGTCGCTGGGCGCGTGGAGCGCGCGCGCAGTGCCAGCAGAACGGCCCAGCCGCACGCGAGCACACATGCGAGACCCAGCGCCGCCCACGGCCACGGCAGCGCCGCTTCGCCCGTTAGACCGAGCCCGTAGAAGACCGCAAGTGTGCGCCACTGCCACTGTGGCAGCGAGAGCACTAGCCCGTCGTGCACCGAGCCGTGCAGCGGGGACGCCGCGCGCAGCGCGAGCAAGGCCGCGCCCGCGATCAGCGCGATGCCCGCGGCCGGCAGCCAGCGGCGGCGCTCGCGTGCGCTGCGCAGCGCGAGCCACACGGCGTCGTGCGCGACGAACAGCGGATCGAGGTAGCTCGCGAGCGAGCCGAGCACGCTGCCCGAGACGAACAGCGCCCCGCTCGCCACGCCCGCAGGACGCACGTGCCAGAGCGCGAGCGCGCGCAGCGCCTGCGCCAACCACAGCAGCGGATACCAGCGCGCCGCTCCGGCGTAGAACAATACGAGCGGGTGCGCGGCGGCGAGCACGAACAGGGCGCGCGGCACGGCCAGCTCGCGCGCGAGCGCCAGGCTGCCGAGCGCGATCGCAGCCGCGCTCACCAGCACGCGCGCCCCCTGCAACCACAGCGGCTCCGGCCCGAGCGCGGCGAGCGCGCGATCGAGCAGCGGGAGCCAGGGCGGGTGGACATCCTGGCTCAGCGCAGCCCACAGCTGCGGCGCGGTGGCATCGAACGCGAGCTCGATGCTGAACCACTCGTCGTCGAACGGCACGCGCACGGCGGCGAGGCTCAGGGCAGCACACGCCCAGACGAAGAGCAGCACGCCAAACGCCTTGGGCTGGAGACGCGGTGCAGGCACGCGCCGTCAGGCTTCCGCGACGACCTGGGTCAGACGTTCGAGCGCGGCTTCGATCGTGGCGAGCTCCGGACCGAAGGAGAAGCGCATGTGCTGCGCGAAACGCGAGGGGCGGCCACGACCGTGCCGGCGCTGACCGGGATCCACGTCGAAGAACGCGCCCGGCACGGTGATCACACGCTTCTGCAGCGCGGCGCGGAAGAAGCTCTCGCCGCTGCGCAGCGACTCGGGCAAGCCGCTCAGATCACCCCAGCAGTAGAACGTGCCTTCGGGCACGGCGTCGAAGCGCACGCCGAGGCGCTCGAGCCCGGACACGAGCAGGTCGCGCTTCGCGCGGAATGCCTGCTGGATGGCCGCAGTCTCGCGCTGCACGTGCTCTTGCGTGAGCAGCTGCGTCGCCGCGCGCTGCATGGGCGCAGAGCCGCCGCCGTCCATGAACGAGCCCGCCGAAGTGATGGCCTCGATCACGCGGCGCGGTCCGAGGGTCCACGTCACGCGCCAGCCGGGATAACGCCAGTTCTTTGTCAGGCCGTCGAAGATCACGATCGGATCGCGCTCGACGTCCTCCACGTACGCGGCGGCGCTCACGATCGGCTCCGAGCCTTGCCAGATGTAGTGCGAATAAAACTCGTCGAGGAGCAAGCTGCAGTCGTACTTGCGGGCCATGCCCACCCAGCGCGCCAGGTCCTCGCCCTGCACCAGCTTGCCGGTCGGATTGCAGGGGTTACTCAGCAGGATCGCGGACAGCCCGCGGCCCAGGATCTCGCGCTCCAGCTGCTCCGGCGTGAAGCGATAGCCGCTGCCGGGGTCGAGCAGGATCGGGATGGGTGTGAAGCGCCGGAAGATGTCGAGCAGCTCTTCGTACGCCGTGTAGTCGGGCAGGAAGTGTCCGAGATTGATCGACGAGATCGCCGCGCAAGCGCGCATCAGAGAGACGCGCCCGCCGCCGGAGACTGCCACGTTGTGAGCCGTGTATTGCGACGACAGCCCGCGCCGCAGCAGCCGGTTGTACATGTCCGCGATCGCTTCGCGCAGCTCCCACAATCCGCCGACCGGCGCGTAATCCTGATCGAAGCGCTCGATCGCGACGTCCAGCTTGCGCTGCGGTGCGCCCGGCAGCTCACCGGTGTCCGGCTGCCCCTGCCCCAGGTTGCACCAGTCGGCGTGATGCATGCGGAAGCCGAGCCGCTCGGCCTCCGTCATGACGTAGATGACGCCGGTGCGCGGCACGCTGCGAAATGCGCTGGGAGATCTGAGCTCGGTCTCGTCCGACATGCGCACGACCGTAGCGTGGATCGCGCGCTGCTCACAGGGGCTGCAAAGCCGGTCGTTCCGTGCGAGCGTGCAGCCATGGCGATCGGCCGCTCGTTCTGCGTCCTTCTGTGTGTCGGGTTGTACGCGTGCAAGCACCAGCCGCCAGTCGACCGCCGCGCTGCGAACGAGCTGCCCGCCCGCGCGGATCTCGTGTTTCGCGGCAGCTGCGATGCCTCGGGAGCGGTCGCGCTCGAAGCCCAGCGCTTCGCAGTCGCAGACGACGAGGACAACATCCTGCGCGTATACGATGCGCGCGCGCCGGGGGCGCCGCTCTCGGCCTCGGACCTGACGCAGGCGCTCGGTCTGCTCGGCGCGGGCGGCGCGAAGGAGGCCGACCTCGAGGCAGGCACACGCCTCGGCGATCGCGCGCTATGGCTGACCTCACACGGGCGCAACAGCCGGGGCGAGCGCAAGCCGAGCCGCATGCGCTTCTTCGCCACCAGCATGCCCCGACGCGGCGAAGCGGCCGAGCTGTTCGGGCAGCCGTACGAGTCGCTGCTTTCCGACTTGATCGGAAGCCCGGAGCTCGCGCGCTTCCAGCTGGAGAAAGCCGCCGCGCTAGCGCCGAAGAGCCCGGGCGGCCTCAACATCGAGGGCCTCAGCGCGCGCCACGATCAACGCTCGGTGTTCATCGGCTTCCGCAATCCCGTGCCGCAGGGCCGCGCGCTGCTCGTGCCCGTGTACAACCCGCTGTCGGTCGTGCACGGCCAGCGGCCGGAGCTGGGTCCAGCCACGTTGCTCGACCTGGGCGGGCTCGGCATCCGCGCGATCGCGCTGTGGCGCGACCAGTACCTGATCATCGCCGGCGTCGCGATCAACTACGAAGACGACGCCCGCGACTCGCGCCTGTTCCGCTGGGACGGCGAGCACGCGCCGGAGCCGCTGCACGTCGATCTGCACGACTTCAACGCCGAAGCGCTGGTGCCGTTCGACAGCGAAGAGCGCGTGCTGGTGCTGAGCGACGACGGCGAGCGCGCGGTGGATGGCAGCCCCTGCAAGGAGCTGCGCGACCCCGCGCGAAAGAGCTTTCGCGGGCGCTGGGCCCAGCTGCCGGCGCGCTGAGGCGCGCGCGGTCAACCGGGACCCACGCATTCGCTCAGCCAGCCGCGCCGGACAGGAGCGCGCGACCAACCACCTTCAAGGTCAACGTCGGCTTCACGCCCTCGAAGATCGGCAGCACCTGCGCGTCGATCACGTAGCGGCTGATCGGATACTCCTCGGCGTAGCCCCAGCCGCCGTGCAGCAGCTGGCCGGTCTGCGAGATCTCGACGGCCGCGTCGCACGAGAACAGCTTGGCCTGCGCGGCGAGCGGCGCTGCGGCGCGCTCGTCCGCATCCATCGCGAGCGCGGCGGCGTAGGTGATCGCGCGCGACGCGGCGAGGCGGTGCGCCATGCGGCCGAGGTGGTACTGCGTGAGCGGGAACGTGATGGTCGGCTTTCCGAACTGGATGCGCTGCGTCACGTATTCCGCCGTCTTCTCCAGCGCGGCCTGCGCCACACCACAGGCGCGACCGCCCGTCTGCAAGCGGCCCGCGCCGAAGCCGGCCATCTGCAGGTAGAAGCCCCTGCCCTCGCCCTCGGGGCCACCCACGAGGTGCGTCTCGGGCACGAACCACTGCTCGAACGCGAGCGTGAAGCTGTGCATGCCGCGGTAGCCGGGCGTGCGATCCGCCTTGCCCTCGAGCCGGCCGCCGCCGGGCTGCGTGCACTCGAACTCGTGGCCGGGATACGAGGGCTTCTCGACGATGAACAGCGACAGGCCCTTCGCGCCCTTCTTCGGATCCGGATCCGTACGAGCGAGGAGCGCGATCACGTTGGCGCGGCCCGCGAACGTGCACCAGGCCTTGGCGCCCTCGATGAAGTAACCCTTGACGCCGTTCTGCTCACCCTTCGTGGCCTTGCAGCTGACGGAGGCGACGTCACTGCCCACGTTCGGCTCGGTCACGGAGATCGCGATCATGATCTCGCCCGAAGCTGCGCGCGGCAGCCAGGTGCGCTTCTGCTCCTCCGTGCCGCCCGCGAGCAGCGCCTTGGCCAGGATCTCGGGGCGCGTGATGAGCGAACCCGCCGCGGCGAGCGACGCGCGCGACAGCTCCTCGGTGGTCAGGATCATCGCGAGGTTGCCGAGCTCGTGGCCGCCGTAGCTCTCGGGGATCGACAGACCGAAGTAGCCCAGCTCACCCATCGAGCTGATGAGCGTCTCGGGGATCAGCTCGTCGTGACGATGGATGCGCTCCGCCTGCGGCGCGACCTCGCGCTCCGCGAACTGGCGCACGGAGTTGCGAACCTCGGCGACCGTGGCGTCGAGGGGCCAGCTGGTGCGGCCGAGCTGGTCCGCGACGAAGCGGCCGTTCTCGCGCACGAGCGACTCGTGGCCAGCCTTGAGCAGCGCAGCTTTCACGCTCGCCGTGGCGCCGAGCACCTCATCCGTCAGATTCAGGTCGGACGCGATGGGCTCGAGCCGATCGCGCACGCTGCGGAACAGGTCCGCGGACGCCGCGAGCGCGAGGTTCTTCAGGTGGGCGTCCGCCTCCGGCGTCTCGGCCACCCGCAACAGCTCCTGCGCAGCGCGCGCCTCGGTCGCAGCGTAAGCGACGCGATCGACGACGACCTGGTGGTCATCGATCGTCTTGCCCTGCTGCGTCAGCATCGTGGCTCGGGCGACGGCGAGGTCGGTCAGACGGGTGGTAGCAGAGACGAGGGTGCGGGCATCTTCCATGGTCTTATCGCTCACTGGGTCCGAGTTGGCGCGGCAGCCTACAGCGACAACGGTCGCTCGTCCAAGACACCTAGGTCGCACGCGCCCGACTGAAAGGGTACGTCGGGCCCAAAAACGTATTCCGCACGCGGTCTACGTCACTGAACCGCAGTTTGCCAGGCCTTTTGCGGCCCGCCCTGGGGGTTGGCTCCGGCCGCCAGCTTCACGGGGCGGGCGGGCGCAAACCCAGCCCACCCTTTACTCGGCCAGCAGCTGAGGGCGGCTGGCGAGCTGCGGCTCGGACGCTCGCGGCAGGCTCACGACGAACGTCGCGCCCCGGCCCGAGCCGGCACTTTCCGCACGGATCTCGCCGCCATGCAGCAGCACCAGCTGCTTGGCCACGGACAGCCCGAGCCCCAGGCCCTTGTGACTGCCCGGGCGAGCCTGCGTGAACGCGTCGAAGACGCGGCCCAGCAGCTCGGGCTCGATGCCGCAGCCCGTGTCCGCCACGTGCACTTCGAGCGTCTGCGCCTGCACGTGGAGCTGCACGTCGATACGCCCGCCTGCTGGCGTGAACTTCACCGCGTTCGCGAGCAAGTTGCTGAACACCTGCCCGAGGCGCGCGGCATCCGCGTACAGCAGGTCTTCGTCGCCGCCCGCAGCGTCCGCGCCCAACACTGCCAGCGCGAGGTTCTGCTGCTTTCGCTCGGCGCGCGGCGCGATGCCCTCGAGGGACCGCTCCAGCACCGGCGTGAGGCGCATCAGCGCCAGGTCCAGGTGCAGCTGTCCGGAGCGCGAGCGCGCCGTCTCGATGAGATCTTCGATGAGATGCGCCTCGTCTGCCACGCTGCTGCGGAGCAGGCTCAGCTGGCGCCGCAGCTCGGTCTCGTCAGACAGCTTGGAGTCGAGCAGCAGCTGGATCCGCAGCGCGCTGCTCATGATCGGCGCGCGCAGCTCGTGCGAGACGTGCGCGAGGAGCAGCTCGCGCGTTCGGTTCTGCAGCTCGTGCTCGCGCACGGCCGCGAGGTGCCGCTGCCTCGCCGTGAGCAGGGTCTCGAGCAGCTCGGCGTATACCGCGAAGCGCTGCGGGCTCACTGGCTGCGTGTCCCGCAGCACGGCGAGCGCGCGCGCCTGGCTCGTACCCTGCGCGTGCGCCATGCGCAGCGCGTCGTGCGACGTCGCGAAGCGCGACATGCAGTAGCCGAACAGCACCACCGCCCCGGACTCGAGCGGCAGCGCGCGCACGCGCAGCAGCTCGATGAAGCTGGCCTCGCAGCTCTCGGCGGCTGTGCGGCAGCGCTCTGCCAGCTCGCGCTCGAAGTCTCGCAAGGCGGGCAGGCGCTCTGGCTCGCACAGCAGCGCGAGCAGCGGGGCTTCGCCGCGGCGCGCAAAGCACACGCCGCCGTCAGCCGCGAGACACACGATGCCCAGGCCCGTCGCCTTCGCGAAGTCCTCGAACGTCTCCTCGAACGCGTCTGCCGGCGAGACGCGCTCTGCGTCGACCAGCACGGCCGTCTGCGCCACACTCGCGCTGCGGACGAGGTCCGACATCTCAGGCCTCGCCCGCCCCTCGACCTGAGCGCGCCGGCTTCGGTGCGCTCGACGCGGGCAGCGGCTCACCAGCGGCGATGGCCTCCTCGATCGCCGGACTGCGCCGCGCCGGTGCGCGCGCGAGCAGGCCGTAGTAGCGCGAGAACGGCAGCTGCGGCACGGGATCGGCGTCCTTGGCCTCGGGCTCGGGCAAGATGTGGAGGCCGCCGCGGTCGATCACGTATTCGCGCGTGACCTGCAGGTTGTTCCGGCCGCGCACCTTCGGCACGGCGATGGCGCGGCGCAGGATGGTCGAGACTTCCACGTAGCTGAGCAGCACGATGTTGTCCACGAGCTGCGAGCCGCTGAGGGTCTCACTGATCTGGGAGACACCGAGCAGCTCGGGACTCTCGTAGTTGAACACCACGAGCACGCCACGCGCCTTGCAGTACGCCGTCAGCGCGTACAGAAAGCCCGTGACCTCCTCCGGCTGAACGCGCTCGTACAGCGCGAGCGAGTCGAACACCGCGCGCTTGATGTCGTGCTTCTCGATCAGTCCCACGATGCGATCGAAGTGCACGTCCAGCTCCAGCTCGAGCGGGGAGTCGTACAGCATGACGAGCCGCTGTTCTTCGAGGAGCTTCGTGATGGGCAGGCCGAGGGTCTCGACGTTGCGGCACAGCTGCGCCGGCGGCTCATCGACGGAGACCAAGAGACCCGTCTGCCCCAGCTCCGCGCCCGCAGTCAGGAACTGCAGGCCGGCAACGGTCTTGCCGGTGCCCGCGATTCCGCTGATCATCGTGATCGAGTCCCCGTACAAGCCCCCGCCGAACAGCTCATCGATCGCGGGCGAGCCGAAGCTCTGCAGCTCCTGCGACATGCGCTTGGGCGGGCGAGCGTGGCGAGATGCGGCGCGCTGATAAACCACCACGCCACGCTCGCTCTCGAGACGGAGTGTGTGCCGGCCGGCGACGTAGTCTTGGCCGCGCGCTTTCACCACCTCGAGCGTTCGATGGCTCGCGCGCTCCGAGGCGCGATCGAGCGCGATCACGGTGTCGAACAGGTAGCGCTCGTGCACGAGCTGCGCGCCCGACGCGCCGTCCGACTCTCCGGTCACCAAGGTGGTGATGCCGAGGCGGCTGAGCGACTCCACCAACTGGTGCAAGCTCTGCCGATAGCTACGAGACGGAACCTGCTCGCCGGCGAGGCGCAGCGGCGTCAGACCGTCGATCACCAGGCGCTTGGCGCCGAGCGCCCGCAGCTCCTGGGCGAGCACGCCGTCCTCGACCCTCACATCGTTGAGCAGAACGGCCGGGGTCGTCTCGATCAACTTGACGAGGCCTCGCTGTGCGAGCGACCCGAAGTCCCAGCCGAAGCCGCGCGCATCGCGCAGCAGCTTCTCCGGTGTCATCTCGAACGAGATCAAGAGGCCAGGCTCCTGCGACTCCATGGCGCCCGCGTACAAAAAAGCGAGCGCCAACGTAGTCTTACCCGAGCCGGCGGGCCCTTCGAGCAGCACGTTGTTCTGGCGGACGACGCCGCCCTTCAGCACGGCGTCCAGGCCGTCGATGTGAAACCGCACGCGGTCCGTCATGTGCCACTCCACGCGCGAGTCGGAGGGTGCTGCGCTCGCGTGAAGTAGCTGAGTAGCAGCTGTCTCCCGGCATGCCAACGCGTCTGTGCCCCTGAGTGTCACGCATTTGCGCCACATGACGCTCCGCAACCAGGGGCAGAGCTGTCACAGCGAATCGCGGCAGGAGATCAGGCCGGCAGAGCTTCAGCGCGGTAAACAGTGAGGCCATCCCGCATGCTGACGCCGAGCTGCGCGAGCATGGACATGAGCCGCGCCGAGGCGTGATTCGCCGCGGCACGCATCACCGTGACTTGCAGGACCACACGCTCCGCGAGACAGCGCTGGATACGCTGGAAGAAGGCAGAGGCGGCTTCGTCCGCTCGCTGAATGAGCATCACCACGGTCGTCCCGAACGAGCGCGAGATCGCGCTCCACTGCGACCAGTCAGCGTCGCGTTCCACCACCAGCACGTGCACGGCTTGCATAACAGTCGCCTCTCCTCGTAACGCTACGGATAGTTTCTTCGCTGCCGTGAGCCGTTTGATGTTCGTCAAACGGTTCACGGTGCAGACGATCGGCCGCAGGCTGTGGGCTCACAGTCGCGGCCGAGTCGACTCAGCGAAACAGCGGGCGTCGGCTGCGGCTCAGGACCGCCAGTAGCAGCAAGCTGCCTAGCACGCTGCCGATCCAACCCGCGGTGCTCGGGTGGTCCCAGCGTCCAGAGAACAGCAGGTTGCCGAGCAAACCGCCCAGGAACGATCCGGCGACACCGAGCAACATCGTGGCGAGCAGACCCATGTGCTGACGCCCAGGCATGACCGCACGAGCGATGAACCCAACGACCAGACCGAAGATCAAGAATCCGACCAAGTACATGAATACCTCCCGCGCTTTACGCGCTCCTCACTCGAGTGTCACTGCACGTCACGTGCCGAGTGGCTCGCGAGCGTGCGTAACGCGACGCGGGCACGGAGCACGAAAGCGCGCGCGCCCCACAGAGGCGCGCTTGTGACGCGCTGCCGCGCAGCGCTGCATCGCCCGACGAGGTCTGCAGCTCATGGCTGAGCCAATTCTGAGGCACGTCGCTTGCAGCGGCGTGCGGGAACGCGTCGATCACCGAGAGGAAAACCCAACCCATGGCTACGAGTCTGCCGGACCTGCCGCAAGACCTGCCCGAGCCCGAGCCCAAAGAGGTAGATGAGAAGCTCTCGCTTCAGCTGCGGCACTTGGCGGAAGATGCGGTCTTGCGCGGCGCGCCGCAGGGCGAAGAGCGCTGCGCCAACTGCTTGTACTACAGCGACAGTTCGCAACAGATCAGCTATTGCTGGCACATGAAGCTGCGCATCCTGGTGGGTGAGAGCTGGTGGTGTCAGTGGTGGCAAAGCAACGAGGATTGAGGCGGACGATTGATGTGAGAAGCGCACCACGGCCACGGCTACTGCCAGGAGAGCTCGATGTTAGGAATGAAAGAAATCCGAGTCAGCAAGGTCACGACGAATCCCGCGGACGACTGCATCGAGGCCTGCACATGGGCGGAGCTCGCGTGCTTGGCGTGTGCCGAGATGTGCTTGAACGATCTCGCAAACGAGGAGCTCTCGCTGTGCGTGCAGCTGAGCCTCGATTGCGCCGAGGTGTGTTGGACCACGCGGAAATTCGTTGCCGACGCGCTGGTGGTAGCGCCGGACCTGGTGCGCGAGCAGCTCGATCAGTGTGCGCTGGCGTGTGCCGCGTGCGCCGCGGAGTGCAGGCGCCAGGCAGCGAGCGTGCGCGAGCTTGCGAGTTGCGAACAGACTTGTAGTCGGTGCGAGCGGCTGTGCCGCAGCATGCAGCTGCGTGTCGCGGCGCTCGACTAGCACGGTCACGTAACCGTCACCCTAACCGTGACCGATCTCAGTTCGAGAGCGGTTACGGTTACGGCTACGTCAGGTAGCTGAGCCGCTTCGCGGCTCACAAGCAAAAAGCTCGGGAGGGGTTGGTGCCGCAGCACCACGTCCTCCCGAGCTTTTTGTGTTGTTAGTTGACTGTCAGGTCGCGCCGGCGGCGTTGCTGTGCGGTTGAGTGCGGTTGGTGCTGCCTGCCACGTACTCTTGCACCGCCTGCGCCGTGCTGCCGAGTCGTTGTGTCAGGTCGCGGGCACCGTCGCTCAGCTCGCGACGCAGCTGCGCACCGGTCTTGGGCGAGAGCAGCACCGCCGCCGCCGCACCGACCACGGCACCTGCCGTGAACAGTGCTACCGAGGGCAGCACCACGTCGGTCAGCGTGTTGCGGCGCTTCTCGAGGCCGAGCGCTGCCAGGATGTCATCTCCACTGATGCTCGGAAACGATTGCAGTCGGTTGCTTAGGGCCGTACGAAACATGTGATCTCTCTCCTCGTGTGGCTGGGGTTCGATGTCGGATCAGTCAGGGCGCAGGCGTCTGCCCGAGGGCGCTTTGAGCCCGCTCCACCACGCTGTGCAGCGCGGCGTTGACGAGCGGTGGCGCGAGCGTCTTTACAGACAAGCGCATCAGCAGCTGCCCGACGGGGGAGCGCAGGCCGCCGCCCAGCACGAAACCCACGCCGGCAGCGACCGCGAGCGTGGCGTACGGGTTCTCCTGCATGCGCTTCGTCAGCGATGCGTCGACTGCCGTGTACAGAGTGCTGAGTGATTGCAGCGCATCATCCGCCGACTGCGTGAGCGTGACCTGGTCATGAGCGGGCTGCCGCCGAGCTTCTGGCTCTGCCGCTGGGCCTGGCCCTGAAACTGTCGAAGTTTGATCCAACATGTGTCATCTCCAGGTGGATAAGCGTGCCAGGGCGTACCCGCCCGCTACCGCACAGAACAAGGCCGTGAGCGGCTTCTCGCGTGCGAACTCGCGCACGCGTACGTCCCAAGTCTCCGCACGCACTCGCACTTCATCCAGTGTGTCACGGGCCTTGCCGACCCACTCCAACGTGTTTTCGGTTTGCATAATCTCCCCGGGCTTTGCGCTGGGCGAACCCTGGGGGGCTGAAGCATCCACCATGCCACGCGCGAAAGCCGCGCTTCCCAGAGCTGAGGCCCAGGTCAGCACAGAAAGATCTCGCTAGCGCGCCTCACCTGGGGCAGCTCGGCGCGCTCGCGAACGACCTAACGGTCACAGGCGCCCTCAGGCTCGCGCGCTCGGCCTGATCGACGCCGGGATGCGCGAGCTCGCATTACCGTTCGTCAGGCGCGGGGTGCTGGACACATCATAGCCGAGCTCCGCCAACGCACGTGCCCGGCGCTGTGCCGAGTACACGAGCACGCCGCTCGCAACCATGCCCGCGGTCGCCACCGCCGTGCGTAGTACGATTGAGAGCGTGGAGCTCGTGTGTGCACGCTGCGCCCGCTGCGTGCGCCGCGCCAGAGACATGCTGATGAAGAACGCGCACGCCGCGGCCACGCTCCAACCACCCACCGCGGTCACATTGACTGCCGTGTGAGCCATGTGTTTCGTGCGTTGCTCGAGGCGGTTCAGCGAGTCCAGCAGCTGTTCGCGCGCGGTGCGCGCGGTTCGCTCCAGCTCGGCCGGGCTCGGCTCGTGTTGATCGCTCATGACACTGTGCTCCCGTGCTGTGGCAAGTTGGACAACTGCGTCGCGGATGCGGTGGCCGAGGCCGCCTTGTCCACGCGCTTGCGCGTCCCCCAAATCACGAAGCCCGTCGACACGAGCGCGACGACGAGGTCGACGGCCGCCGCCGTCAGCAGCGCGGCGGCAGCGCTACCTCCGCGCAGCAATACGATGGCCGCGGCGACCAGGGATAGGGCGATGGCCAGGAGCAAGCCACTCCCGGTCAGAACGATCAGCGCCACGGCGGCGCGCGTGAGCACGGATTTCGATTCGAGCTTGAGCAGCTCGAGCTCCGCTTTCACGAAGACCTGCCCCTGCTCGTAGATCGAGCGCAGGAGCTCTGGCACAGAGGGTTCAGGGGTTTGCGGCGCGCTGGTAGGCATGTCCGCGAAAGTTTGCAAGACATGTACCGCGCGACTGCCCCACGGCGGCCTGACTCGCGTCAGTCACGCCTGCCCTCGACAATCACAGCGGCGGTCGCTGGGGCCGCACCGCAACGGCGCGGCTCCCGACCTCGCCTTGACACAATCGCCCCCCTGGCGCATGGTCCGGCCGCTCTGAGAGGCCTCGCCGCGCATCGCGGCTGGGCGCCGCGGCGTACGGGCATGCCTGACGTCGCGGCAGGGAAGCCGGTCGAACTCCGGCACGAACCCGTCACGGTAGGCGATCGAAAGGCCTGCTCACATGCCACTGGGGCGCTGTCCCTGGGAAGGCGAGCCGGCACAGGGTCGCAAGTCCGGAAACCTGCTCCGAGCGCAGTGTCGCGTTCGCCTCGGGGATGGTGGATGGTTCGGGCAACCCAGCAGAAACCCACGATCAGGCTCGCGCCCTCGCCAGTGCAATCGTCCGGGAGCTCGCAGCCATGCGCTGGCGCCGGACCTTGAGCGTGGGCATCGTCGCCGCTCTGAGCGGCAGCGGTGCGGAGGCGCAAGAGCCAGCTCACGCGGGGTACAGCGCGAGCGCGCGCGTGCTGCGGCCACTGGCGGCGACGCAGCGCGAGGATCCGACCGCGGCGGGCACGGAGATCGACACGCGGCAGCGCGACGCCGCCGAAGAGAGCGTGAGCGACGTGCTGCTCGAGGTGCCGGGCACGCGGCCCTATCGCACGGGAGGCCTGGGCACGTTCACCACCGCCTCGCTTCGCGGCGCCGAGGTCGAGCACACCGCGGTGCTGCTGGGCGAGATCCCGCTGTCCACCGCGGATGCCTCCGCCTTCGATCTCAGCATCTTGCCGCTGTCCATGGCCGAGCGCGTGGTGGT
>Ga0190269_10000304_pt1 | contig 26338 bp, 19 predicted proteins | sample Popmic249IS_FD_133749 | JGI IMG/M metagenome (GOLD analysis project Ga0190269, IMG submission 133749) | Populus adjacent soil microbial communities from riparian zone of Blue River, Arizona, USA - 249 IS | ecosystem: Environmental > Terrestrial > Soil > Riparian zone | place: USA: Arizona... | reverse complement strand
GCGATCCTCTGGCTCACCGGACTTTCGGGCTCTGGCAAGAGCACACTCGCGACCAGCCTCGAGCAGCGCTTGCTCGCGCGCAAGTGCGCGACCTATTTGCTCGACGGCGACAACGTGCGCCACGGGTTGAATCGCGATCTCGGCTTTTCACCGGCGGACCGCAGCGAAAACAATCGTCGGATCGGTGAAGTCGCGAAGCTGTTCGCAGACGCTGGTGTGCTCTGTCTCTGCGCGTTCATCTCGCCGTACCGCGAGGACCGCGCGCGCTTGCGCGCGAACATCGGCCCCGGTGACTTCTTGGAGCTGTACGTACGCGCATCGCTCGCTGCTTGCGAAGCGCGCGATCCCAAGGGCTTGTACAAAAAAGCGCGCGCAGGGCAGATCCCCGAGATGACAGGAATCAGCGCCCCGTACGAGCCGCCCGAGCAACCCGACGTGCTGCTCGACACCGAAAACTTTTCGGTCGAGGACAACGTACAGCGCGTGCTCAGCTACCTGGAAGCCGGCGGTTACATCCAGCCGGAACGCTAGATCACCTCGCGCATCGCAGCCGCCAGCTTCTGGATGCCCAGCTGGATGCGCTCTTCGCTCTGCACGCCAAAGCTGAGGCGCAGCGCGTTCTTCTGGCGCTCCGGTCCGCTCGGATAGCAGTACTCACCCGCTACATACAGCACACCGGCTTCGCGCGCGCGTGCGTACAGCTCGCTCGTAGGACCCGTCTCGACGTTCGCGGGCAACGAGAGCCATACGTACAGCCCGCCCTTCGGCCGCTCGTAGCTGCAAACACCGAGCGGCGCCACGTGCTCGTCGAGCGCGCTCAGCATGCACGCGGCCTTTGCAGCGTACAGCGCCCGCAGCTGCTCGACATGCGGCTCGTACAACCCGAGCTTCAGCGCTTCGGCCAGCACGCATTGGTTCAAGTATGGCGAGCCGAAGTCGATGTTTCCCTTTAGCGCCGAGACCGCAGGTGCGATCGACTTCGGCAGCACGCCGTAGCCGACGCGCAAGCCCGGCGAGAAAGTCTTCGAGAACGTGCCGGCGTAGATCACAGTCTCGCCGCTCGTGTCGTAAGCGCACACGCTCGCTTGATCTTCGCCCGAGAAGCGCAGCTCGCGGTACGCAGCATCTTCGATCACGTAGATGCGATGCGTATGCGAGTAGCGCTCGGCGAGCGCGACCAGCGCCGCGCGTCGCGAGCGCGCGAGGCTCACCCCGCGCGGATTGTCGTAGTAGCTGACCGTGTAGATCGCTTTGATGCGCTGCAGTGTGCCCGCAGCGGCATGCGCTTCGAGCAGCTGCTCCAGCGCGTCGACGCGCATGCCGTCCGCGTCTGCGGCGACACCAAAGCAGCGCGCGCCGACGCTCTCGACCAAGCCCGTGAACACGAAGTAGCTCGGTGCATCGCACACCACGGCATCGCCGGGATCGAGCAGCGCGTCCGCGAGCAGCGCGAGCAGCTGGTTACTGCCCGCCGTGAGGATCACCTGATCGAGTGAAGGGGTGTGCTGTGCGCGCGGTGCCGCAGCATCAGCCGCGTCGTGCGCGAGCAAGCGCTGTAGCAAGAGCTCGCGCAGCGGCGTGTCCCCACGCACTGACCCGTACTGCAACGCAGCGCGCGCCAGCAGAGGCTGCGATAACAGGGACGCCGCAGCGCTGTGCGATGCTGCGGAGGGCAAGCTCTCCGGATCGACAAAACCCGCCGCCAGCGAGATCAAGCCTGGATTGTCGAGCGCCTGCTGCATCAATGCGGCGATTGGAGCGTTGGCTGCCCAGCGAGAGCGCGCGCTCAAGCTGGCGCACGCGAGCTGATCCGGATTGCTTACCATCTTTGTACCCATGTGTTAGCGCAGAGCGCCCGCCGCAAACTCTCCGACCAGCCGCCACACCGGCGCAAATGCTTCTTCGCGACCGGCATGCAGCAGATGACCACCGTGAAATAGCGACAGCTGCCCACCGAAGTGCTGCGACAGTTTGCGCGCCTGGTCGACGCCGGTCACGAGATCCGACTCGCCAGCCACGCTCACTACGCGTGCAGCTGGTAGCTGCGGTGGGCGCGCGAACGGGCTGACCGTGTGGTGCGCGCGCTGCAACGCCTCACGCTGGGCGAGCTGCTCTGCAGCGTGACCGATCATGCGCCCGTTCTTGTAGGCGAAGTCTTCGATCGACGCGAGCGGCACCATGAACACCGCAAAGCGCAGCGCGCTCTCGAGCGTCGCCAGCAGCGCCGCGCTGTAACCGCCGAGGCTCATGCCCATCACGCCCAGGTCGCGCACGCCACAGCGTTGCAGGTGATCGAACAGCGCACGATGATCGAACACCAGCTGGCGAAAGCCCTCGATCGTGAACCGTGGATCGCTCGACGGAAAGGGCGGAGGCAGATAGCCCCGAGCTTGCGCGCGACGCGGCCCGTGCAGCGGTAGGATCGTGAGCACGACATCGAGCCCGCTCTGGAACAGGCGCTTGACCGGCCAGATGCGCTCCTCGAGCGCGTAGTTCCCGCCGATATAGCCGTGGATCAACACCACGCAGGGCCGCGCAGGGCCGCTGTGCCGGAACCAGCGCGCGTGCGCAGTGCGGTTTTCGCTCGCGCGCAGGTACTTCTCGCGCAGCTCGCCCACGCGGTCGAAGCCATTGGCGGCGAGCGCTTCGGCCCCGGGCAGAAGGCCGAGGGCTTGCTTCTGGTCATCGGGTAAACCCGACAGGTGCTCGGTGAGCGCGCGACTCGACCACAGCGGCTCGAACTCGCTCGCCCAGGCGAGGTCGAAGACGTCGCCGTGCGTGCCGAACGCGCGCACGCGCGTGACCTTCGGTGAGATCGCGCGCGGCCGCGGAAGCAGCTCGTTCTCGACGCTCAAAAACTCGGGCCGACCGTAGAAGCTGCCGATCAACCGCAGTGCCCGCATCCGCCCCGCGTGGTCCAATCGCTCGGCGTGCGACGCCCGCGACGTGCGCTTGGACGGGGTCAGCGCGGTCTCGGTGAACGCGCGGTCCAACCCGCGCGCCAACCCAGAGACGGCCCTGCGGAGCAGCGGTTTGTACATGCGGCTCGGCCTACCAGGCGGCGCGCGCAGAGTAAAGCCGGCTGCCTTTCGCCCTACACTCGTCACAGCTCTACGCGTAGACTGCCGCCCCTATGGCCAAGAAGGAAACGCACGCCATCTCGCCCACTCGAGCGGAGGACTATCCCGAGTGGTATCAGCAAGTCATCAAGGCTTCGGATCTCGCAGAGCAGTCGCCGGTGCGCGGCTGCATGGTGATCAAGCCGTGGGGCTACGCGCTTTGGGAAAACATTCAGCGCGTGCTGGACGCCGAGTTCAAGCGCACCGGGCATCGCAACGCGTATTTCCCGCTGTTTATCCCCAAGAGCTTCCTGGAGAAAGAGGCCGAGCACGTCGAAGGCTTCGCCAAGGAATGCGCCGTGGTCACCCACCACCGGCTCGAGACGGGCAAAGACGGGAAGCTGATCCCGGGCGGCGAGCTGGAGGAACCGCTGGTCGTGCGGCCGACGTCCGAGACCATCATCGGTGCGACGTTCTCGAAGTGGGTGCAATCGTACCGGGACCTGCCGCTCCTGATCAACCAATGGGCGAACGTTGTGCGCTGGGAGCTGCGGACGCGCATGTTCCTGCGAACGACCGAGTTCCTCTGGCAGGAGGGGCACACGGTGCACGCGACGGCCGAAGAGGCTCAAGCGGAGACACGGCAGATGCTCGACGTCTACGCGGACTTCGCGGAGAAGTACCTCGCGATGCCGGTGATCCGCGGCGAGAAGTCCGCCGCTGAGCGCTTCCCCGGCGCGGTCGCGACGTATTGCATCGAGGCCATGATGCAGGACGGCAAAGCCTTGCAAGCAGGTACCTCACACTTCCTCGGTCAGAACTTCGCCAAAGCGTCGGAGATCAAATACCTCGACGAGACGGGCGTGCTGCAGCACGCGTGGACGACCTCGTGGGGTGTGTCGACGCGATTGATCGGTGGCTTGCTCATGACGCACAGCGACGACGATGGTCTCGTGCTGCCGCCGCGCATCGCGCCCGCCCACATCGTGATCTTGCCAGTCACTGCAAAGGCCGAAAAGCCCGAGGATGTGATCGCCTACTGTAAGAAGCTGCAAGCCGAGCTGCGTGAGGTCCGATACGGCAAGCGCGACGTCGAAGTGGAGCTCGATCTGCGCGACTTGCGCGGCGGCGAAAAGAGCTGGAGCTGGGTCAAGAAGGGCATTCCCATTCGGCTCGAGGTCGGTCCGCGCGACATCGCACAAGATGCAGTGTTCATGGCGCGGCGCGACAAAGCCGAGAAGAAGGGCCTGAGTCGCGCAGAGTTTGTCGCGGGACTGCCTGCCCTGCTCGACGAGATCCAGGAGAATTTGTTCAACGCAGCCAAGGCGCGCGCGGCCGCGCGAACGCGTGAGATCGATACGAAAGAAGAGCTGTATGCGTTCTTCGGCGGTGAAGCCAATGACGCTAGCAGCGGCGGCTTCGCGCTCGCGCATTGGTCCGGCGACGCGGAGGTCGAAGCACAACTCAAGACGGATTTGGGCGTGACGTTGCGCTGCATCCCGCTCGAAGCGAGCGGCCCTGGCACCTGCCCGATCTCGGGCAAGCCGAGCAAGCAGCGCGTCGTATGGGCAAAGGCCTACTGAAACAAAAGGCCCCGCTTCGCAGCGGGGCCTTTCGCTATCTGCAGTGTGCGCTCAGTCCGCGTACTGCTTCGCGATCGTCTCAGCCTTGGTGAGCAGCTCACGCGTGTAGATGCGGCCGACCATGTGCTCGCGCACCGTCTCGCCGATCTTCTGCCACTCAGGTAGGTTCGAGATCTTGGTGGGCTTGTGGCCGCGCTCGACCAGCTTCTTGTACGCGCGCTCATCGGCCTTGCGGGCTTCCAGCTGATTCTTCTCACGCGTCTCGCCGGCCAGCTTGAGCATCGAATCCTTCACGTTTTGCGGCAGCGTATCCCAAGCACCGCGACGAATGATGAACGCGCCGCTGATGAAGCCGAGACCCTGCTCCGAAATGTAGTGCGTGCCCGTGTGCCACTGCAGCGCAGCGCCCATGAGCGACGAGATCCAGACCACGTCGATCATGTTGGTCTGCAGCGCGCCGTACACTTCGATCAAGCCCAGCGGCACGCCGGTCGCATTCACTTGCTTGTAGAAGTCCTTGAGCATCTCGCTCTGCGGATACAGCCACGGGCGCATCTTGCGGAAGTCAGCCAACGTCGAGACCGGCTGCTTGGACATCAGGCGCAAGCGACCGACATCGCCCCAGCCCATGATCTTCATCCCGTTCTGATAGGCTTCTTCATCGAACGAAGGTGTGAGCGCTGCGCGCACTGCATCGAGCTGCTTGTAGTTCGTGAACAGCGCCGGTGATGCCATCACGAGTGCCTGACGCGCGAACTGACTGCACAGCTCCAAGCTGATCGCGGTCGCGTCCATCTGGCCCGTCTTCATCTTACGCAGCACGTCGAGATCGTCACCCGCGGCGCCGCCCCAGTAGATGCGGACCTTGACCGAGTTGTTCGTCATCGCCGCGAGCTTGTCGTTGTACTTCTTGACCTCGATCTCGATCTCTTGCGAGCGAGGGATCGCGAGCGCGACTTTGAGGATCTGGCCCTCGTCAGTTGCCTTTGCAGCGAATGTTCCTGGCACCACCCCGAGCAACACCGCTAGCAGTGCGAGCGCTAAGCCACGCAACCCGCTAACTTTTTGACCAACCATGAGTCCTCCAAGCGCACGCGACTGATCTACCAAACACGCGCAGCTGCGCAATCTGAGCGCACGAACATTCCATGTTTGGACGCGCGCGCGAAGACAAAATGCAGAGACGGGTAAACAATTCGAGTCGTATCCGTCGCCGCCCTGCTCAGGCGAAAAGTGCGAGTGGCTGACCTTTCAAGCGATTCCCGGCACGATCAAGCAGGAAAGCTGCGCTGCGCGCACCGCCGCCTCCAGCGCACGTCCCGCTTCGGTCCGAAATGCGTCGTGTGGAGCTAACACACAAGCTCGCATGCCGCTGTGAACGGCCGAGGCCAAGCGCGCTGTCACGTCCGCGTGCTCGGGAGGCCAGGCGGCGAGGCGCAGACGCGTGGCATCTCGCCGACTTAGGTCGGCAATGCTCTCGACCAGATCCGGAGCACAAAGGACCAGGTCGCAGCGCTGCAAGAGGCGAAGCGCACGAAACGACACCAAATCTGGATCATTGGGACCTGCACCAATCAAATATACCTCGCCCTTGCTGCCGCCATCAGCGGCAGTCGGCCCAGCGCTCGCCAGCTTCGCGCGCAAGAGCTGCTCTGCGCGCGCGCCCTCCCCGCGCAGGCTGAGCTCCGCGATCTCACCCTCGAACACTTCCTCCCAGAAACGCCTGCGCGACAGCATGTCCGGCAAGCGGCGCTGCACCTCGCCCCGCAAGCTCGCCGACAGCGCAGCCAAGTCGCCGTAAGCCACCGGAACGTTGGCCTCGATGGTCGCGCGCAACAAACGCGCGAGCACCGGCGCGCTGCCGCCCGTTCCGACCGCGATCAAGATCGGCGAGCGATCGATGATCGCCGGCACGATCACGCTGCACAGCTCCGGATCATCGACGACGTTGACGGGAATGCTCAGCGTGATCGCGCGCTCGGACACTGCACGATTCACATCGCGTCGATCCGTCGCGGCGACGACGAGCGCAGCGCCCTCGAGATCAGCAGCCTCGAACTCGCGCGCCACGTGCGTGAGCTTGCCCTGTGCCGCGAGCTCGGACAGCGCAGAGCTCAGCACCGGCGCGACCACTCGCAACTGTGCGCCCGCACGCAACAGCAGCGCGCCCTTGCGTGCAGCGACGTCCCCGCCGCCGATCAGCACGCACAGCCGCTCACGCAGATCCATGAAGACGGGAAAGTAGTCCACGCTCGTCAGCCTACTTCAGACCTGCCGCCGATGCGCCTACCTTTCCCGTGACCTGGCTGGGTCGCACGCGAATTTCCGCGGTCGGCAGGCCGCGCGCGAGGCGCGTACTAAGCTTACATGCATGAAACGCGAGCTGATCGAGCCCGGCGTCGTGCGTGGAGAGCACTGGCATCCGATCGAGGATGGCCGGCGCGTCGCGTGTGATCTATGCCCGCGCGAATGCAAGCTCCAAGAGGGTCAGCGAGGGTTTTGTTTCGTGCGCCGCGCACGCGCAGGCGGCATCGATCTCACGAGCTACGGCGTGGCCTCGGGCTTCTGCATCGACCCCATCGAGAAGAAGCCGCTGAACCACTTCTATCCTGGCTCTTCCGTGCTGTCGTTCGGAACGGCGGGCTGCAACCTCGGGTGTAGGTTCTGTCAGAACTGGGACATCTCCAAAGCGCGCGAACAAGCGCGCTTGAATGCACCCGCGTCCCCCGAGGCGATCGCGCGCGCGGCCAAAGAAGCCGGCGCAGAGAGCGTAGCGTTCACCTACAACGACCCTGTGATCTTCGCGGAATACGCCGTCGACACTGCGCACGCGTCACACGAGCTCGGCATCCACGCCGTGGCCGTCACCGCGGGGTACATCAGTCCGGCAGCGCGCGAGCGCTTCTTCGCGCCCATGGACGCCACGAACGTCGACCTGAAAGCATTCACCGAGCGCTTCTACGAGAAGCTTTGCTTCGCCGCGCTCGGGCCGGTGCTCGACACTCTGCGCTGGATCAAGCACGAAACGAAGGTGTGGCTGGAAGTGACCACGCTGCTGATTCCAGGACACAACGACTCCGAGGGCGAGGTCGAGCAGCTCGTGCAGTTCGTCGCGGAAGAGCTCGGACCGGAGACGCCGCTGCACTTCACGGCCTATCACCCTGACTTCAAGCTCGACGCGCCGCCCACCGAAGCAAGCACGCTGCTCCGCGCGCACCGCCAAGCGCGAGCGGGCGGGTTGCGTCACGTGTACCTCGGCAACCTGCGCCTGCCGGTCGGGCAGGACACCGAGTGCACGGCGTGTGGAGAGACCTTGATCGCGCGTGACATCTACAGGGTGACCCGCTACAGACTCGACGCGCGCGCTGCTTGCCAGGCCTGCGGCTGTCCGCTGCAAGGACGGTTCACCGCTGCCGCTGGCAGCCTCGGCCGCCGTCGCATCCCCATCACCATCGCGAGCACACCATGGCGATCTCCTGTGCAGTCTTGATGTGTCATGCGCCGATCGTCGTGCCTGCCGTCGCTGGTCGGCGCTCGGAGCAGTGCCGCTGCACGACACGAGCCATGAGCGAAGCCGCTGCCCGCGTGCAAGCACACGCGCCCGACGTGCTCGTCGTGATCAGCCCACATGGCCGGCGCGAAAAGACGCGATGGAGCGTGTGCACGGCTGAAGCTCTCAGCGGCAGCTTCGCGCGCTTCGGCGCGGCCCATGCGCGGGTGAGCCTGCCCGGTGCCCCGGCTGCGGCAGCGCTCCTGAAAGCACAGGCCGCCGACCTCGCCGAGCAGGCTCACGCCGACCTGGATCGTGATCACGGCGCGCTCGTCCCGCTCTACTTCACGCAGCAGGCGGGCTATCGCGGGCCGACCTTGATCATCACGCCACCAGCACGCCACAGCCACCAGCACGAGCGCGTCGGACAAGCGATCGCGCGCGCGGCGAGCGCAGCCGGTCAGCGCTGGGTGGTGCTCGCGTCGGGCGACATGAGTCATCGCCTGATCCCTGGCGCACCAGCGGGTTATCATCCGCGTGCGGCGCAGTTCGATGACAGCTTCCGCGCGTGCATCGATCGCGGTGCGCTGCGCGAGGCGTGCGCGGCGGATGCTCTGCTACGCGACGCGGCAGCAGAAGATGTGGTCGACTCGGTGGCAGTCGCGGCCGCGGCTGTCGATTACCAGAGCGCGGGTCACCGCACGCTGTGCTACGAAGGCCCGTTCGGCGTGGGCTACCTCGAGGCCGTGTTGTTCGATGCGAGCGCGGATGTGCCGCCGTGGGCTGCACTCCTGGAAGTCGCACGCGCAGCGATCGCGAGCCAGCTCGCAGGGGCTGAGCCACCGGCTCGAACCGCGCTAGCAGACCCGTGGAGCAAAGCGCGCGGTGTATTCGTGACGCTGCGCCGTCGCAACGGCACGCTGCGCGGCTGCGTCGGCCACACGACGCCATCGCACCGGACACTGGTCGACGAAGTCGCAGCATGCGCCGTCGCTGCCTCGACGCGCGACGCACGTTTTCACCCGGTGAGCGCCGACGAGCTGCCGGGCTTGCAGATAGAGATCAGCCTGCTCACGTCGCCTGTGCGCGTGCACGAGCCAAGTCAGCTCGATCCTGAGCGCTACGGCATCATCGTCTCGTGTGGCAGCGCTCGCGGCGTGCTCTTGCCGAACATCGAGGGCGTGTCGACGTACCAGGAGCAAATACGCATCGCGGCTGACAAAGGTCAGCTTCCGTTGCAGCGACGCGACGACTGGCAGATCGAGCGCTTCGAGGTGCAAAAGTGCGCCGAGGCGCTGCCGCTTACCACTATGAGGCGTGGTGATGCCTAAGAAAATACGCCACCTGAGCACAGCCAAGGACCCGAGCGCCCAACGGGCACATATGGTCGAGCAGCAGTTGATGCGGCGCGGCATCGAGGATCCGAAAGTGCTCGCCGCGATGCGTGATGTGCCGCGCGAGTTGTTCGTGCCCGAACCAGCGCGCGACAGAGCTTGGGATGACTGCGCGCTGCCGCTCGCGCATGGGCAGACCATCTCGCAGCCGTACATGGTCGCTCGCAGCGTCGAGCTCGCGGCGCTGCAACCATCCGACACGGTCCTCGAGGTGGGCCTTGGGTCTGGCTACCAAGCCGCGGTCATGTCGCGCTTGTGCGCGCGTGTCATCGGCGTCGAGATCATCGCTGCGCTGGCGCACACGGCAGAGCAAACCCTGCGAACCGTGGGCTACGACAACGTGCTGGTAAGGATCTCAGACGGCTCAGTGGGCCTGCCAGAGTTCGCGCCCTACGACTGCATCATGGTCGCGGCGGGGGCAGTGAGTGTGCCCGAACAGCTCATAGAACAGCTGAAGCCCGGCGGGCGTTTGATCATTCCCGTCGGGCAGCCGATGCAGACGCTCACTGTGATCACGCGCACGCCAGAGGGCGTGGTGAAGCACGAGTACGACCAGTGCATGTACGTCCCGCTGCGTGGCGCAGCGGGACATGCATAGCTCAGATTGCTGCGCCTTCGCGCTGCTCTTCTTCGTCCACACGCGCGCGCATCTTGGCGAGCGCACACGCTTGGATCTGCCGGATGCGCTCGCGAGAGAGGTTGTACATCTGACCAATCTCTTTGAGCGTGCGCTCTTCGCCACCATCGAACCCGTAGCGGTAGCGAAGGATCTGCGCCTCGAACGGAGAGAGCTCGCCCATCAGCGACACCAGGCTCTCCTTGTGGCTTGCAGACACGACCGTCTCTTCGGCCGACGTCTGATCTTCGTAGCGCAGCATGTCCAAGAACGTCCGGTCGTTGTCGCCACCGACGGGCGCGTCGAGCGAGAACGGCGCCTCAGTCGAGAGCTCCTCGACCGCAGGGAGCTTCTCCGGATCGAGCCCGGTCTCTGCCGCCAGCTCGTCGATCGTCGGGGCGACGCCCGTACGACAGGTGAGCTTGCGCGTCGCGCGAGCCAAGCGCGTGCGTGTCTCGAGCGCGTGCACCGGCAGGCGAACCAGACGGCCCTTGTCGGCGAGACCGCGCGTGAGCGCGTGACGGATCCACCACGAAGCGTACGTGCTGAACCGGAAGCCACGACGGTGGTCGAAGCGCTCGACCGCTTTCATCAACCCGAGGTTGCCCTCTTGGATCAAGTCGGCGAGCGGCATGCGCCCTTCGCGAGCGTAGCGACGCGCCATGCTGACAACCAAGCGCAGGTTGGCGGCGACGAAACGATCCTTGGCAGCTTGTTGCGCGCGACGCGCCGCGCTGACATCGCGCATGAACGCTTCGATCGCGCGGATCTCGGCGGTGGAGCGGCCTGCGAGCGAGCTCTCCGCGAAGTCCTGCAGCGCGGCGAACGTGCCCTTTGCAGCCTCGCGGTGGATATCCGCGGTGCGCAGCTGGCTCGCTGCGCGCTCGACCTCACGCTCGTAGCGTGCTTGCGAGGCCTTTGACGCGGACGGCGAAGCCGCTGCGTGCGCTGCTTTGCTGAGCTCGGTCAGATCGCTCGGGGCTTGTTCGGCTTCGAGCCCCTTGCGGATGGCCGGCTCGACAACTTCCCAGGCCTGCGGCATGCCGAGCATCGCTCGCCAGAACGCGACTTCGAGCGACTCAACCTCTTGGGCGAGACGAATCTCGTCGTCGCGGCCGAGCAGCTCGTAGGTAGCAAGCTCGCTCATGTAACGCGCGAGCGTCGCGTCGCCGCGGCCGGTGTGCGTGGCGGGTGAGCTGGGCACAACGGCAGGGGCGCTCCGCACCTCGGCGGCGCGAGCTACAGGCGCCTTCGTGACACCTGACTTGCTGGCAGCCGATGCGTCTGCATCAGTCCTGTGCGAAAGCAGCACAACTGGTTGCTTGGACTTGTTGTGATTGGCTGCGCCGGCCGCTCGCGGCGCACGACCGAGCTCGAGCTTGGCCTGCTTTGGCTTCGCGGCTGTGGCATTCGCGCGCGGCGCGCTTGCTTTCAGCTGCTTCTTGGCCGACTTGCTCGTGTTCACCGTTTTCGCCGGCTTCCCGGACTTGCTCATGGGTTTGGCCGCCTTGGGCGCTTTCGCTTTGGCCGCTTTTCCAGCCGCTGCGCTGGATTTTGGCGCCTTGACAGCTTCAGCCGACTTGCTCGATTTGCTGGGCGCGCCGCGCTTAGCCCGTTTGGCCTGAGGCGACTTGACGCTCGTCTTCGCCTTTGCGCCACGCGCGGGCTTACGCTTCGCCTTTGCCGTGCTCTTGCGTACAGCACGCGTAGGCTCTGGCGCGGCCGCCCTCAAACGCTTCTCCACCACCGGCGATGTTTCATCATCACCAGCCACACGTGCACGCGCGGCACCCAGCGACCGGGCGGGCGCTGCGATACGCGAGGACGGAAAGACGGCTCCTGCCGCATGTTTTTTGGCGTTTGTTTTCATGGCGATCAACGTCTGGGGTTTGCGGTTGAGCGCTCACCCTGCAGAGGGCTGCGGCACGCGAGATCCACATAGCCACGAGTGGATGCTTTGTCCTGAATAACCGCTAAGCCGGCCCGATTGTTCCAGGAAAACATGGGGCCCATTGAAACACTGTCAAGCTGCGCAGTTGCATGTTCTTAGCTACAAGCGCGCGAACAGTTACAGCTTTTTTAGCGGCACATTCGGCTATGACGTGACATGCAGGTGCACGATTCAAACGCGCTCCCACGCCCACTTATTCCGCGATCCCCAGCTCGCGAGACGCAGCGCTTAGACCGAAAAAAAGCACTAATTTGCAGCTAGCCGAGCAACTACTCGGGGCAACGTGATCCCAAGTGGACCGGAGACGACCACGTCGGCAAGCGCGTCCATCTCGGTAGGACTGCCGTTTAGAATCACGATCCGGGCGCCCGACCGCTTTGCCGTCGGAACCATTGCGGCAACCGGGTACACGCTCAATGTCGACCCGACTGCGAGCAGCAGATCGCACGCCCGTGCGGCGTCTTCGGAGCGCTCCAGATCCTCGGGGACCAGCGCCTGTCCGAATGAAATCGTGGCCGACTTCAAGATCCCCCCGCACTTGCGGCATTCCGGGTCGAGCTCACCTGCACGTACGCGCTCGAGCACGGGCAGCATGGAGCCGCGATCTCCACAGCGCATGCAGACCACCTCATGCACAGTTCCGTGCACTTCGACGATCCGCTCGCGCGACGTCCCGGCGCGCTGATGCAAGCCATCCACGTTTTGCGTGACCAATGTGTGCAACCTGCCGGTGCGCTCCAGCTCGACGAGCGCGAGGTGCGCAGGGTTGGGCTGCGCCAGCCATATCGGATGATGTAAGCGCGTCTGCCAGGACTGCTTTCGCACCTCAGGATCTGCCATGTAGTGCTGAAGCGTGGCCATGCGCTCCGCGCTCGGCTGCTTTGTCCACACGCCCTGCGGACCGCGAAAATCTGGGATGCCGGAGTCGGTGGAGATGCCCGCGCCAGTCAGCACCACCACGTTGTGCGCGGCGTACAGCAGGTGCGCCGCATCCTCGATCGCTTGGTCGGACGACATGAATCTCCTACGCAGCGGGGAGCGTGATCTCGAGGATCAGGCGGTTTTTCGTGCGGCCTGTGAGGGTTGCGAACAACGTCCCAATGCGCATCAAGAGACCATACTTTGCGTTCAAAGCATCGTAAGCCTTCTTGATGCGGTCCTGCTCGTGGTCCACGGCGCGACAGATGGCCGGCGACCAGGGGCCCTCGAGCTTGCCGCGGACGTCGCAGCGCGCGATCTCGACGTTTGGATTGCGGCGGATGCGCTTGACCTTGTACGAGGTTGCGACCGTAAACACGACCAGGCGATCCGGCGCGACTTCTGCAAACCACACCGGCGTGTCGACCGGCTGCCCGTTCTTCTTGAAGCTGCGGAGGTTGATGTATTTCGCGTTGCGAAGCTCGGCGGCAGTGATCGGCATGGCTCGACTCCTCGGGCAAACGCTCTGACTCATACCCCAGTTGCGGCAGCAGCGCCGATCTTTCGTGGGCTTACGCGCCGCTTGCACGCACCACGGGGCGACTTATGCTTTTGACATGTTCTTCGACCCCGTTTACCTGCTGTTCCTCGCACCGGGAATGCTGCTCAGCTTCTGGGCGAGCGCACGCGTCAAGTCCACGTTCGCGCACTACAACCAAGTGGCGTCGCGCTCGGGCATGACTGGCGCCGAAGCCGCGCGCGAGCTCTTGCGTCGCCAGAACATCCACGACGTGCAGATCGAGCCCGTGGAAGGCTTCCTCTCGGATCACTACGACCCGAGCTCCAAGACGCTGCGGCTCTCGCCCGACGTCTATCACGGTCGTTCGCTGTCGGCGCTCGGCGTCGCGGCGCACGAAGCCGGCCACGCGATCCAGCACGCGCATTCGTACGGTCCGCTGGCGTTCCGCTCCGCGGTCGTCCGGCCGGCCATGCTCGGCAGCAACCTCGGCATGATCGTGCTCGGCCTAGGCCTTGCGACGCAAGCCACCGGCATGGTGTGGCTCGGCATCATCCTGTTCTCGGCGTTCGTGGTGTTCACGCTCGTCACCTTGCCGGTCGAGTTCAATGCCTCGAGCCGCGCCGTCGCCGCGCTGGTCGATACGCAGATCATCACCCAGAGTGAAGCGCCAGACACCAAGCGCGTGCTCGATGCCGCCGCGCTGACCTACGTCGCCGCCGCCATCAGCGCCGTGCTCCAGCTCGTGTACTTCCTGTTCCGCGCCGGCTTGTTCAACAGCCGCGAGGAGTAAAGTCACAGGATTGCCTGCAGGCGATGCTTTGACTGAGAACGCAAGGCAGAGCACGATTGCGCCATGTCGCAACCCGTGTCTCTGCCTTTGTCTTTGCCTCCCGCGACCCGTCGCGTCTACGCCAATCGCACGCTGAACCTGCGCGCGATCAAGGCGATCGGCTGCGATATGGACTACACGCTCATCCACTATCGCCATGAGCTGTGGGAGCAGCGCGCTTACGAAACGGTGGTCGCGCGGATGGTCGAAAAGGGCTGGCCCGTCGCAGATCTGAAGTTCGATCCCGACTTCGCGACGCGCGGCCTGATCTTGGACTTGGAGCTCGGCAACTTGGTCAAAGCGAGTCGCTTCGGCTACGTCATGCGCGCCTGTCACGGCACGCGCATGCTGCCGCACGAGGCGCAACGCGAAGCGTATGCACGCGTGTTGATCGAGCTTTCCGAGCCGCGCTGGCTGTTTCTGAACACGATGTTCTCGCTCTCCGAAGCGTGCTTGTACGCGCAGCTGACCGACAAGCTCGACGCTGGCGAGCTCAGCAACAAGCTGACCTACCGTGAGCTCTACGAGGTCGTGCGCACGAGCGTGAATGTCGCACACATGGAAGGCGCGCTGAAAGCCGAGATCATCCGAGATCCCGACCGCTTCATCGTGCGTGACGCGGAGCTGCCGCTGACGCTTTTGGATTGGAAGCACGCTGGGAAGTCCGTCGTGCTGATCACGAATTCCGAGTGGCAGTACACGCGCGCCATGATGAGCTACGCGTTCGATCCGATCCTGCCGAAGAGCCAGACCTGGCGCGACTTATTCGAGCTGGTCGTGGTGGATGCACGCAAGCCGAGCTTCTTCACGGACGCTTATCCGCTGCTCGAGCTGGTCGACGAGCAAGGTTTGTTGCGCCCATGCACAGGCAAGCTGCGGGCCGGCGGCGTGTACTACGGCGGCAACGCTCGCTTGGTCGAGGACTATCTCGGCGTGAGCGGTGAAGAGATCTTGTACATCGGCGATCACTTGTACGCCGATGTTCATGTCACAAAGGAAGTGCTGCGCTGGCGCACCGCGCTGGTGATGCGCGAGCTCGAAGAGGAGATCGAAGCAGCGCTGGCGTTTGAAGCCGATCAGCAGAAGCTCTTGCGCTTGATGGAAGACAAGACTGCGATCGAGCACGAGTACAGCCAGCTGCGGCTCTCGCTGCAGCGGTTGGCGGCCGGCTATGCGCCCGCAGCACACACGGACGCTGCCGCAGCACGTGCTCGCATGGGCGCCCTGCGCGAGCAGCTGCTAGCGCTCGACAGCAATGTGGCCGAGCTCGCGCGCCGCGCATCCGAGCTCGGCAATCGACGCTGGGGCCCGCTGATGCGCGCCGGCAGCGACAAGAGCCGCATGGCCCGGCAGGTCGAGCGCTACGCGGACATCTACACGTCGCGCGTCTCGAACCTCGCGTTCTACACACCGTACGCTTATCTGCGCCCGCCGCCAGGTACCCTTCCCCACGACCCAAGGTCGATTCCGACCTGATCCGTCGGCGTCGAGCGCGCGGGTGGGCAAGCAGCGCACGGGCGCCCACAGCGGCTCGCTGCCTGCGCGCTGCACGACCCGCTAGAATCTCTATTCGAGATTCACGCAGTGCAAGAAGGCAACTCCACCCAGCTCCGCGGCAGATTTCGAATCGACGCAGAGCTCGCCCGCGGCGGTATGGGCGCGGTGTTTTCAGCGCTGGATACCGCGACAGGCCAACAGGTCGCGCTCAAGCGCCTGGCACCCGACGCCCCGGCCGCGGCGCGCGTGCTGTTCGAGCGCGAGTACTGCGTGCTCTTGTCGCTGCGCCACCCGCGCATCATCGAAGTCTACGAGTACGGGCTGGACGAAGCGGGACCCTTCTACACCATGGAGCTCTTGGAAGGCTCTGACCTGCGTGAGCTCGCGCCACTGCCAGCGCTCACCGCTTGCCGCTATCTGCGTGATGTCGCATCTTCGCTGGCGCTCCTGCACGCGCGACGCTTGCTGCACCGCGACGTCTCAGCGCGTAACGTGCGGATGCGCGCCGATGGCAGCTGCACGCTGCTGGACTTCGGCGCGTTGATTTCGTTTGGCACGAGCGATCAAATCGTCGGCACACCGCCTGCGATCCCGCCTGAAGCTCTGAGTGGCCAAGCGCTCGATCAGCGCACAGACCTGTATTCACTCGGCGCGCTCGCTTATTACTTGCTCACCGGGCGTCACGCCTACGCAGCCCGCAGCGTGCAGACGCTGCCCGACGCCTGGGCGAGCCAGGTGGTTCCGCCCTCCTTTTTCGTCCAAGACGTCCCGAAAGAGCTGGAAGCGCTGATCCTGCAGCTCATCTCGCTCGATCCCCTGGCCCGCCCGACCACGGCGAGCGAGGTGATCGACCGCTTGAACGCGATCGCGAGCCTCCCACCCGATCACGACGATCAGATCGCGCGCGCGTACTTCCGCGGCGCACAACTGGTAGAGCGCGGACGCGAGCTCGCGCGCGCCGACCGCGCGATCGCGCGTGCGAAGGAAGGACACGGACGCACGTGGGTGCTCGAAGCAAGAGCTGGCGTCGGCAAGACACGCATGCTCGACGAGATCGCGCTGCGCGCGCAGCTCGCGGGCTTGGTGGTGCTGCGCGCCGACGCGGCCCGGCACACAGGTCGGCTCGAGACGGTGCGCGCCCTCCTGTCGCAGCTCGCGCGCTTGCATCCCCAGCTGTTTGCGCGGGTGCTCGAATCCGAGTTGCCGCAGCTCCGCGAAGTATGGCCCGAGCTCGCGCAGCCACCAGCGGCGTCCGCTGCCGTTTTGGAAGACACCTGGCAACGACTCACCAGCTTGATCGAGGAGCGCTTGTTCGCGCTCGCCCACGCGCAACCGCTGCTGCTCGCGGTGGACAACGTCCCCCAATCCGACAGCCACAGCGCGGCGGTGCTGATGGCACTGTCGCGGCGCGCGCGCGGCGCACCGCTCTTGATCGTCAGCACTGCGCGCTTACCACGGCTCGAACAAACGCCCGCGCTCCGCGGGCTGTACGGTGCCGCGACCGCGATCACGCTGCACGGTCTTAGCCCACAAGGCACCCAGCTGCTCTTGCGCTCGGCGTTCGGCGACATTCCCAACGCGCAGCGCACGGCGAGCCGTCTGCACCAAGCGACGCATGGCAATCCCAAGCACACGCTCGAGCTGCTGGAACGGTGGGTCTCAGAAGGGCTCGTCCAGTACACAGGTGGCAGCTTCAGCTTGCCGCTCAGCATCCCGCCGACGGCGCTGCTCACCCAGGATCAAGTCGACAGCGACCGCTTCACGACTTGCTCGCCCGGCGCGGTGGAGATCGCGTGCAGCTTGGCGCAGCTCGAGGAACCGGTCGCACTCGCGACGTGCCTGGCGATCCAGGCCGAGCAGCGCGACAGCCGCAGCGTGCACAACGCGCTCGATGAGCTGCTGCGCGCCGAGGTGCTGGTGCAAACCGCGCAGGGGTTGTGTTTCCACAACAAGCGCCTGCGCGCGCTCGCGAGCGCAGCGCTGCCAGTCGAAGTGCGGGTCGGGCTGCATGCGCGAATCGCGCAACACTTGCTCGAGACCAGCGACGGCTCGTTCGAACGTCAAGCACAGGCGGGTCTCCAGCTCGTGCGCGCAGGCGAAGCGCGCGGCGCAGCTCTGATCGCTGCAGCGGCGCGGCGCGCTGTGGCAGACGATGTCAGCGCTCCGCGGCTGGCCAAGCAGAGCGCGCCGCTCGAAGCTGCGCTCGAGGTCTATCGCGAGCAGGGCCGAAGCCAGCTGGAGCAGCTCGATCTGCTCGTGCCGCTCGTGCTCTGCAGCTACGAGATCTCCCTCGCGTTCGCGCTGCGCTACGGCGACGCAACGATCCGTGCGCTCGAGCATACGCTCGGGCTCGATAAGCTGCGCGAGCAAGCGGCGCCGGTGACTCTCGAAGCGCTGCTCGGGACGCTCGGCACTGCGCCCAACCTCGATCCTGGTCAGGAGCGAACCGCCTCCACGCCCGATGTGCTCACGCTGATAGGTTGGCTCGTGCGCTCGGCCGCGACGCTGGTTTCGGTCGCGGGGGCCGCGATCGATCATGAAGCGGAGGCGCGCTACATCGAGCCGCTGCGCCCGTTTCAGCTGCTCGGCCCGGAGAATCCCGCCGCGGTCGTGTTCGACGTGTGCGCGCTGCTCATCGCGCTGACTGAAGATCGCTTCGCGCAGACTCATCGCGGCTGGTCCGAGCTGCTGGCGCGCTTGCAGCGCGTAGAAGGCTTTCCGCCGAGCGTGCGCGAGGGCTTCCTGGGCACGGCGACCTTCGCGCTCGGCCTCCTCGAGTGTCAGCTCGACGACGATCGCGCGCTCGCTCGGATCGCGGAGATGGAGCAGAGCGACTCTCCACGCGCCAAGCTCGCAGTCGCCCAGCTCGGTTACCTCTTTCACGGCTTTCGCGGCGACCTCGAGAAGAGCGACGCGTACCGGGAGCGGCTCGAAGCACACGCGGTGCAGCACGGCTCCGCGTGGCAGATGGAAGTGTGGTCGAGCTGCACCGCCAGCGCGATGTTCGGCAACACGCGCGATGTCTCGGGCAATAAGCGCACGCTCGCGCAGCTCGATCGCTTGCGCCGCCAGATGCCTTCGCTCGAACAGTACTGGGAGCGAGCTGCCGCAACGCAGCATCTTTTGGCAGGCGCGCCGGCGCGCGCGGCAGAGATCTACGAACAGACCCTGGCGCGCTCCCGTCCGCGAGAGCGCGTGGGTTGGGCAGCCGTACGCGGCGGCTGGGCGGCGGCGTGCAATGATCTCGGGCAGCATGCGCGCGCGCGCCAGATCGCCGAGGAGACGCTGCAGCTGTGCGCAGAGGACCTCGACTACTCTGCGCTGTTTCTGCGCATACAAACCGAATACTGCCGTGCGCTGGGCGGCCTGGGCGAGCACGAGTTAGCGCAACACGAGCTGAACCGCTTGTTCGCTCGCTACCAGCCCAACCACAACGCGCTCACGCTCGGCATCCTGCACGGCACGGCTGCCGAGCTCGCGCTGCGGCGCGCGGACATCATCGCGTTCGAGCATCATCTGAACATGATGCACACGTACTACGCACCCACGCACAACCCCGCGCTCGTGTCGCAAGGTGATCGTCTGCGCAACATGCACGCGAGCCTGCTGGCTGGCGGTGGCCGCATTGCGCCGCTTCCCGGATCGCAGAGTGGCAGCGGCAGCACCACCTTGCTCACGACCGTGCACGGCACCGTGGAGCGCAAGCAACGCGCGCTCGAGCTGGTCGCGACGCAGAGCGACGCCCGCGTAGCTTATTTGTTCTCGCGCGGCTTCTTCGATGAGCCAGTGCTGCTCAGCACATTGGGAGATCAAGAGCCCTCGCCGCAGCTCTTGGAGGCGGTGCGGCAGATGTTCGAGGTCATCCCGGAGGACAGTGACGAAACGGCCATGGCCTCCGGAGCGGTCACGACCACCGCGGAGCCGCTGCTCGACTATCGGCTTCTTCCGCTTACCGTGCTGCTCGATGGTAAGCGCAAGCTCATCGGCGCGATCGCGATCGCCGGCGCTCATTACTACCGACCTGTCAGCCACGCGCTGCTCGGCGAGCTGGGCATGCAACTCTACCGCGCGGGCGACATGGTCAGCGCACGCACGCTCGGTTGACAGTGCTCAGCCGAGCGCCTCGAGCACCTCCGTCTCGCGCGGCGCGGCGCTGCGGAACACACCGCTCACGCGACTCATGGTGCGCCACAGCTCGGTCGCCACACCGTCGCGCAGCCCGCGATCCGAGACCACGGCTTCACGTGCGCCGAGCAGCTCGAGGATCTGCAGCATGATCGCAGCCGAAGTGAGCACGGTGTTCGCGCGCGCGGGCTCGACGCCCAGCCCTATCAGCTGCTCGGATGTGTGATCGTAGAGCGCTGTGAGCTCCCGCCGAAACTCTTCGGTGACGATGGGACCCACCTTGCCGGGCAGCGCGTCGTTGCGCAGCAGGAGCTTGCGTGCCGCGCGGGCGCTGCCTGACCCGAATACGATCAGCTCGGGCTGCAGCCGCTGGATCGCGCGCACTGGCTCGGTCAGCTGCTCACGCAGCAAGCTCTCGTCGACGTGCTCGTGCGAGGCGCTCGCGACGCGCATCCGCACCGCTCCGAGCGGCAGGCTCTCAGTGAGCGCGATCTGGTCATCTCGCCCGACGCTGAGCTCAACCGACCCGCCGCCGAGATCGACCATCGCGATGCGCCGCCCTGCGAGGCCCGGGTAACCAAGCTGGCCGACGTACGCCAAGCGCGCTTCCTCGCGCGGCTCCAGGATCGTCACCTGACAGTCATGACGAGCCTCGATCTCTCGGGCAAGCGCGCGACCGTTGTGAGCCGTTCGGATGGCGCTGGTCGCGACGATCGTGCGCTGGGTAAACCCTCGTAGGTTCGAGGCTTGCAGCAGCTCGTCGACCGCGTCCAAGGCGATCGCCATCGAGCGGGCATCGATGTAGCCGTCGGCGAAGACCTGGGCGCCTAAACTCGTGCAGTTCTTCAGATCTAGGCAGCTTTTCAGCCCCCCCTGCACGTCGGCTTGAAAGTGCTGCAGGTGGAACGTCGTCGAGCCGAGGTCTAGTACTGCCAGTTCCATGCCCTTGATGCTGGACCTGTTACAGGCAATTCTATGCGTGCTCACAGTGACAAGTTTGTGAAGTTCGCAACCTATCCGACATGCTCACGCCCATTCTACCGCACCACGGACTCGACCCACGCTTGTCACACAACAGCCACGGCCGCGGGTTACAGGCTGGCCGAGAAATGTATGTGACGAGTTTCTCGCGCAACGTACCTAGGAATGGTGCATGCAAATCATCCCGACAAAACCCGTGTCATCAGAGGCTCGCATGTCCGCGCTGGTGATGGTGGTCGACGACGAGGAAGACCTCGTCTCGACGCTCGAATTCAACCTCAAGCGCGAAGGTTACACGACCCGCTCCGCGTTCAACGGTGAAGCGTTCTCCAAGTTGATCGAGAGCGACCCGGTCCCGGATCTGATTCTGCTCGACCTGATGTTGCCCGATGTCTCCGGCACCGAAGTCTGCCGGCGCCTCAAGCAAGAGCCGCGCACCCGCGGCGTGCCGATCATCATGCTCACGGCGAAAGGCGAAGAGATCGATCGCGTGATCGGTCTGGAGGTGGGCGCCGATGACTACGTTGTAAAGCCATTCAGCGTGCGCGAGCTGATGCTGCGCGTGCGCGCGATCTTGCGCCGCACGCAGACCAGCGACGCGCAGCACGGCGAGCGCAAGTTCGCAGACCTGAGGGTCGACACCGACGCGCACCGCGTCTGGGTGGGCAGCTTCGAGATTACGCTGACCGCGCTGGAATTCCGGCTGCTTTTGATGTTGCTCGATCGCCGCGGCCGCGTGCAGACGCGCGAGCGCTTGCTCGAGGAAGTCTGGCAGATGCCCGGTGAGCTCACCACGCGCACGGTCGACACGCACGTAAAGCGTCTACGGCAGAAGCTGGGCCACGCCGGCGACTACATCGAAACCGTGCGTGGCGTGGGTTATCGCTTCCTCGATCGGCCCAAGGAGAGTTCTTGACTTGGGCATTCGCGGCAAACTTTTCGCCGCATCGCTCGCGCTGATCGCGCTCGTCGGCTTGGCAGGTGCGCTGTATCTCGAACGCGAGCTCACTCGCCTGCAGGAAGAGGAGTTCGAACGCAGCCTCGTTCGCCGCGCGCGAACAGCACGAGAGGCAGCGTACGGGCTCACCAACGCCATCCCGTCGATCATCGATCCGCTAGCGGACCGGCTCGGACAAGCGACCGACTCGCGCATCACCTTCATCAACCAAGCGGGCAATGTCGTAGGGGATTCTGCGCTCAGCCTGGGTGAGATCGCGCGCGAGGACAACCTGCTGGACGCGCCCGAGGTGCGCGCCGCTGCGAGCGGCGAGCCCATGGTGATTCGTCGCTACAGCCCGGCGCTCGGCAAAGACCTGCTCTACGCCACGGTGCCTTGGTACGAGGTGCACGGCGTGGTGCGCCTGTCGACGCCGCTCGATACGTTCGAAGATCTGCTCTCGCGTCAGCGCGTGCTCGTTGGGCTCGCGAGTGGCCTCGGCTTGTTTCTGGCCGTGCTCGTCAGCGCGCTCGCCGCCCACGTGGCTGGCCGCGTCGTGAGCACGCTCGCTGCCGATGCGCGCGCCGTCGCGACCGGCGACACCGCGCGCTTACCCGTGTTGTCGGAAGACGAGCTGGGCCAGCTCGCGAGCTCACTCAACAAGCTCGCGGACGAGCGCTCGGCGACGATCAGCGCGCTCGTAAAGGAGCGCGATCGCTTGAACACGATCTTGCATGGTGTCAGCGAGGGCCTCCTGGCGATCGACGCGGACAACCGCGTGGATCTCGCGAACGACGCGGCCAAGACGCTGCTCGGCCTGCGCAGCGATCCCGTGGGCCGCAAGCTCGTGGAGACCATACGCATTCCCGCGCTCGTCAACCTGTCAGAGCAAGGCGGCAGCGCGCAGCGCACGGCGGAGTTCGCGGTCGAAGATCCCGCGCGCTACCTGCTCGCCACGACGACGCCGCTGCGTGCGACCGGCGGCGTCGTGATCGTGCTGCACGACATGACGGGCATTCGGAACATGGAGAACATCCGGCGCGATCTGGTCGCCAATGTCTCGCACGAGCTGCGCACACCAGTCAGCATCATCCGCGCGAATGCGGAGACGCTGCTCGACGGCGCGATGCAAGATCCCGAGCAAGCAAGAACCTTCGTGCAGGCGATCTTGCGACACTCCGAGCGCTTGTCGAACTTACTGTCAGATCTTTTGGATCTGGCTAAGATCGAAGGTGGCGCATATCCGCTGTGCCTCGAGAACCTGAATGTGCGGGGCGCGGTGCAGCGCGCGGTCGACACGCTGAGCCGCAGCGCGAAGAACAAGGGACTGACGCTGAAGGTCAGCATTCCCAGCGAAATGTATGTGCTCGCGGACATTCAGGCGCTCGACCAAGTGTTGGTGAACTTGCTCGACAACGCCATCAAGTATTCGTTCGACTCCGGCGTGATCGAGATCAAGGCGAGCGCGACGAACGATGAAGTACGGATCGTCGTGAGCGATGATGGCCCAGGCATCGCAGAGCGGCACCGGAGCCGCATCTTCGAGCGCTTTTACCGCATCGACACCGGCCGCTCGCGCGCGCTCGGTGGGACCGGCTTGGGCTTATCGATCGTCAAACACCTCGCCATGTTGATGCACGGAACAGTCGGCGTAGATCCGGTCGAGCCACACGGTTCGGCCTTTTGGATCACCCTTCCCCAGGGAGTGGTGTCCGCCGAAGTTGTTTCGCATCTGTCACACTAACGTCACAGCTCAAAAGCAGGTTCTGCCGGTGAAAGCGGCCAGTTTGTCACATGTTTGTCTCGTATGCGCGCTCATCGCGCCGCTCTGGTCGTGCAGCAAACATCCTGCAGCTGCGCCGCGAGATGCTGACGGAACTAACACTGAAGCCGCAGTGACAGATGTCGTGCGGATCGACGGCTCGAGCACGGTCTACCCGATCACCGAGGCCGTCGCCGAAGAGTTCCAAAAGGTCACAAAAGCCAAGATCACGATCGGCGTCTCAGGCACGGGCGGTGGCTTCAAGCGTCTGTGCGCGGGGGAAGTCGAGATCACCGGTGCGTCGCGCCCGATCCGTGAGAGTGAGGAGCACGACTGCGCGGCGAACAACATCTCGTTCGTCGAGCTGCCCATCGCCTATGACGGGCTGGCGGTCGTGGTGAATCCGAAAAACGACTGGGTGAAGTCGCTGACCATCCGCGAGCTCAAGCGCGTGTGGGAGCCAAGCGCGCAGCAGCGCGTGCTGAGCTGGAACCACATCCGGCCGGAGTGGCCGGACCTGCCATTGCGTCTGTTTGGTGCGGGCGTGGACTCGGGCACCTACGACTACTTCACGCGCGCGGTGGTCGGCAAAGAGCACCACAGCCGCGGCGACTTTACTTCCAGCGAGGACGACAACGTGCTCGTACAAGGCGTCTCGCACGACCTGGGCGCGCTGGGCTTTTTCGGCCTCGCGTACTACGAGGAAAACCGCGAGAAGCTCAAGCTCGTCCCTATCGACGACGGGGAGCCGCAGAACGGGGGTGGCCCGATCGCACCCAGCAGCACGACCGTGAGCGCAGGCACCTACCAGCCACTCTCCCGGCCGATTTTCGTGTATGCGTCAAAGGCCGCGCTGGCGCAGCCAGAGGTCATGGCATTGCTCGAGTTTTATCTGGAAAACGCCCCCGCATTGGTCAAAGAGGCGCGCTACGTTCCCTTGCCTCCGAGCGCGTACGCGCTGGCTCACAAACGGCTCAAGGACGGCAAGGTCGGGTCACTCTTTGCTGGTAAAGGCTCAGAAGTTGGCGTGACGGTAGAGTCGCTTCTGGCTCGAGAATAGCGCGGTTGCCATGTCTGACATCGATGCACGCACGGCTCCGTTCGATGCACACGCCCAACGCGGTGCAACGCCGGCGGAGCGTGTCATCGAGCTTGTCCTCGCGACCTGCGGCGTCGTCACGATCCTGACCACGGTCGGAATTCTCGGCGTGCTGGTGCTGGAGAGCTTCGCGTTCTTCCGCGAGATCGGCCTGTCGCGCCTGATCTTCGACACGCAGTGGACGCCGCTGTTCGCTGACAAGCACTTCGGGCTGTGGCCGCTCTTGGCCGGCACCGCGCTCACTTCGCTGATCGCGATCGCGGTGGCGTTGCCGCTCGGATTGCTCTCAGCGATCTTCATGAGTGAGCTCACGCATCGCCGCTATCGCTCGGTGCTCAAACCATCACTGGAGGTGCTCGCCGGCGTACCGACGATCGTCTACGGCTACTTCGCGCTCGTGGTGGTCACGCCCGCGCTGCAGAAGCTGGTGCCCGGGCTCGCAGGGTTCAACGCATTGAGCGCAGGCATCGTCATGGGCTTCATGATCACGCCGATGATCGCCTCGCTCGCAGAAGACGCGCTCTACGCAGTGCCGACCAGCCTGCGCGAGGCGGCCTACGCGCTCGGCGCCACGCGGGTCTCGGCGATCTGGCGCGTAGTTGTGCCTGCCGCTATGGGCGGCATCGGCGCGAGCGTGATCTTGGCGCTCTCGCGCGCCGTCGGCGAGACCATGATCGTCGCGATCGCTGCCGGCCAAGAGCCGCGGCTCACGCTCGACCCGCGCGTGCCGATCGAAACCATGACCGCATACATCGTGCAGGTCAGCATGGGCGATGAGCCTGCGGGCACGCTCGAGTACCGCACGATCTTCGTCGTGGGCTGCGCCCTGTTTGCGCTGACGTTCGTGATGAACGTCGCGAGTTATCGGCTGGCTCGGCACTTACAGAGGAATAAGTGAGCGCACCGCTGCAACAGCCCGCGCAGCGCGAGCGTCCGCTTGCGTCGGAGCTCGAAAAGGCGCCCGCTGTGGCGCCAACGAGCATCAGCGGGCACGTCAGCACCGAGCAGCGCAGCCGTGCGTCGGAGCACATCTTCTATGCGATCGCGCTAAGCGCGGTGCTGCTGCCGCTCCTGGTCTTACTGATCATGTTGTGGGGCGTGGCAGCCAACGGCGGCGAGCGGCTGGGGTGGGACTTCATCACAAGCTTCCCGTCGCGCAAGCCGCAGCTCGCGGGCATCCTCCCGGGGCTCGCTGGCAGCTTCTATCTCATGCTTCTGACAGGGTTGATCGCGCTACCACTCGGCGTCGGTGCGGCGATCTACCTCGAAGAGTACGGCAAGCGCTCGTGGCTCACGCGCCTGATCGAGCTCAACATCGCGAACCTCGCCGGCGTGCCCTCGATCGTCTACGGGCTACTTGGCCTCGACTTGTTCGTGCGCGCACTGCAGCTCGGCCGGAGCTTGATCGCGGGCGCGTGCACGCTCTCGCTGCTCGTCTTGCCGATGGTTGTCATGGTCACGCGCGAAGCGCTGCGAACGGTGCCGCAGCAGCTACGCGAAGCTTCGTATGCGCTCGGCGCCACGCGCTGGCAGACGATCCGGCAGATCGTCTTGCCCATGGCGTATCCGGGCATCCT
>Ga0190269_10000303_pt1 | contig 26348 bp, 15 predicted proteins | sample Popmic249IS_FD_133749 | JGI IMG/M metagenome (GOLD analysis project Ga0190269, IMG submission 133749) | Populus adjacent soil microbial communities from riparian zone of Blue River, Arizona, USA - 249 IS | ecosystem: Environmental > Terrestrial > Soil > Riparian zone | place: USA: Arizona... | reverse complement strand
TCGACCACGAGCTCCCGAGCCCGAGCCCGAGCCCGAGCCCGAGCCCGAGCCCGAGCCCGAGCCCGAGCCCGGATCCGCGCCGTGCCGCGACTGGATACATACGTCGCGCCCACGCAGCTCCCCCGCCTCCACGCCGAGCAAGCTGAGCGCCGTCACGGCCACGTCCTGCAGCTGCACGCCAGAGAGCGCACCGCGCGCGCGCACGCCCGGACCGGACGCCACGAAGATGCCGTCCCAGTCGTGATTGCAGCCATCCGGCCCGGTGTCGTTCGTGGGGCTGTACGTCGCACCGCCGCCGACGGCTGCGCTCGCGCGGTAGTTGAGATCGTCCCAAAACACCATCAAGTCCGGAGGCAGGCCGCGCGTCTCGCGGTATGCCGCTTTTGGCTGCAGGATGGAGTGCGTCAGCCGCTCGCCGCGTGGTCCGCGCTCCACGGCCAGCTCGTCCGCCAGCTGCGCGAGCAGGGCCTCTGCCTCGTGCGGCGCCACGCAGCCTTGCGGCTCGCGCCCGCGCAGGTTGAGCATGACGCGCGCGTAGTAGCCGCCTTCCGCGAACGCGCGCGTGCGCGACCAGTCCACTTGCAGCTGCGCAAACGGCGTGAGCCGCTCGGGATATTCGCGCAAACACAGATAGCCGTGCGCGATCAGCCACTGATTGATGTGGAAGCAGCCGTGCAGCGGCCGCGCCCCGTGATCGCTCACCACCAGCACGTCCGCATCCGGTCCCGCCGCACGCACCAGGCGCCCGATCTGCCGATCGAGAAACGCATAGTACGCGCGACCCGCAGCCGCGTGCGGGCTGTCCGGCACGTGCCGCGGGTGACGCGGATCGATGTGCGCCCAGAACGCGTGGTGAAAGCGATCGGGACCGATCTCCACCAGGGCAGTGAAGTCCGGCCGGCGGGTCTCGAGCAGGTATTGCGCGATCGCGCAGCGCTGCTCGGTCGCCGCGTACAGCTGCGCGAGCAATCCGTCGAGGTCGTCCGTGCGGTACTCGTCCACGTCCGGCTGGTACGGCCCGAAGCGCTCGCGCAGCTCGTGCGCGAGCTCTGCAGGGTGAGTGTGCACCTCGTCCGCGTCCGGCGTGAGGAAACACGATACCTGCTCGCCGCGAAGCGGACGCGGCGGATAGCCGGGCGGCACGAACAACACGCAAGCGCGCTGATCGTCGCGCAGTCGCTCCCACAGCCAGGGCCGCTGCACATCGTGGCTGCTGACGAGCTGCAGCTCATAGCTGCCGGGCACGCGGTTGCGAAAGCCGTACAGGCCCAGCTCTCCCGGATCGTAGCCGCTCAGCATGCAAGCCCAGGCGGGCACGGTGATCGGTGGCGCACACGATCGCAGCGGTCCGTGACAACCGCGCTCGATCAAGCGCGTGAGCTCCGGCATCGCGGGCTGATACCAGTCGAACGCGAGCAGCGGCGGCACACAGTCGAGACCGATCAAGAGCACGCGCGGCATTCGCCACCCCGTTACCACGAGGGCGTCCGCGCTGTCCTGCCTTCCGGCCGATCAGCGGTTTTTGCCGATGATTGTGAGGCTGCCGCAGCTCAGATCTTTGCCGTCGTTCTGCAACGTGATCGGCCCACCGTCCGAATCGGCCGGGATCTGGACGGAGATGCGATCGGCGCGGCGCTCGATCATGCGCGCGGGCTTGCCCGCGATACGCACCACGGGCGCGCTGCCGAAGCGCTCGCCGACGACGTCCAGGCGGCCACCGCGCGGCTGCTCGGGCTCGAGCAGGCTGCACGTGGGCTGATCGCTAGCCGCTGATGGCGGCGGCGGTGTGGTGCCTGTCAGGCGCAGCGCGGGCTGCGGAGCCTGCGCGAGCTGCGCACGGTCGGGCTGCGCAGGGCCGCCCTTGTCCGGCTGCGCAGCGGCGGCAGCTGCCGCTGTCGGCTGCGACTTCGGCGCGGCGCCGTCTGTCTTGGCTGGCTTCGTGGCCTTGGCGGCGTCTACAGCCGCCTTGATGGGCAAGCTGCCTCCATCCGGCTTGCCTGCGGCCACGTCGCTCGGCTTGCGGGCGGCCGCGCTTGACTTGCCAGCATCGGCCGCTGGCCGCGTGCCCGCGACGGGGTCGGTGGCGGCGTCGGCGCTCTTGGGCTTCGCTGTGGCCCCGGGCGTCTTCGAGGCCTTGGTTTCCGCACGTTGCGGCGCGGGCTTCTCTGCCGTCGAGGCTTTATTCGCGGCCGCGTCCGCGTTGCCCTTCGCGGCGGCCGGCGCTTGCGCGGTGCCGCTCGTAGCGGCAGGCGGCTTGACGGGCTTTGTGGCCTCGGGCTTTGTGGCCTCGGGCTTCGCGGCCTCGGGCTTTGTGGCCTCGGGCTTCGTGGCCTCGGGCTTCGTGACCTCGGGCTTCGTGACCTTGGGCTTCGTGACCTTGGGCTTCGCGGCCTCGGGCTTCGGCGCGTTGGCCCTGGCGGCTGGCTGAGGTGCGGGGTCCTGGGCGTGCGCACAGGGCAGGGACCCCAGCAGTGCGCCCGAGCAGGTTGCGACGGCGATCCACTTGCTCAATCTCATGTTCCCACCTCGCTCCGCATCGTTATGCCTCTTGCCGCGCTGCAAAGCACGCGTTTAGACGCGCTTACTCCCGCGCGCGTCGAGCTCGCCCCGCGCGCGCTGCACCAAAGCTTGGACTTCCGCGCGCAGGCCATCTCCCACGCCGCGGCGCTGGGTTGGCATGGGCCGCGGCTGGCCCACCACACACGCCACGGGCGTGCGCGGGCGCCCGGCCATGCGCGTCATGTGTTGCATGAACGTCTCGTCCAGAAACTCCGCCCCATCCGGGTAGGCGATCCCCACGGGCACGATCTCGACGGGCAGCCCGCGCGCAGCCGCAAACGCGCCCTGCTGGAACGGCCCGACCTCGTCGCCCGCGAGCGTGGTGCCCTCCGGAAAGACGATCACGGTGCGCTGCTTCTCGAGCCGATCGCGCAGCGCGCGCACCGCCAGCACGCCGCTCACGGTGCTCTGCCGGTCCACGAAGATCGTCTCTGCGCGCTGCGCCGCCGTGCCGAGTAGCGGCCACTGCGCCAGATCGGCGCGGCTCAGCACCACGCCCCCGAAGCGCTGGAGCAACAGCAGGATGTCGAGCGGCGAGCGGTGATTCGACACCACCAAGCGCGCGCCCTGGGCCGGCGCGGGCTCCACCCCGTGCCAGCTCGGGTGCACGCCGAACAAATCGAGGTGCACGCCCGCCCAGCGCCGCATCCAGCGCTCGAAGATCGGGCGGCGCGCCTCCGGTGCCGACAGCTGCTGATGCACGCTCACGCCGGCCAGCATGCTCACCGTGAGCGCGCCCATGCCCGCGGCCCGCGCGCCGCTCCTAGCTGCAGCGATCAACGGCTGCAGACCGCCGCCCTGAGCCTCACGGTTCGGCATGGACGATGCAGCGGCTCGTGCAGGTCTCTTCGACGCTGACGGCGGCGAGCTTGCCCTGCGGCAGCTGCACGCGCTCCAGCACGAAGCGCGCGAGGTTCTCGCTCGTGGGGTTCTCGAGGCCGGGGACCTCGTTGAGATATTGGTGGTCGAGCAGCGCGTGCAACGGAGCGAACGCGCGCGTGAGCTCGGCGAAGTCCACGATCCAGCCCATGACCGGATCCACCTCGCCCGTGACGTGCAACGTGATGCGGAAGCTGTGGCCATGGAGGCGCGCGCACTTGTGCCCGGGGGGCACGTGCGGAAGGCGATGAGCGGCTTCGATGCCGAAGGTCTTTTGAATTTCCGTACGCAAGGCTGCACGACCGTGATCAGAGCTGGCCGCTTATGTGACGCGCTTACTTGAGCGCGTCCAGGCGGCGCTGGATATCTACTCGATCCACGGGGCCCTGCGCACTCAGCGCGAGCTTGTAGTGCTGCCGAGCCTGGTCTTTGTCCCCGCGCGCGAGGAGCGCATCGGCGAAGCGCGCCTGCGCGGCGGCCGACTCCGGCGTGCGCTCCACGGCCTTCTCGAGAAACGCCTGCGCCAGGGTGTTGCGCTGCAAGGTCAAGGCGTACGTGCCGGCCTCGAGCAGCGCGCGCGAGCCGCTGCGCTCGCGACTGGCCGCGTTGCGGAAGGCCTCGAACGCGTCCTCCGGACGATCGGTGCGGGCGTACACGCGCGCGAGGGTGAACGCGGCGTCGGCGTCGTTCGGCAGGCCCTCGAGGCCGCGCTTCAGCTCGGCCTCCGCTTGTCCCAGCTCGCCGCGCGCCTCGAGCGCCATGCCGAGCCGCGCGTGCGCGGCGGGCAGGTTCGGCGCTTCCTTCAGCGCCGCGCGAAACAGGCTCTCCGCCTGGGGCACGTCACCCATGCCCAGGTAAGCCTCGCCGAGCGCGAGCTTCGCCTCGGGCCACTTGGGCCGCGCCGCGAGCGCCTTTTGCAGGAGCCCCACGGCCTCTTGCCCGCTCGACAGCCGACCCAGCTCGAACAGTGCGTCCGGCCATTCCGGCGCCTCGCGCAGCGCAGCGCGAAACGCCGCCGCAGCGGCCTTCGGATCTGGCTTGATCAGGTACAGCTTGCCGAGGCCGAAGCTCGCGTCCGGATCGTTCGGCCGGCTCTTCAGCACGGTCTTGTACGCGGACTCGCTCGCAGCGGCGTCGCCCTCGACGCGCTTCAGATCGCCGAGCACCTGGTAGACCTCGGGCAGGCTCGGGTCGGCGGCGCGCGCCTTTTCCACGTATTCGGCCGCGCGCGTGGCCCGGCGCCAGGTCAGAAAGGCCTGCGCCATGCACAGGTTGCTGTACGCGGCGTCCGGCGCCTTGGCGATCAGCGGCCGGCACGCGTTGCGCGCCTTGTTGTACTCGCCCGCCGCGAAGTGCACGCGCGCCAGATCGTATAGCGCCTCGAGGCTCTGCCCGCGCTCCTGTGCGGCCAGCTTGAGCGGCGCCTCGGCCTCTTTCACGCGCCCAGCGCGCAGCAGCGCTCGACCGTGTGCGACGTGCCCGGCCGCGCTGCCCGGATCGTTTGGCGCCGGCTCCGCGTGCACGACGACGCTCGCGCTGCCGAGCCACAATGGCAGCAGCGCCAGGACCCCCCGGCCACGCTTCGAGATCGGTCGCTTCGCCACGCGCTGTGTCATGCCACGAGCTCCTCGCTGCCGGCACCTACCCGGTACAGCATGCCGAGCCGAGCGTCCTTCACGCCCCGCCCGAACACAAGTCCAGCCTGGGGTTCACGATAAACGGATCGCGGGTGGATGGATTTATGCGCACGGGTCGGGTACAGGATCGCCCGCGTCTGGCCCGCAGGCCCGCACTCCCGGCTTTCCTCATGTCGCTCGATCGATCCCCGCTCACACCCCAGTCTCTGCCGAACCAACCAGCCCGTCAGGCGGTTGCAAACGCCCTGCGTTTGCCGCTGCTCATGGCGGCGGCGCTGCTGCTTGCGCCTGCTGCTGTTGGCTGCGCAGGTCAAACCAAGGTGTTGAGCTACGGCGACAACGCGCGCAAGGCGTATGCGGAAGCGCTGGACGACTTCTTCGATGAGGAGTGCTTGCAAGCCGAGCCCGCCTTTCGAAACGTGCGCAGACTCTATCCGTACACACGCTTCGCGGCGCTGGCCGAGCTGCGCGTGGCGGACTGTCAGTTCAAAGACGCGAAGTACGCGGAGGCGATTCAAAGCTACGAGGCGTTCATCCGGTACCGCCCCTCGCACGTCGAGGTGTCGTACGCGCGCTTCATGGTGGCGCGCGCCTATTACGAGCAGATCCCGTCGGATTGGTTTTTGACTCCGCCCACGTACGAGCGCGAGCAGCGCTCCACGCACGACGCGCTGCGCCTCTTGCGCCGTTTCATCGTGGACTTTCCGAACGATCCGCTGGTCGGCCGTGCGCAGCGCATGGCGCATCACGCCATTCGGCTGCTCGCGGCGCACGAGATGTACGTCGCCCGGTTCTATCTGCGTAGCGACCATCCGGTCGCGGCGATCGGGCGGCTGCGAACGCTCATTACCACGTACCCGAGCAGCGGCTACGAGCCCGAGGCGCTCTTGCTGCTCGGCGAGACGTACCTGGACCTACGCGACCGGGAACAGGCCAAGCGCGCATTTCAGGAGATCACGCAGCGCTTTCCCAACAGCGAACACCTTCCGGCCGCGAAGCGCCACCTCACTGAGCTAGAGCGCCGCCCCGGATAAATCAGCGATGGAGCCTGCGACTGTTTCAAACGGCGCGGCGCGCTGAACGGGTAGGTCTAACACTTTCATCGCCCGCTCGTTCGCCGCGCGCACGGATACGTTGGCTCACCTTGAGCGCATGCTTGCGGTGCGCTGAGCCGACTACGCTTACACGTGCCTCCCCCAGTGCAGGCGCACGCGCTTTGTTGATTGCGAGCGTGCGTGCACAGTACGCTCGTATCCGGGGACGCCATGGACGTAGACGACAAGCTTAAGCAAGCCATCGCGCTCGGACGCGAACACTACGAGAAGCGTGAGTACGACAAGGCGGAGCACTTCCTGCTCAAGGTCTTGGCGCAAGGCGGCAATCGCTTCGCGGACGTGCACAACATGATGGGCGTCATCCACCACGACAAAGGTCGCCTGGAGGAAGCCCGCGAAGAGTTCAAGCGCGCGCTCGAGCAGAACCCGAGCTACACCGAAGCGTCGCTGAACCTCGCCGTCACGTACAACGATCTCGGCGAATACGAGAAAGCCCAGCAGGTCTACAAGAGCGCGATGCTGCGCGACACGCGCGGCCCGAACGAAGTGGACGGCTTTGCGAAGGGCAAGATCGCGAACCTGCACGCCGAGCTGGCGCAAGCATATCTGGACGTCGGCATGCCGAACGAAGCCGTGCAGGAGTATCGCGACGCGATTCGCCTGTGCCCACAGTTCGCAGACCTGCGCGTCCGCCTCGCGAACGTGTACCGGCAGATGAACGATCTGCCCGCCGCGCGCTACGAGCTGGAGGAAGCGATCCGCGTCCGGCCGCGTTTCGTGCCCGCGCGCGTGGCGATGGGGGTTTTGCTCCTGGTGAGCGGCCAACGTCAAAAGGCGCTCGAGCAGTGGGAAGAGGTTCTGAAGATGGAGCCGGAGAACAAGTCGGCGCAGATGTATCTGCGCATGGCGAAGCACCCGAGCAGCATCAGCGACCGCCCTCGCACGGATTGAGCGACAGCCTGGCTCAGCGCTTCGTCTCCACCACCAACTCCCCCGGCGGATCGCCCATCAGCACGAGCTGACACCCCAATCGCTCGTTCGCTGCCGCTCTCAGCTGCAAGAGCGTCGTGTACTCCCGGGACCCGGGCGGCCGCCACTCGAGCTCCCCGCTCAGCACGAGCAACCGGCATGCCCCACAGTTGCCTGCCCGGCAGGCGGTGCGAAACGCGGGCTGGCCGGCGTCGTCGAGCACGTCGAGCAGCCGCTGTCCGGGACGGATGGTCGCGCGTACCCCGAGCGGGCGAATGACGATCACTGCCATGCAGAGCTAACAGTGTACGCCGCCACGCTCGCGCGCGCCGACTTCTCCGACGCCAGCCCCGCGGCGGATCTGAGCCGACCGTGCCGGAAGCGACGGCAGTATTGAGCACGCCCGTGCAGTGGCGTGTTTGCGCTCGCTTGTGCTACCTCCTGGTCCTTCCGGGATGGCGTATTGTGTAGCTTGCGTACAGAGGTCAGCCCGGTAGTCTTACCCCGCCCGTGCCGATCGTGTACAAATCGCGCGGCCTTAGATGGGGACCATCCGACGCACTCTCCGGAGCCCGACTAAGCCTTGCAGGACCTTCGCAGCCTCCCAGGAACTCACATGAATCAGTCAGCTCTCGATCTTTTGCAGGGCGAGCTGGAACGCCTCTACGATCTGGACGAGTTGCTTCGCCTGAGCTCGGACTTGCTCGGGTTTGCGCCTGCGACCGTCGGCGGCACGACCAGCAAGGGAGCCTTCGCGCGATCGCTGGTGGGCTACTGTGTGCACGAAGACGCGCTCGCCGCGCTGGTGGACGCGATCATGCTGACGTCCGGTCGCGCCGATGCGGGCCTGCGGCAAGCGCTGCGTGCGACGAGCAACGGAGAGCTCAGCCCTGGTACCCAGGTGGGCCCGCTCAAGGTCGTGAAGAAGATCGGGGAGGGCGGTCTCTCGATCGTGTATCTCGCTGAAGCTGAGAGCGGCGAGAAGGCCGCACTGAAAGTGATACGCCCGGAGTACGCGAAGGATCGCGGCGCGGTGCATCGCTTCACGACCGTTTCGCGAGTGATGCAGCAGGTGCGCACGCCGGGCCTGGCATCGATCCTTGGCGTGGGGCAGCTGGCAGATGCGCGCCCGTGGGTCGCCGCGGAGCTGGTGTCGGGTCAGGGTCTCGCCGAGCGCCTCAAGCAGCAAGGCGCGCTGCACATCCACGATGCGCGCCCGATCTTCGACGGCGTGCTCGCAGGTCTCATCGCGCTCCACAAGCGTGGCTTGGTGCACGGCGACGTGAAGGCCGAGAACGTCTTCGTGGTGACGCGCAGCGCAGGCAGCGGCGTGCCCGAGGTCTCGGGCGTGCTGGTGGATGCGGGCGCGGAGCGCCTGCTGTCGCGCTCCGAGAGCAAAGTCGATGCGACGTCCGTGCTGCCGCTGATCGGCACGGCCAAGGCGATGTCGCCCGAGCAGGCGCGCGGTCTCGAGCCCGATGCGCGCAGTGATGTGTACGGCTTCGGCACCTTGCTCTACGAGGTGCTGAGCGGCCGGCCGCCCTTCGTGGGCGAGACCGCGATCGACGTCATCGCGCAGCATGTCTCGGTCGCGCCCGAGCCGCCGTCCGCGCACGCGCGCCGCGGCTGGATCAGCGAGGCGCTCGATGAGCTGGTGCTGCGCGCGCTCGCCAAAGATCCTACCGAGCGCTTTCCGGACGCGGCCTCCGTGCTCGAAGCGCTCGATCACGTGGCGCGCCGGCCCGGCAAGCGCCGGCCGCTCGACGAGCTGGCCTTCACGCAGCTGCGCAACACGCTCGTGCGCGAGCCCACGAACGAGAACGCGGCCGATCTGATCGAGGGCCAGGCCCGCGAGTCCGGCGCATGGGATCGAGCGGCGACCGTGTTCGCAGAAGCCGCGCGCACGGCCGAGGCGGACGAGACAAAGCTCTCGCTGTTCTTCCGCGCCGCGCGCATCTACGAGACGGAGCTCAAGAACCCGCTGCGCAGCGAGGCCATGTACCAGCAGATCTTGCTGCTCGATCCGGGCAACGAGATCGCGCTGCGCGGCGTCGAGGCGGCGCGCCGGCACGCGGGTGACTACACGGGGCTGCTCGAGATCCTGCTCGACCGCGCGGAGCGGGATTTGCCGCGCGAGCAGCGCACGGCGCTGCTGCACGAGATCGCCGCGCTCTACGAAGAGAAGCTCATGGACGGCAACAACGCCGTCGTCGCGTACACCCAGGCGCTCGTGCACGACCCGCACGACGCGCGTGCGCTGCGCGCGATCGAACGGCTCACGGCCGGCAACGAGACGCGCCTGCGCGACGTGCTGACCACGTTGTCTGCGGCGTGTGAGCAACAGCACGCGCTCTTGTTCGGCGACGATCAGGTCGCGCGCAAGCAAGCGCTCGCCGAGGTCGAGGCCGCGAAGTCCGAGCTCGCCAGCGTGCAGGCGCAGATCGCGAACCAAGCCGAGGCGCGCGCGGAGCTCGAAAAGGAAGAGCGCGCGACGAAGAAGGCCGAGGTCGGGCAGATCGAGGCGCGCGTCAAAGAGATCGCTGCGGAGCTGAGCGTGACCGAGGCGCGCCGGCAGGAAGCGGTCTCGCGCGTCCGCGAAGCCGGGGCCGTGCTGAAAGAGAAGCAGGGCGCGCACGAGTCCTGCGCGCAAGACGCCGAGACCACGGTCGAGCGCTTCGAGCGCATGCAGCAGCAGTTCGGGCTCGCGCCCACCGCCGAGCAAGAGGAGCAGCTCTCGAACGTCGGTGAAGAGGCGGAGCAGCTGGTCGAGCGTGCATCGAAGCTGGAAACCGAGCTTGCGGCCGCGCAGGAAGAGCTGACGCAGCTGGAGGCGGAGCTCGGCGAAGCCGAGGACCAGCTGGCCGAAGTGCGCGTGCGCTACGAGGCCGCAGACGAGGAGCTGTCCGTGGCGCGCGGCGGTGATCTGGACCTGGTCGAGGAAGAGGACGCGGCGCTGACTCTGGACGACGAAGAGGCCAAGCAGCTCGCGGACGCCGAGGAGCGCTTGACGCGCGCCGAGCGGGCGTTCGCGCGCTACGCGGGCGACGAAGCCGAGCGCGACTCGCAGCGCAAGCGCGAGCTGTCGGAGCTCGTGCACCTGTACGTGACGATGGGCCGGATGTACCTGTCGCGGCTCGGTCGCTCCGACTACGCGCTGTCGTGCTTTCAGCGCGCGCTCGAGGTCGAGCCCGACAACGACAGCGCGAACGAGGCGCTGCTCGAGCTGTACCGCAACTCGCAGGCGTACACGGAGCTGTCGAGCGCGCTTCTGTCTCGCGCCGAGCGCAGCGGGAACCCCGTGCGCGCGCGCGACTACCGCGCGCAGGCGGCGGTGACCCTGGCGCACAAGCTCGCGGACGAGCCGAAGGCGCGCACGCAGCTGCAGCTGGTGCTGGCCGAAGATCCCGCGCACACCCTGGCGTTCGAGACGCTTTCCAACTTGCTCGAGGCGCAGAGCGATCACTCCGCGCTCGCCGAGTTGCTCGAGCGGCGCGTGAACGCGCTCGACGGGGAAGCCAAGCTCGAGCCGCGCCTCGCGCTCGCGCAGCTCTACGAAGAGCACCTGCACGACAGCGAGCGCGCCGAGGCTTGCTACCTGGCCGCGACCGAAGCCGCACCGCGGCGCGTGGACGCGTGGAAGGGCCTCGAGCGCATCTACACCGAGAAGCAGAACTACGAGGGCCTCTTGTCTGCGCTGCGCGCGCAGGTGGAGCTCGCGCCGACGCCGCGCCAGCGCATCGCGCTCTTCGAGCGCATCGGCAAGCTGCTCGAAGAGGAGTTCGTCGATCATCAGCAGGCGGCGGAGACGTTCGAGCGGATCATCGCGATCGACGCGGGCCACGAGAACGCGAACCTCGCGCTGTCGCGGCTGTACCGGCACCTGTCGCGCTACGAAGACGTGGTCACTACGTTGACGCGGCTCGCCGGCAGTGCGCGCGAGCCGAAGCGCAAGGTGGAGCTACTCTTGCAAGTGGTGCGCACGTTCAACGTGGACATCGGCTCGCCGGAGCGCGCCATGCAGGTCTGCGAGCGCATCCTGGAGCTCGATCCCGAAGAGCCCGAGACCTTGTCCGAGCTCGCGCGGCTCAAGACGACGAGCGGCGACGTGGCGTCGGCCGTGTCCGCGATCGAGCGTCTCGCGGAGGCGGAGTCAGACGCGACGAAGCGCGCGGAGCACTACATCCGCGCCGCGAAGTTGCTCGAGGAGCACGGTGATCGCGACGGCGCGATCGGTCGCTACAAGAAGGCGCTCGACAGCGATCGCCAGTCGCTGCCCGCGGTCGACGCGCTACGCACCTTGTACGCGCGCCGCGGCGACGCGCAGGGCACCATCGAGATGCTGAACCTCGCGATCGCGCTCACCGAAGGCGATCGCAAGCGCGCGGAGCTGTATGCCGAGCTCGGCACCTGGCGCGCGGACAAGCTGGAAGACGAGAAGAGCGCCGAAGACGCGTTCGAGCTGGCGCTGTCGCTCGATCCCACGTGCACCATCGCGCAGGTGGGGCTCGGCCGCATCGCGTTCGCGCGCAAGGAGCACGAGCAGGCCGCGAGCTACCTGGGCGCGGTGCTCGGGCGGCTCGATGAGCTGCAGCGGAGCGAGGCGGCCGAGGTGTGCGCGTTCGCCGCCGAGAGCTTCCGAGCGATCGGCCAGCTCGACAAGGCCGTCGATGCGTACAAGCGCGCGAGAGACTACGCCCCGGACGACCTGGCGACGAACGAGCGCTACGCCTCGATCGTGCGCGAGTCGGGCGACGCACGCGCCGCGGAGCGCCTCTACGAGCGGCTGTACAGTCGCTTCGACGAGGAGCTGGACGTGTCCGAGCGGCTGCGCGTGCTGCGCGCCTGGGGCGAGACGCAGCTCGATGCGGGGCTCCTGCCGCAGGCGATCGACACGTTCAAGGACGCGCTCGCGCGCAAGTCGGACGACGAGGGCGCGCTGAAGGGCCTGACGCGCGCGTACAAGGACAGCGAGCAATACGACGAGGTGATCAACCTGCTGCAGCTACGCTCGCGGCTCACGCACGACGCCGAGCTCCGCTTCAACTTGCTGGTCGAGACCGGCGACGTGTTCCTCGAGAAGATCAAGGACCGAGACGCCGCGACGCAGACGTACGTCATGGCGCTCGATCAGCAGCCGCACAACCGCAACCTGCTCTCGAAGCTGATGGCGGTGTACTCGGACGCGCACGATTGGTCGCGTTTGATCGAAGTGATCCTGCGCATCGCCGAGATGGTGGACTCGCCCGAGCAGCTGGCGAAGTACTACAACACGGCGGCGAACATCGCGCAGAAGGAGCTCGGTCGCTACGACGAGGCGGCGAACTACTACGAAGCCGCGCTCGCGCAGCTGCCGCCCGAGAGCGGTCAGGCCCAGCTCGATGGCCTCGTGCGCTGTCTCACGGAGAATCAGGACTGGGAGCGCCTTTCGCGCGCCTACGAGACGCGCTTCGCGCGCTTGCAGGAGATCTCGGCGCCGCCCGCGGAGCTGGCTGCGCTGCTCGACGCGCGTGCTCGCGTGCTCGCGGAGCATCTCGGCCGCACGCAAGAGGCGCTAGAGCTGTACGAGCAGGCGCAGGCGCTCGAGCCGGACAACCGCGAGCGGCGCGAGATGTTGACCTCCGTGTACACGAAGGAGCCGAAGCGCTACTTCGCGCGCGCGGTCGCCGCGCAGCGTGCGTGGCTCGCTGAGGACCCTTACCGCGTGGACTCGCTGTCCGCGCTGCGCCGCATCTACACGAGCGCGAAGCGTCCGGACGAGTCGTGGTGTCTGTGCCAGGCGCTGCGCTGCCTGCAGATGGCGGACGTCGACGAGGAGAAGTTCTTCAAGAAGTACCGGCTGTCGAGCCTGCCGCGCGCGCGCCGTGTGCTCGATGACGAGCTGTACCGCGCGTACGTGGCGCATCCGCTGCAGGATCCCGGGCTGACCGCGCTGCTCGCCGCGATCGCGCCTGCGGTGATGGCCGTGGGCAGTCAGCCGCTGACGGCGTTCGGCGTCGACCCGCGCAACTTCTCGGATCCCACGACGGACACCACGCCCATGGCGCGCATGCTGCACCACGTGGCCGAGATGACCGGCGTGCAGCTGCCGGAGGTCTACCACTGCCCGAACGACGCAGGCGGCCTGTCGTTCCTGTTCGCGATCCCGCCGGCCATCGGCATCGGCATGGGCGCGCGCGCCAATGGACCGCAGCAGGCGCTGGCGTTCGTGGCAGCGCGGCACGTGAGCTACTACCGCCCGGGCAACTTCGTGCGGCAGCTGGTTCCGACCGGGACGGGTCTACGCAGCTGGCTGTTCGCCGCGATCCGCAACGTGTCCCCCAAGTTTCCGATCCCCGCGCAGATGGAGCCGGTGGTGAAGGAGTGCCTGGACGCGATCCGCACGCAGCTCACGGGCCCGCAGCGCGACACGCTCCGCAGCATGACGCAGAAGCTGCTGGAAGCGGCGCCCGAGCTCGACATGAAGCGCTGGATGGCCGGCGTGGATCTGAGCGCGGATCGGCTGGGGTTCCTGCTGGCGAACGATCTGAAGATCGCGAACGCGGTGATCGATGCGAGCCCGGAAGAGGTGTCGGTGATCGGCAAGAAGGACCGGCTGCGGGAGCTGCTCGCGTACAGCGTGTCGGAGCCGTATTTCGAGTTGCGCAAGGCTCTGGGCATCGCGCTGGGCGGCTAAAGCGGCAAACGCGTCCCGTAAACGTGCCCGAGCCCGAGCCCGAGCCCGATCTTCTGCAGGGACCAGAGGAGAAGAGATCGGGCACGGGCACGCGTACGGGTCTCTGGGGGAGATTGGCGGCGCTGGTTGTGTGGGCGAGCCTCGTGCTACTGTTGCTGCTGCCCCCATACATGACAACAGCCAGCGCCCCAGCGACCGAGCCCGTGCTCGAAGCCGTCGTCACGGATATCGAAGTCGCCGAGCCCGCGATGCTCCTCGAGCTCACAGGGCCTTCGGCAGCACGGCTTTCGCAGCTCGAACGTGCCTGCAACGTGTCTGCGGGCCTGCGCGGTCACACCATCCGGCTGCGGGGTAGCGCCCCGGCCGTGGCGCTGGCCGAGCGCGCGCTGCACGAGATGCTCGAGGTGATCAGCACGGGCGGTACCGTGCGGGATGCGGATATTCCCGCAGCCGTGCGCCTGCTGTCGGGACATCCGGACATCAAGCTGCGCAACGTGTACCAGGACGTCGCCTGGAACGCGGGCAATGGCAAGCAGATCGCCGCCCGCGGGCTCGCCCAGAAGTATTACCTGCAGGCCATCCGCGACAACGACATGGTGTTCGGCATCGGTCCCGCCGGCACGGGCAAGACGTATCTCGCGATGGCGATGGCCATCCAGGCGCTCAACGCGCAGCGCGTCAAGCGCGTGGTGCTCACGCGGCCCGCGGTCGAGGCCGGAGAGAAGCTGGGATTTCTGCCGGGCGACATGACCGAAAAGGTGGATCCGTACCTGCGCCCGCTCTACGACGCGATGCACGACATGTTGCCCGCGCCGCGCGCGATGGCGCTGATCCAGCGCGGCGTGATCGAGGTCGCTCCGCTCGCGTTCATGCGCGGCCGCACGCTCGAGGACAGCTTCGTGATCCTCGACGAGGCGCAGAACACGACCGTCACGCAGATGAAGATGTTCCTCACGCGCCTCGGTCCCGAGTCCAAGGTGGTGATCACCGGCGATGTGACACAAGTCGATTTGCCGGCCGGTCAGACGTCGGGCCTGGCCGACGCGCTCGGCCTGTTCGGCAACATCCGCGGCATCGCATATTGCCATTTCGGCTCCGAAGACGTCGTGCGTCACCCGTTGGTCGCTCATATCGTTCGCAGGTACGAAGAGCGGGACGGCGCGCGTGCGCGCGAGCGCGGTCACGGCGTTTGATGCACGTTGGTCCCGCCAACTAACACCTGGCAGCGCGCTGCGCTGGTGTTAGAGTTTCGCGAAGATCTGCACGTGTGCGCGGGCACGAGCAGTCACGAAAATTTAGGTCGTAGGCAATCCTCCGCGGGCGTCTTGCGTTTGCATGCCGGCCACGTTTGAGACAGGATGCCGAAGCTCACATTTAACCTGTTTAGGGTTTGGCCGCAGTGCGCGGTTTAATCATAGCGAGTGAGGCGTACCAAATCACGGACGTTGGCCCCGTGATCGCGCTGCAATCGATCGCTCGAAAGGACTGTTAGGGTGGACGTGGACGCAGTCACCAACTCCCAGGCGAGTGGCGCCAGCGAAGCAGTCTATCGCTTTGGGGACTTCGAGCTGAACGCGGAGCGCCTCGAGCTCCGCCGCGCGAACGAGTTGGTCCAGGCCGACGCGCTGGTCGTGCGGCTACTGGCATGTTTGCTGCGCGGCGCCGGTCAGCTACTCACGAAGGACCAGCTGGTCGAAGAGGTCTGGGAGGGCCGCGCGGTCGCAGACAACGCGATCACCGTCGCGGTGGCGCGCCTGCGCAAGACGCTCGGTAAGTCGGAGGCGGGCACGGACTTTGTTGCCACGGCATACGGTCGTGGCTACCGCTTCGTAGGCAAAGTCTCGCTCGTGTACGCGCCGCGGCCGAACGCCGCCGTGTTGTCATCGCTGCCCACGCATTCGAGCCTGCCGTTCGTGGGCCGCGATTCCGTGCTGGCCTGTTTGCGTCGCTCGCTTCTGGACGCGCGCTCCGGCCACGGTGGCGCCTGCTTGCTCATGGGCGAGGCGGGCATCGGCAAGACGCGCGCGGTCGAGGCTTTCGAGCTGGAGAACGCGAGCCAGCAGCTGCGCGTGGTCTGGGGCTACTGCCGCGAGGGCTCGGATACGCCGCCGCTGTGGCCGTTCCTGCGCGTGGTGCGCGAGGTGATGAGCTTCTCTTCGCAGACGGAGCTCGAGCGCGCCGTGGGCACCCCGTCGCTCGAGGAGCTGCGCGGGCTGCTAGACGGTCCGACCCCTGCCGCCGTGAGCGGCGACAAGCCCGAGCTCTGTGGGCCGAGCCGCTACCGCTCGTTCGACGCCATTCTGCGCGTGCTCTCGCACGCGTCGCGCTTACAGCCGCTGATCATCGTGCTCGAGGACCTGCACCGCGCCGACTCCGGCTCGCTCGAGCTGCTCACGCACCTGCTCGAGGAGATCGCGCGCTCGCGCGTGCAGCTGCTCGTCACGTTGCGCCCGCCTCACGCCAATAGCCCTCTGCACCCGCTGCTCGCGCGCGTGCTGGGCCATCGCAACTGTGAGCGCATCGCGCTCGACCGGCTCCCGCGCGCGGAGGTGCTGCGCTACGTGGCCTCCGTGCTGGACGATCCCACGGGCTCGCTCGGCGAGGCGGTCTACAAGAAGAGCGAGGGCAATCCGTTCTTCATGGTCGAGCTCTCGCGCGTCCTCCTGCACCAGGGCAACGCCGACGTCGACGCACTGTCGGTCGACAACGCGGCGCTGGACGTCATCCGCCAGCGCGTCGCGCAGCTGGATGCGGAGGCGCGCGGCGTGCTGTCTGCGGCCGCGGTGATCGGGCGCAGCTTCGAGCTTTCGCTGCTGCAGCAAGTCACCGAGCGCGCACCGGCGGCGCTCATGGCGAGCCTCGACGACGCGATCGCGGCCGAGGTCGTGGTGGCCGCGCCGGACTCCGCGACCGCGTTTGCGTTCGGGCACGATCTGCTGCGAGCCGTGTTGTACGAGGCGTTGCCTCCGGGCGAGCGTCGCCACTGGCACCTGCGCGTGGTGCACGCGCTCGAGTCGCGCATCGCTGCTGGCACTGCGGTCGCGGCGAGCGACCTCGCGTACCACTGTCACGCGGCGCTGCCCGACTGCGACCTGCGCAAGACCGTGAAGTACTGCCGCGACGCCGCGAACGATGCGTTCTCGGCCGCCGTCTACGGCAACGCGGACGTCGTGCGCTACCTGCGCCACGCGCTCGAGGCGCTGGCGCTGATGCCGAACCCCAGCCCGCGCCTGCGCATGAGCCTCTTGTTGTGGAGCACGGTGCACGCGCGCGGCTGCGCGCACCACGAGTTCCGTGGTCTGCTCGAGCAAGCCATCGCGCTCGCGCAGGAAACCTCGGACGCCCGCGGCCTGGTCCAGTCCGCGTATATGCTCAACCCGCACCCGGGCTTCGAGCCGATCCCCGGGGGGCGCGTGGCCATCGAGCGCGCGCTGTCGATCTTGCCCGCTGAGGCGAAGGAAGGGCGTGCGCTCGGGCTCGCGGAGCTGGCTTGCACGCCGCCCGTGAGCTTCGATCGCGAGCGCGCGCTGGCGCACATCCAGCAGGCGGAGGAGCTGGCGCGCAGCTGTGGTGCGCTCACGTCGCTCGCGGGCGTGCTGCACTGCAAGCTCTACATCTGCGGCGGGCCGGACTCGGGCGCGGACATTCGACAGACGCGGGACGAGATCGCGCAGCTGAACCGCTCGCATCCCATGCGCTTTCCGGTGGCCCCGGCCGAGCTCGCGATGTTCGCGTCTGTCATCGCGCTGCAGGCCGGCAATCGCACCGAGATGGCGACGGCGCTGCAAGAGGTCGAACAGAGCAGCCGTCGGCTGCGGCACCTCGAGCTCGTGTGGCACGGCCAGCGCTGGAACGTGCTGGCACGCATCAACACGGAGTCGAAGCCCGAGCTGCTGCGCGAGCTGGACAAGCTGCATGCGAGCGCCTCGCGCCAGCAGATCATCGGCCACGGCTCGTTCCGCGCGTTCGATCGCGCCGTGGTGTTCCGCGAGCTCGGTCAGAGCGTGCCGCTCGACGACGAGGCGCGCAGCGCGCTCGAGTCCGTGGAGAGCGATCCGCCGGGGATCTGGGCCATGAAGGTGCGCGCCTGGGTGAGCGTGGGTGAGCCGTCGCGCGCGCGCAGTCTGCTGCGGACCCTCACGCCCGAGCAGCTGCAGCGCTTGCCGCCGGATCGCGATCACCTCGGCACGCTCGGCCATCTCGCGCGCGCCGTGGTCGCGCTGGACGCGCCTGAGTACGCGCAGGTGCTCTACACGATGCTTCAAGGTCACGCGGACCGGCACGCGGGTCACGTAGCGTTCTACTGCGAGGGCTCGGTGGAGCAGCTGCTCGGCATCCTCGCGCTGTCGCTGCAGCGGCACAACCAGGCCTTCGTGCACTTCCAGTCGGCGCTCGATCGCACGGAGCGCGCGGGCTGGGGCCTGCGAGGCGTGGAGCTGCGCGTGCAGCTGGCGCGCGCCGCGCTCTCGCGCGGTGGCGATGCATTGCGGCGGCAGGCGGTGCTGTGGGCGAGGCAGGCGCGCGCGGGGGCGGAGCAGATGGGCTTACCGCACTGGCAGCAGGAAGCTGCGAAGCTGATCGAGCGTATCGGGTAACTCGGGCCCCGTGAAACGTGAACGTGCCCGGATGACGGCGTCATCCGGGCACGATCAAAGCTCAGGTTTGGGTGTTTGGATCGGTGTCCGCCAGCCCCCCAGCCGGGCGGACACTTTCAAATCACGTACATTCGCCCTTCTTGCTGATGCCGATACCGGCCGACGCGGCCTGGCACTCGCTGCCGTAGGTCTTTCCGTCGCAACCGCAAACCGGATCCCAGATCGCGGTGCACACCTCCGGCTTGTCGAGGCAAACGCCGGTCGCATCCGCCGCGCCGCAGATGTCCTCGACCTTGTAGCTGCAGTACTGGTTCGCCTGGCAACGCAGCCCGAGCAGGCCGCCGCACGCGTTCGTGCACAGGCGCAACGTGCAGGCGACGTTTCCATCCGGCCCGCAGCTGCAGCTATTGCAGCCGTCGCTGGAAGGGAACGACTCGCCCGCCTTGTAGTGCTTGCCTTCGTAGTCGCAGCCGTCGCCCTGGGCCGCGCACTCGCCTTCCTTGGCCACGGAGATGCCGGCCGCAGCGGCCTCGCACGCGTTGCCGTACGTCTTGTCGTTGCAGCCGCACACGGGCTTGTAGATGCGCGTGCAGGCCTGCGTCTTCGGTTTGCAGGTGCCCGTCTGGTCCGCCGCGCCGCATTGCGCGTCGGGCGCGAAGTCGCAGTACTGGCCGTCCGGGCACGCCGCGCCTTGCAGGCCGCCGCAGAGCTTGCCGCTGTGAGCTTCACACGCGCCGTCCTTGACCACGGAGACGCCGGCGGCTGCAGCCTCGCAGGCGTTGCCGTAGGTGTTGTCGTCGCAGCCGCAAACCGGCTTGAGGATCTTGTCGCAGACCTCGGGGCGCGACTTGCAGGTGCCGAGCTGGTCGGCCGCACCGCACTGGGCGTCCGGAGCGTAGTCGCAGTACTGCTTGTCCGGGCAGCGCAGGCCGGTCAGCCCGCCGCAGCGCTGCGGCTCGCACGCGCGCAGGGTGCAGGCCACCTGGCCATCGCCCGTGCAGCTGCAGGAGTTGCAGCCGTCCGTGGACGGGAAGCCCTGGCCAACGTCGTAGTGCTTGCCGCCGTAGTCGCAGCCCTTGGCGGCCGCGCCGCACTCGCCTTGCTTCGCGACGGACACGCCTTTCGAGGCGGCCTCGCACGCGTTGCCATACGTCTTGTCGTCGCAGCCGCACACGGGCTGATAGATCAGAATGCAGCCCTCGGGACGTGGCTTACACGTGCCGGTCTGATCCGCGGCGCCGCACTGCGCGTCCGGCGCGAAGTCGCAGTACTGTTGATCGGGACAGGCCGCGCCTTGCAAGCCGCCGCAGCTCTGCGGCTCACAGGCGCGCTCGGTACAGGCCACCGAGCCGTCCAGCTGGCAGCTGCACTCGTTGCAGCCGTCGGTCGACTTGAAGGTCTCGCCAGCGGCGTAGTGCTCGCCGCCGTACTCACAGACATCCGTGAGCACCGGCTCGCACTGACGCACGCCCATGCTGAGCGGTGCGAACAGCGCGAGCCCGAAGAGCGTCGCGGGGATTCGACGCAGGGTAGAGAGAGGATCTCCAGGCAGTTGTGTCATGGGGGGTGGCTCCTGCCGGAATAGACGAGCCTCTGATCAGGCTGCGGCCGCGAGCGGCGGACGCCGCGGCACAGCTTGGCACAGAGGTTCACCGGCGCTGGGACATAACGCAACGCATGTGCCAGGAATGGCGGTGTGTGACGCGGCCTTACGACAACCGACGCTTGCTGCTGATGGCTGCGTCTCCGGAAGGCACGTGCTGACTTGCAGCGGGGGCGGAGCGAGTGAGGTGCCTGCGCCCGGCGACCTCGGCTGCAGTCTGTAGGGCGAACCCGGCATACCTTGACGGGCGTGCTGGCTTTGCACACTGTTTTAAGACACGTCGACGCCGACGGAGGCGGCCCGAGGTTCGGCCGCTCTTCGCTCCGCGCGCAACAGGCAGAGGAAACCGCATGCGGCACAGGCGCACCCCCGAGCCCGGCGCGCAATCGCCAGCTGATCATCGCTCTCGTACCGCGCGAGGCGGCCCGTACGAGCTGCCGCCCTGGGCTGCAGACTCGGCCAACGACAATGGCCGGAGCTCGCGCACCCAGCTCCCCGCCGTGCAGGCGAGCTGGGAGGATGACGCGACGACGCTATACAGGCGCAGCGAAGTGGGCCTGCGCAGCTTGCCGCGCACGCATCCGCGTCAGTCGACGTTGCCGCTCCCGCCTGCGCCGCGGCGCGCCGCAGCCAGCGGCGAGCAGCGCTCGGCGGCTCGCGTCGCTCCCGCCAACGAGAACCGCGTTTCCTCGCCTGACGACCTGCGCTTCGGTATCGAGGGCAGCCTGGCGCGCTCGCTGCGTCCGGAACAGCCCGCCGCGCCGCGCGGCAGTGCCTGGCGCGCATTGCCGGGCTTGCTCGTGCTCGGCGTGTGCGCGTTCTTCAGCGTGCGCGGGCTGCAGTGGAGCGTCCCGCTGCCGTTCGGACGCGAGCTCGTGCCGCTATCGGCGGCGCCCGAGCTGCAGCTGCGTTCGCCCGCGCAACGGGGTGCCGCTCTCACTGATCCTGCAGCGGTCCGCGGCGACGCGGTGCGCGCGCCGGCGATCGAGCCGACACCTGGCATGGCAGCTGCGCCTGCCGGGATACAGGCACCCGCTCCGGCCGAGTCGTTCACCCTGGCGGAGGCAGCGGCAGCCGAGAGCGGCAGCAGCTCGGCGCGTCAGCACGCGGCAGCGCTCCGCAAGTCTCACGCGCGTCGCGGCCACGCGCAGGCGGGCCTCGCTCGCAACATCCAGCCGCTGCGCGAGCCGCCCGAGGAAGAAGCCGAGGAGTCCGAGGCGCCGCCGGCCCGCGCGGAAGAAGGCGTCCTGCAGGTGAACAGCCGCCCCTGGGCGCGCGTGCTGATCGACGGGCGCTTCGTGGGCCACACGCCGCAGTTCGGCCTGCGCGTTCCGGCAGGCCGGCATCGCATCCTGCTCGTGAACGAGCAGATGGACATGAGCAAGTCGTTCGACGTCAACATCCACGCGGGACAGACCGTCACGCGCGTGGAGCTGCTCGAAGAACGCCCCGACATGAACGATTAGGGGGTGTCTGCGTCCGGCTCGGTGCCGAGCCGGTAGCGGTAGCCGAGCGGATCGCTCGGGAGCTCGAGCGTGAAGTCACCGCTCTCCGGGTCGTAGGGGGGCGGCTCGCGCTCGGCGTACGCGAAGCACAGCGATACTTCGCCGAGCGCCTCGTCCTCCAGCACGAAGCGCGCGATCAACGGCTCGAGCAGCCAACGCTCGCCGTGCTCCACGATCGCCGCGGCCGCGAGCTCGACCGAGTCAGCGCCCTTTTCGATCGACAGCGGCAGGAGCCCGTCGACGAAGCGATCCTCGGGCCAGTCATCCGCGATCTGCAGCAAGCTTTCGAGCAACCCCTGGGCGGCCTCGCAGAGCCCGTGCGTGGCCGTGCCGTCGTCGTCAGTCGTATTCAGGAGCGCGCGGACCGCGAGGACCACGCGCGCTTCGAGCTCCGGTTCGAACATCCCGCGCAGCTTAGGGGGAATGAGGCGCGCATCTCAAGGAGCCACTCAGGCCCATCCAGACCGGCCCTCGGCTCCCGTGCAGTGGCACGAGTTTTGGGACGTCGTGCTGCGCCGGTCGGTTTCGTGAACCCGTCCGATTACATTCGCTGAACCGCCGGGCTGCGCTCGATGCACGTATCTGGCGTCAGGCAATGTCGCTAGCAGGGGCGACCGCGTTTCGCGGCTACGCGGGGGCGCGTCGAGCAGGGCGCGCGCGACCAGGGACGGCTTATGCCAAAAACCATGTGGGTGTCTCGATACTGGTTGCTCGCGGTTGTCCTGGGAGCGAGCTGGGGCTGTGGCGGGGCAGATGGTGCGGGTGGCGCGCGCGATGCGGACGGCGCGCGTCCCGGCCCGAACGGAACCGTCGATGACCCCGCGACGCCGGAGGATGAGTCGCGGCAGCCAGTGGCTGCAGGAGCTCCGACGACGACCGATCCGTGCTTCACGCCCGAGCAGTCCTTCGCCTGGGAGCTGTATGGCAGCGTGTTTTCTCGCTGCATCGGCTGTCACAACTCGTTTGGGCTCGCGCGTCAGGTCGGCGTCGCGCTGAAGCTCACGTTCCCCGGGGAGCCCGACTTCGCGGCGAAGAACGTGGCCCTGCTCTCGAGCTACGCGTCGCGCACGATCGATGTGAGCGGCGAGCAGCTGCCGCTCTTGCTGGCCAAGCCCACCGCGCGGACGGCCCACATCGGTGGTGAGGTCATCGCCCCGGGCTCGCCAGAGGCGAAGCTCCTCACGAGCTTCGTTCAGAAGCTCAACAGTCCACCTCAATGTAAGGAGTCACCGCCCGACGCTGCCGAAGCAGCGTTGTCAGGTCTGACGCTCGCGTCGCCGAAGCAGACTTACGCGCGTGCGAAGTTCCTGCTCGCGGGTGAGGTCGCGACGCCCGAAGAGCTCGACGCTCTCGGCAACGACGACGCGATGCTCGATACGCAGCTCGACAAGCTGCTGAATGGGGACGCGTTTCTCGCGCGAGCGCAGGAGATGTTCGCGGACTGGCTGCTGACCGATGCGTACAGCTCGCTCGTGCGCGGCGACGATCTGTTCCCGCAGCTGCGAGACTACCCGCAGCGCAGCTACTTCCAGCCGTTGTGCACGCCCGAGCGGAACTTCCGCTGCTGCGATGCGGCGACCCAGGTGTGCTGCGCGAGCATCGAGAGCGACGCCGCGAAGTGCGGAGATGCCGTGAACGATCGCGCGACCGATGCAGTCGCGCGCGAGCCGCTCGAGCTGCTCAAGTACATCGTAAAGAACGATCTGCCGCTGACCGAGCTCGTCACGGCGAACTACACGCTCGTGAACCCGTACTCGGCGATGGTTTACGGCGTGAGCCCTGCTCAGCGCGACGCGCTGTTCGACGACGATCCCGCGAACGACGCCACGGAGTTCCATCCGATCCAACTGTCGGCGACCGGGCAGAACAACCTGCGCATCACGGGCGGTGGCGGCTATCCGCACGCGGGCATCCTGTCGATGCCGGTGATGTTGGTGCGCTATCCCTCGTCGACCAGCAACCAGCAGCGCACGCGCGGTGCGCGCGTCGTGTTGGAGCGCTTCCTCCAGGTGCCGGTGATGAAGCTGTCCGACTTCTCGACGGCCAAGCTCCCGCCGGACGCCGACCTGGAGCTGGCGACGCAGCAATACGCGGCGTGCACCGTGTGTCATGCGGCGATCGATCCCATCGCGGGTCACTTCCGCAACTTCGGCTCGAGCGGTCAGTACCGTGCGAACGCGCGCACGAAGCTCGCCGACCACCTGCCGGAGCCGGAGTTCCTCGGTCAGAAGCTGCCGATGGGTGAAGATCCGTTGCGCTGGCTGGCGACGCAGATCGCGCAGCACGAGCGCTTCAGCCTCGGTGTGCTCACCCCCGTGCTGGCGGACCTCATCGGCACCGACGTGCTGAGCGCGCCGAGCGATCTGAGCGCGCCGGACTACCAGGCGCGTTATCTCGCGTTCCGGATCCAGCAGATCGAGGTGCAGCGGCTGCGGCGCGTGCTGTCGGGCCCCGCTGCGTTGCGCTTGAAGCCGCTGGTGAAGGCCATCGTGACGGGACCGTTCTTCCGCGCCACGGCTGCAGCTGCGAGCGACGAGGTCGTGCGCGAAGGTCTCGCGCTTGCGGGCGTCGGCGTGGGCGCGCTGCTCACGCCCGAGCAGCTCGCGCGCAAGGTCGAGCAGGTGTCGGGCATCACGTTCCGCACGGGCATGCAGGCGAGCGGGCGCGATGCGCTGCGGAGCTTCCGCGACTATCGCTTGATGTTCGGCGGTACCGACTGGGACACGACGCCGGCGCGCTACCGCGAGCCGAACGCGATGTCCGTGCGCATCGCGATGCGGATGGGGAACGAGCTCGCGTGCATCGCGGTGCCGCAGGACTTCGCGATCATCGATCCGGCGCAGCGGCGTCTGTTCCGCGGCGTCGAGCTGAACACCACGCCCGAGTCCGGTGGCGAAGCCAAGATCCGCTCGGAGATCCGGCGCCTGCATCGGCTCGTGCTGGGGGAGGACGTGACTGAATCCGATCCCGAGGTCGATGCGGCCTACCAGGTCTGGGTGAAGGCGCACGACGCGTTGCGTGCCACGAGCACCACGCGTCCGCGCAACGGCGCCGCGCCTCGAACGAACAACCGCTGCCGTGCGGTCGCGAGCTACGACGCGGCGGCCACGGCGTATCCCACGGCCACGCATCGTGTCGTGGATCAAGACCCTGACGCGACCGTTCGCCCGTGGATCGCCGTGGTGGCGTATCTCTTGTCGGACGGACGCTTCTTCCTGCAGTGACAGAACGGATGGCGAACATGGAGCTCACGCGAAGACGCTTCCTGATAGCTTCGGGCTGTGCCGCCGCGACCTTTGTCGTCGACCTAAAGGCGAGCCGCGCGCAGCAAGCCTGCGGGGCAGCGCTGCCGCTGGTCATCACCGTGCAGGCGAGCGGCGCCTGGGATCCGACGTTTCTCGTCGATCCCGTGACCGACAACGCGGCGTTCACGCCGTTCACGGCTGCACACATCAAGACGGTCGGTCAGATTCGCTACGCGCCGTTCGACACGACGAGCGCGATCGTCCCCTACAACGTTGGCGCGACGCCGACCGATTTCTTCCAGAAGCACGGCGAGCGCTTGCTCGTGTTCAACGGCGTCGACAACGCGACGGTCAGCCACGACGTGGGCCCGCGCGTCGCGTTCACCGGCTCGACGCGGGATGGGCTACCGACCCTGAGTGGTCTGGTCGCAGGCCTGCAGGGGCAGGACATGCCGCTTGCGATGTTCGTGTCCGGCGGCTTCGCCTCTACGGGCGGCATGGTTCCGATCACGCGCGGAGGCTCGCTCTCGCTGCTCCGCAACCTCGCGAGCCCGAACCGCGACGGCATCCATGCGGAGGCGGTCGACAGCGTGCTGAGCGAAGCGGTGCGGGCGCGCGATGGGCGCTTGATCGCGGCGAGCAAGTCGCCCCGCACGAACGCGGCGTACAAGAAGCTGCTCGGCTTTCGCAGCGGTCCCATCGAGGATCGCTTTCGCGAGATCGCGGACGTGCTGCAGGCGGCGTCCGAGACGCGCGCGCCGGGTGGCTTCGCCGACGCGGCTTCGGGCATGCTCGCGCTGATGCGCTCCGGCGCGACGGCGGCCGGGCACCTGTCCACTGCGGGCTTCGACACGCACGACAACCACGACGATCTGAACAACGGCCACCGCCCTGCGCTGCAGCGCCTGTTGACCGGGCTCGACTACATCATCGACACGGCGGCCGCGGATCCCGTGTTGAGCGCGCGCGGTGTGCTGATCATCGTGGCCTCGGACTTCGGGCGCACGACCTACAACGACGGCGGCGGCAAAGATCACTGGCCGATCACCAGCATGATGGCGATCGGCATCGGGCCCACGCTCGAGCCCCTCATCGGCGGCGCGCGCGTGATCGGCGCGACGACGCCGGAGGGTGGAACGAACGGCGTGACCGCGCGCCCCGTGAAGGTCCAGGGCGGCAAGACCGTGGCCGCGGAGGCCGGTGATCCGTTGGCGTTCAAGCTGACGCCGGCGCACGTCAACCTCGCGCTGCGGCGCGCGATCGGGCTGTGCGAGACCGGTGCGCCGAGCGATCCGCTCAGGCGTTTCCGGCTGAATGTGTCTCCTCAGGAGCCGATTCCGTTGGGGTAGGGTGCGGATGAGAACATCAAAGTGGCTCCTGGCCGCGCTGCTCACGGCCTGCGCGGGTGACATCGAGGGCAGGTCGCAAGGTGCGGGGCTGTCCGGTGAGGCGGGCGCGAGCGCTGCTGCTGTGAGCGGCAGGTCCAGCGCACCTGCCGCAGCTGGTCGCGCTGCAGCGGGGAGCGGCCAAACCGTCCGGATGTCGAGCGAGTGCACGGCCATCGAGACGCGCTGCGGCGGCACGTGCGTGTCGCTCGCGAGCGATGCGGCGAACTGCGGCAAGTGCGG
>Ga0190269_10000302_pt1 | contig 26393 bp, 20 predicted proteins | sample Popmic249IS_FD_133749 | JGI IMG/M metagenome (GOLD analysis project Ga0190269, IMG submission 133749) | Populus adjacent soil microbial communities from riparian zone of Blue River, Arizona, USA - 249 IS | ecosystem: Environmental > Terrestrial > Soil > Riparian zone | place: USA: Arizona... | reverse complement strand
GCTCTCGAACAGGTCGAGCAGGAGCCCCGAGCAGTCGAGCCCGCCTTCCGTGCCACCGAGGCCGTACGGCTTGTCGAGCGCGGCAAAGGCCTCGGTGAACAGCGCCCGGCGCGTGAGCGGGCGCAGCTGCGGCTTGAGCTCGGCGCTCTTTTGCAGCCGCACGAACCCCTGCTTCGTGGCCAGCACCGGCTCTCCCTGGCTCGACACCGGCAGCGCCGCCCGCTCGGCCAGCTGAACGGCGGCCGCGCCCGAGCTCGGCGCCAGGCGCGCGCCCGCGGGGGCGATCACGCGCTGCGCCTGCAGGTACGCCGCCTGGTACGCGGCGGGGATCGGCTCGGACAGCGGAGCGTCCGGCGCCAGAAAGCCGAGCGAGTAGCGCGAGCGCACCAGCCACATGCCGGAGCTCGTCTTGCCCAGGACCTCCACCGGCTCCTGTGCGGGCAATGGACCACATGCGTTCCGATCGTAGGCCAGCTGGAGCTCCGGCTTGTACAGTCCGCCCGCGTAGGGACCGCAGCGCAGCAGGGTCTGCTCCAGCACCACGCGCTGACTGGGTGCCGCCGCTAGCTTCGGCGCCTCCTCGAACACGGCCTTGTCTGCCGCGCTCAGCGGCTTGCCGTCGCGGCCCACGAGCTTGTCCGCGGCGACGTCCGGTCGCAGGTTCGTGAGCCGCTCCCGCAGCTCCTCGCTCAACGCAAGGCTGTCGATCGGCACGCGCAGATCGCGCTGGCTGTAGCTCTCGCGCCCCTGTCGCCTACCGATGCGCTCGTTGTAGGCGGCGATGCTCTCCTCGTCCATCAGCACCTTGTCGAGGTCGGCGGGCGAGTAGCGCGCGAGCCAATACGGGAGAGTCATCTCCTCGGGCTTCACGCCGGGTAGCGGTAGCTTCGCGCGCACGTGTGTTCCGCAGGTCGCGCCGCTGCCGGCTTCGCTGCGCTCCTGTGCGCGCTCGGCGCCGTGCGCACCGCATGCGCTCGCCGTCACGGCGCACACGCTGCTGAGCAGGAATAGCGTGCGCCGCGCGAGCCAAGAGCCCAACTGAGTGCGAAACGACGGCATGGACGGCAGGAGCATACAGCATGCCGGATTGAGACCCGGACGCAACTGAGCTACCTACGCGGGCATGTCCATCCTTGCGGTCATCTTCGATCTGGGCGGCGTCGTGCTCGATTCGCCGCTCGACGTGTTCCTCGCGTACGAGCGTGAGCTGGGGATCGCCCCGCATACCGTGAACCGGAACATCGTGGCGGCCGGTGCGGCTGGCGCCTGGTCGCGCCTCGAGCGCGGTGAGCTCTCGATGGCGGAGTTTTATCTCGCCTTCGACGCCGAGATGGCGGCCGCCGGCGTGAAGGTCTCCGGCGCGGCGATCATGGAGCGGCTGGCGCTCGCGACCGACGTGCGTCCGGCGGCGCTGCGCGCGATTCGCAAGCTGCGCGCGGCGGGACGCAAGGTCGCAGCGCTCACGAACAACTGGGTGAACGAGGACCAGGGCTCGAAGATGGACGTGCTCCGCTCCGAGTTCGACGTCTTCATCGAGTCCACGCGCGTCGGCCTGCGCAAGCCCGACCCGCGCATCTTCCAGCTCGCGTGCCGCGAGCTCGGCGTGGAGCCCGCGCAGGCGGCGTTCCTCGACGACATCGGCTTGAACGTGAAAGCGGCGCGCGCGCTCGGCATGACCACGATCAAAGTCGTGAGCCTGCCCGAAGCGCTGCGCGAGCTGGAGCAGGCCGTCGGCGTGCCGCTGCTCGACTAGCTCACAAGCCGACGTTATTCAGCGCATCGGACAGCGGCGAGACGCCTGTGTCCATCACGATCTTCCCGGAGCGGATGAGCTCCTCGACATTGTACGGCAGGAGCGCGGCGATGCAGTCGTCCAGCTCGCGCGACGTGCCGCTGAGCCGCACCATCACGGTCTCGTCGTCGTCGTCCACGATCTGCGACTCGAAGTTCTCGACGATGCCGAGGATCTGCGCGCGCGCATCGCGCGGCGAGCGCAGCTTGAGCAGCGCGATCTCGACCTCGACCGGCGCCTTGTCGCGATGGTCGGTCACGTAGACCACGTCGATCAGCTTCGCCAGCTGTCGCTTGATCTGCTCCACGTTCTGCGAGTCACCGCGGCTCGTGATCGTCATGCGCGAAAAGCCGGTGCGCGCGCCCGGGCTCACGGCGAGGCTCTCGATGTTGTAGCCGCGCCGCGCGAACACCAGCGCGATGCGTACGAGCACGCCCGGCAGGTCCTTGGTGATGATGGAGAACGTGTGCAGTGCGTTGGCAGTGGTCGAGGGATTCATATCAGGTGCTGCCCTGGGGCTTTTCGAGCTTCTTCGTGGGGCGTTCGATCAGCATCTCGCGATAGCCGGCGCCCGCGGGGATCATCGGGAACACGTTGTCTTCCTTGACCACGACGGCCTCGATCACGCACGGGCCCTTGTTGTACGCGATCGCGCGCTTGATCACGCGGTCGACCTCTTCCGGCTTGCGGATGTAGAAGCCCTTGATGCCGTACGCCGCCGCCAGCTTCACGAAGTCCGGGTTGCCCTCCAGATCGACGCCGCTCAGGCGGTTGTCGAAGAAGAGCTCCTGCCACTGGCGCACCATGCCGAGGTAGTTGTTGTTGATGATCAACACCTTGACCGGCAGCTTGTGGATCGCCGCGGTCGCGAGCTCGGACATCGTCATCTGGAAGCCGCCGTCGCCGACGATTGCCCAGACCTGCGCGTCCGGCCGCGCGAACTGCGCGCCGATCGCCGCCGGGAAGCCGTAGCCCATGGTGCCGGCGCCACCGGAGGAGAGCCACATGCGGTTCTCGCGCGTGCGCAGGAACTGAGCGGCCCACATCTGATGTTGCCCGACGTCCGTCGTGACGAGCGCCTGACCCTCGGTCAGATCGTTCAGACGGTCGAGCACGTGCTGCGCGCGCAGCGCCTTGCCGCGCTTCGGATACTTCAGCGGGAACTCGCGCCGCCAGCCCTCGCACTGCTCGAGCCACTCCTCGGTGTCGAGCCGGCCGACCAGCGGCAGCAGGTCTTCCATCACGAGCTTGGCGTCGCCGAGCAGCTGCACGTGACTGGTCACCGTCTTGTCGAACTCGGCGCGATCGACGTCGACGTGGATGCGCGTGGCATCGGTACAGAACTCGGAGAGCCGACCGGTGATGCGGTCGTCCCAGCGCGCACCGATCGCCATGATCAGATCGCAGTTCTGCACGGCCTTGTTGGCGTACGCCGTACCGTGCATGCCGAGCATGCCGAGATGCAGCGCGTGCGTCTCGTCGACGGCGCCCTTGCCGAGCAGGGTGTTCACGACGGGGGCGCGCAGCTTCTCGGCGAGCTGCGTGACCAGCTCACCCGCGCCCGAGATCACCGCACCGTGACCCACGTACAAAAGCGGCCGCTTGCTCTTGGCCAGGGCTTCCGCCGCGGCTTCCAGGTCCGCCTGCTGTGCGCGTCCCGGCGTCGTATAGCCGGGGATGTTGACCAGGTCGGGGTCGGGCGCGCTGCACAGGGCCGAGGTCACGTCCTTCGGCAGGTCGATGAGGATCGGTCCGGGCCGGCCACTCGTCGCCAGGAAGAAGGCTTCGTGCATGATGCGCGGGATGTCCGCGACGTCCGTGACGAGGTAGCTGTGCTTCACGACGGGGTAGGTGATGCCCGTGACGTCGGCTTCCTGGAAGGCGTCTTTGCCCAGGTTGAAGGTCGGCGTCTGACCGCAGAGCACGATCATGGGAACGCTGTCCATCAGCGCCGTGAGCAGCCCGGTGACGGTGTTGGTGGCGCCCGGGCCCGAGGTCACGAGCGCGACGCCGGGCCGGCCGGTGGCGCGTGCGTACCCATCCGCCATGTGCGTGGCGCCCTGTTCATGACGGGTCAGGATCAACTTGATCTTGGAGTCGACCAGCGCGTCGAAGATGGGCATGGCAGCGCCACCCGACAGCCCGAAGACGTACTCGACGCCGTGGCTCTCCATGCAGCGCACGAGCCGCTCGGCGCCAGTCATCGTTTTCACCTGCATCTTTTGTCCGTCCATGGCGATGCCCTCGTATAGCGGTCCGCGGCCGTCGGCAAGCAGACTCGCATTGAATCGCGCCGCGGGCTGTGACACCGGCGGTCAGAGACACTGGCGCTCAGCTGCACGCGTGCTTGCCCGCAACGGAGCCCAAGCATGCCACCCGGCGTCCGATTGTAAAGCTGAGCGCACAGCCCAGTTGCGGCGCTAGTTGAGACTGTGCGGAGTGGACAGGCTGAAAGCCGGGATCTCGACCTCGAAGCGCAGCCCGTTCTCCCCGACCATCTCGTAGCTGCCGTGCATCGTGCCATGCGGGGCGGACAGCACGCAGCCGCTCGAGTACTCGAAGCCTTCGCCCGGCCGGAGCACCGGCTGCTCGCCCACCACCCCCGGACCGCGTACCTCCTCCCGGCGCCCGTTGCCGTGGAGGATGTGCCAGTGACGACTGCGCAGCTGCACAGTCTCGCCGGACTCGTTCGAGATCTGCACCGTGTACGAAAATACGTAGCGGCGCGCGCTCGAGTTCGAGTGCTGCGGCAAGAACTCGCTCGTCACGTCTACGCGTATGCCGCGGGTGGACGCACTGGGCATGCTGTTGCCTGTTACTCCAGTCATCTCGCGGCCGCAACCCAGGGATCCCCGCGCGCCGGGCCAGCTCGCACCGCGCATAATCATCCCGTGACTTGGGTCTGTGTGGGTTGACAGCACGGCGCGAGCTTGCCTATGAGTCGGGACACGCGCCAAGGGCCGGGCGCGCAAGCTCGGTCGGAAAGCAATCGCATGACGCAGGCGAGCGAGATTGGCCAGATACTTAGAGGCCGCAGCGACGACGAGATCCTGGCGTGGGTCCGCAGCGTCGGGGGCGCAGACGCGACCCTCGAGCAAGCGTTCATGGGGATCAGAGAGGCCTTCCAGAGCGAGCGCGCCGCCGGGCAGAGCGCGGTGATCCGCTGGGACATCACCACGCCCGCAGGAGACGTGGTCAGCTACGAGCTCGAGGTCGCGGACGGGGAGTGCACGCTCTGTAGAGGCGCGTTCGGCGAGCCGCGCGTTGTCCTCGGCTTGGAGCTTGCCGACTTTCTGCGCGTAATCACGGGCTGTTTGGATGCCACAGAGGCCTACCGAGCTGGTAAGCTGAGCATCACCGGCGACATGAGCGTAGCCGGCGTCTTGCCCGAGTGGTTCAAGGAGCTGCATTGAGTAACAAGTCGGCCGGTTCGGAACGCAAGCGTGTGCCGGGTGTCTGGTCGCTGATGTGGCTGGCGAGCGCGCTGTGCGCAGGCGCCTCCTTGGGCGGCCTGGGCGGCGGCGTGGGCGGCTGCGGCGACGACAGTGACGATGCTCCGGCCGACGCCGGTGTAGCGGGCCAAGCTGCCTCCGGAGGCTCCGCCGCTGGCAGCGGCGGAAGCGCGGGTCGCAGCAACACGGCGGGCCGCAACGCGAGCGGCACCCCGCAGCTGGGAGCGGCATGCACGGCCGATGCTGATTGCGCCGGTGGCTACGTCTGCGACACCGAGCTCAAACAGACCGAGCGCGTGCCAGGCGCGCCGGGCGGCCAGGTCGAGAACTTCCTGTTCGGCGGCGGGTCCTGCACCCCGATCCGGCTCGGCACCTACGATCAGACGGGCGGACGCTCGTGCGATCCGACGGAGCCGCGCGGCTCTCAGGGCTGCGGCTCGAACGGTGTTTGCACGATCGTGCGAGAGGTGCAGAGCAACTCCACCGTACCGGCGGTCGCGTGCCGCGTGGCTTGCGAGCCGAGCGCCGCTGAGAGCGGCTGCGACCGCGCGGGCTACGCCTGCGATCTCGTCGAGAGCTACTGCGAGGACGGCTGCCGCAGCGACGCCGAGTGCAAGGTGGGCCCCGTGGACACCAACGGCGACGGCGAGCTGGACACCCTGGAGTACGACGCTGCGTCCCCGCTGCACTGCGACATCGCGACGGCGCGCTGTCGGCACCCCGGCGGCGCCCGCGCCAGCGGCGAGGCTTGCACCACGGACACGGAGTGCGCCGCAGACGGCATATGCATCCCGAGCGACGCCACGGTCGCGGGCCAGACGTTCCCGGAGGGCCTGTGCTCGCGCGTCGGCTGCGAGTACCCCGGCTATGAGTGCGACAAGGGCACCGTGTGCGAGTCACTACGGCCCTGGCTCGACGAGTCGCCGAGCACGCCGCTGTGTTTCCAGCGCTGCACCGTGGGCGCCGAGCCAGCCGATGTGCGCCTCGGCAAGAGCGGCCACGGGCAGGGCTGCCGCACGGGCTACCGCTGTCACTACAACGGCGGCCAAGGCACCGAGGGCGGCGTGTGCGTCGGTGGCAACTACAACGACGTGAAGTCGAACAACATCGGCTCCCAGTGCAAGGTGGATGCGGACTGCTACTCGCCGTACGGCATGGGTGCGTGTCTGTTCTACTCCACGACGAGCACGACGCCGCTGCCGGGCATCTGCACCGTCTTCGACTGCGCTGCTCCCGGCTTGCCGAGCGACCTGTGTGGCGGCGGAAACGAGTGCGTCTCGGTCGGCGAGAGCGACGGCACGGCGTGCTTGCACCACTGCAAGAACGCCAGCGAGTGCCCGCAGGGCTTCGCCTGCACGGACGACGATGGCGTCCCCGGTACACCCAGCAACTGCATCCCGGCTTGCCTGACCAACACCGACTGTCGCACCGGCGAGCAGTGTGTGCGCCGCACGGCCCAGGCCCAGTCCGGCCTATGCATGTTGCAATAGCCCGCGTGCGAGGGTAATAACGCGGACCCTTTTCAGGAGCCGACCCATGTTTCTCTGGTCCACCACCTCCGCCCGTTCCAAGAACCGCAAGCGCTCCAGCCGCTTTCGCGCGAAGCTCAAGGCCAAGAACCGCCGTCGCGTGAACCGCATGGCGGGCAAGAGCCAGGGCCGCCGCATCAGCAAGCGCTGAGCCCACTCGCGAGTTAGCAGCCCGCGCGAGCCATTCCACGCCGGCAGCTGCCGTTCAGGCCGTGCTGGGAGCGCGCGCGGGGCGCACGAACCACATCACGCCTTGGGCGGACGCCGGCTCTCGAGCACGTATTGCTTGGCCATGGCGGCGCTGGTGCGCGCGATCAGCCGGTCGGCCACGCGCAGACGCCGGCCGAGCTCGCGTGCGATGTTCCGCATGATCTCGGCGTAGACACCTACCTCGGTCTGCTGCAGGTGCTGGACCTGCGCCACCGTGACGCGCAGGAGCAGGCTGGGGGCCAGTGAGCGTACGGACGCCGAGCGCTGCGGCTGCGGGTCGAGGATCGCCATCTCGCCGACCCAGTCGCCAGGCCCGAGCAGGGCGACGCGCACGTCGGCCGAGGGACCGCCTCCGTGCGACAGCACCTCGAGCTCGCCATTCAGGATGACGAACATGAAGTCGGCGACGTCGCCCTCGCGCATGATCCACTCGCCCGGCTGCGCCAGCTCACCCTTCAGGTCGCTCAGCAGGCGCGACAGCGCGCTTCGCTCCACGCCCTGAAACAGGCGATTGTCCTGGAGCATCTCCACCGTGATCGTCGGAATTCGGCCTTGGGGTTGGCTCATTGGCGTACTCGCGCGCCACTGTAGCATCCCTCGTCGCCCCGCACGATGGCCAGGTGATCATGCCATTTTGGTGCGGCGATGGCCCACGTCTCCGCAGGCCATCGCCGCCGTCCCTCAGGAGGCGAGCGGCCGTTCCTGCAGGCACTCTTCGCCGAGCAGACAGTTGTCGATGAGGCGGGTGGCGCCGAGGCGCGCGGCCACCAGCATGACGCTGGAGGCTGGCGCCGTGGCGCCCGCCGGGGTGAGCGCGGCTGAATCGGCCACGGTGACGTAGTCGATGCTGTCCGTGTGCGCGGCGATCGGCGTGCGCGCGAGGTGGAGCAACGTCTCGGTGTCTCGCTCGCCAGAGGCGAACGCGAGGCTCGCGGCGTGCAGTCCGCGGTAGATGGCAGCCGCGTGCATGCGCTGCTCTTCGCTCAAGTAGCGATTACGTGACGACATGGCGAGACCGTCGGTCTCGCGCAGGGTGGGGCACTCGAGGACCCTCACGGGCAGATCCAGGTCGCGCACCATCCGCTGCACCGTGCGCAGCTGCTGGTAGTCCTTGCGGCCGAACGCGGCGATGCACGGGCCCGTGGCGTTGAACAGCTTCGTCACGACGGTCGCGACGCCGCGGAAGTGGCCCGGGCGCACGGGACCTTCGTGCTGCGTGGTGAGCTGCTCGACCTCGACGTGTGTTTGAAAGCCCGCGGGATACATCGCGTCCGGGGCGGGGCAGTAGATGAAGTGTGCACCGCGCGCTTCGCAAGCGGCGATGTCGTCCGCGAACGTGCGCGGGTATTTGGCGAGGTCCTCGTTTGGCCCGAACTGCAGCGGGTTCACGAAGATGCTGACGACGATGCGGGTGGCACCGGCCGCGCGCACGGCGTCGATCAACGACAGGTGCCCCGCGTGCAGCGCGCCCATCGTGGGTACGAGGCCGATGCGCTCACCGCGCATGCGCAGCGCGTCCGTGTGCTCGAAGAGCGCGCGTGGACTGTGGATCTGCTCGATCATCAGGCGACCGGCTCGCTGGCCTCAGCCGTGAGTTGGCCGCTCACGGCGGCGGGAGCAACCTGTGCCACGCCGAAGCTGTGAGCGGCAGTGGGGAAGCTGCCGTTGCGCACTTCGTCCGCGTAGCTGCGCATGGCCGCGAGACCGCGCTCGTAGAACGTGTCGTACATCTTCACGAACTTGGGCACGCGCTCCGGCGTCAGGCCGAGCATGTCGTAGCAAACCAGCACCTGGCCGTCGCAGTCTGGCCCCGCGCCGATGCCGATGGTCGGGATCGGCAGCTGGGTGCGGATACGCGCGGCGAGCGGCGCAGGGATGCCTTCCAGAACGAGCGCGTAGGCGCCAGCCTCCGCGACCGCGCGCGCATCGCGCAGCACGCGATCGGCGTCGTCTTCGTCTTTGCCCTGCACCTTGAAGCCGCCCATGGCGTGCACGCTCTGCGGCGTGAGCCCCACGTGTCCCATGACCGGAATGCCGGCAGACACGATGCGACGAATGCTCTCGGCCATCTCCACGCCGCCCTCGAGCTTCACCGCGTGCATGTTGCCCTGAGACAGGAAGCGGCCCGCGTTCTCGAGCGCCTTTTCGGGCGACACCTGATAGCTCATGAACGGCATGTCACCGACCAAGTGCGCGCGGCGCGCGCCGCGCGACACTGCGCGGCAGTGGTAGATCATCTCGTCCAGGGTGACGGGCAAGGTCGTGTCGAGACCCTGCACCACGTTGCCGAGTGAGTCGCCCACCAACAAGATGTCGGCGCCCCCTTCATCCAACATGCGCGCGAACGTCGCGTCGTAGGCAGTGACCATGACGATGCGCTGCCCGCGCGCCGCCATCGCGCGCAAGCTTGGAACCGTGACGCGGCTGCCCGCGGCAAGCGTGTGTTTGGACATGACCGGCTCTTCGTACCTTCGTCGCGGCCGAGGCGATTCTCGGTCCACGCGCTGGTAATGCGGAGTGTAGCACACACAGTAGTCGCCGTAGCCACCCGCGCACCGCACCAACTTCGCCAATGATCCCCGACCCGTGCCTCACATGCCCAGTCTTCGGACGCCATCAGCTGAGCGCCGAAAGCGCCGCCTCGATCCGCGCCGCGGCTTCCGTGTGTCCGGTAGGCACGAGCTCGCGACCCCGCACCAACATGCGGCGCGCGTCATCTCGCATGTCGAGCGCGCTCAGCAAGCGCGCGGCCTGCTCGTGGTACACGTGCAAGCTCAGCAGGTCGGAGCCGCGCGTCAGCAACGTGTACAGGTCGAGCGCGCGCCCCAGGTTCCCCGCCTTCTCGTGCAGCTGCGCGAGGCGGACGGTGCCCTCGGGCGGCAGGTCCGTGTGCTGCTGCGCCACGAGCAAGGCCACCACGCGCTCCAGCCACTCGATGGCCTGCGCGTCGCGCCCTGCATCGGCTGCCGTCAGCCCGAGCTCCTGCCACAGGCGAATGTCCGGGCGCCGACCCTCCAGCGCCTCGAGACCCGCTTCGAGCACCTCGCTGGCCTCGTCCAGCAGCTTCTCGCGGCGGAAGAAGCTGGCGAGCGCCAGATACGGTCGGGGATCGTCGGGCAACGCAGCGAGCGCGGCTTCGTAGTGCGCGACTGCGGTATCGAACTCGCCCCGTGCATGTGCCAGCTGCGCGAGCTCGATCTGCGCGAGCAGGCGCGCATCGCCGCCCTCTTCGAGGTGCAGGCTGCCCAGGAACTTCTCGAGCGCAGCCTGACCGCCCCCGCTGTCACCTTGCGCGAGCCGCGCGCGCCCGAGCTCGAACCACAGATAGCGCGGCGCATCGGCGTGCTGGATCAGCTCCTCGAGCAGGGCGAGCGCCTGCGCCGTGTCGCCGTCGTGCAGGTGCAAGAGCGCCTGCTTCAACGGCTCGCCGTGCGCCTGGTACTCCGCGTATTGGTCGTCCTCGAAGCCACCTGCGATCAGCTCGAAGCGATCCTCTTCGTTCGGCGCCGTCTGCTGTGCGACCTCGGCGAGCACGACCCTGCGCTCCAGCTGCTCGGCGCGCTCTTCGGCTTCTTTCAGGAGCTGCGGATCCGCCGCGATCTGCAGCACCTGCTGCAGCTCGTCGCGCCCCAGCTCGACGCTGCCTTCGCGGATCAGCCGCACGGCTTCGGCGAGGTGCTGGCGCGCCAGCGCGTCGCGACATGCGTCCGCCTTTTGCGTCAGCTCGCTCTGCAGCGCCGGATCACCCTTGGCGTGGTCGCGCGCGCGATCGTACGCCAGCTTGGCCGCGCCGTATTCGCCCTTCGCAAACAGCGCATCGGCGTGCGCGCGCTCTTGTTCCGGGGAGCGACCCCCAAACAGCTTGCCGAATAGCGACATTCAGCCGTCCTTCTTCTCTTTGCGGATGACCCACTGGTTGGCCATGGACTTGAGCTGCCCGGGGATGTTGCGGTTTTTGGCCAACGCCTTGAGCTCTTCCATGCGTAGGTGGGACACGAAGCGCATCGAGATACCCACCGGAGTCTTCGGGTTGAAGCACAAGTTGTGCTTCACTTCGCCGCTCTTGATCCACTCTTTTTTGTTGCCGATGAAGCGCAGGATGTCTTCGCTCACTTCCTTGCTGCGCGCGATGTCTGCGGCCTCACCGACTGTCATCTGAGGGGACTGCACGGCGGACATGGCGACTTGCTTGTTGTGATCGCGCACGAGGATGGCGCGCGCGGCCATGTTGCCGACGAGCGCCAGGCGCAGCTTCTCGGACTTGCTCATCTCGAGGATCTGCATGTTGAGCGGCTTGTACTGCTGCTTGATCTCCTCGATGCCCGCAGCCTTGTCCTCTGCGAACGCATTTTCATCCTTGTCGTCTTCGAGCGACTTGGAGAACGCCTGATCCTGGGGCAACGGCTCGTCGCTCGGCTCGGGGATGAGCTGGCCCTGCACGGCCTCGACTGCGGCCTGGAAGCTCGGGATGCCGTGCAGCACCACGCCGTTGCGCGCAGCGAGCTCGATCAGACGATCGGCCGTCGACATGCGCGTGTTGCGGTTCTTGTACAGGGCCTCGATGATCGTGGGCGCGCGCAGCAGTCGCTGCTCGTTCACCGCGATGCGCTCGGCGAGCGTCTCGCTGCAGACGCGCGCGATCTCCTCGACCGTGCCGTCGTGCGTAGCGTGATTCGCCACCAGCCGACCGAGCAGATCGTCCTGCTTGAACGTGCGCCCCAGAAAATGCAGCACGGCGGGCAAGAGCGGCGCGTCGCACGCGCTCTGTAAGACGCCCTCCGGCAGCTTCAGCAGCGCGTCCAGGGCGGTGCTCCGCACCTGCTCCTCGGCGTCTGCGCTGAGCTGCGCGAGCATCGTGATCTGGTCTGTGCCCTTGACGGGCACGAGACCCTTCGCCGCCATCAGGCGCGCGGGCAAGGGCCCCTGTGGATTGCAAAAACGCTGGAGCGGCGCGGGCAGCTGGTCCAGCGGGAGAGGGAGCAGGGGCAGGTTTTCCATGCTTGATCGAGCCGGCGCTCGCCACTGCAACGCCCCCGAGAGTGTACACGCCTGGCGCTGGCCTTTGGTACTCGGGTGCGCACTGGCAAATCCGCGGGGAATCACAATAATGTCCCCAGTGCAGCAGCGCCTTTGGGTCACCGGCCGCGCCCTCCGCGCGGCTATGTTCATGTGGGCTTGTCTCACCACGATGGCGTGTGATGGCCCCGGAGCGCTGATCACGCTCGGGCCACTGCCCACCCGCCCCATCCACAAGAACCTGGATGAAGATGGTGGCGTGGAGCTGCCGGAGGGCTCGCGTGCCTGCCGCACGGATGCGGACTGTGCAGACGCCATCGACTGCAGCGTGGATGAGTGCCTGCCCGCGGGCTACTGCCGCAACACGCTCGACAACGCTCGCTGCAGCGACGGGCTGATCTGCAACGGCGTGGAGTCGTGCGATCCGCTGAAGGGCTGCGTCGGCGCGCCGGAGCCTACCTGCAATGATCAGGATCCCTGCACGATGGACCGCTGCGACGAGGAGGCGAAGGCCTGCGTGCACGACTTGCGCGACTTCGATCGAGACGGCGAGGCGGACTTTCATTGCGGCTCTGGCACCGACTGCGATGACTTCGACGAGACGCGCGGCATGAGCCAGCGCGAGCTGTGCGCGGACGGCGTGGACAATGACTGTGACGAGATCATCGACGAGCGCGTCTGCGGCAGCATCCCTCACGACACCTGTGATGACCCGCTGGACATCAGCAAGGGCGGCACGTTCGATGTGCCGTGCGTGGGCGCGAGCAAGGACTACGTCGCGAGCTGCGGCGAGGGCAATGCGACGCGCGACATCGTGCTCAGCTTCAAGCTCGACGAGCCGCGAGACGTCAAGCTGATCGCCAAGGGCGTGCGCATCGACAGCGGCGGCGACGACGTCGCGAGCCTGTCGTTGCAGCGCAGCTGCGGCGGCGAGGATCTGCAGTGCGCGAGCGACCTGTCCGGCGACTTGCGGGCGCGCGCGCTGCCGGCCGGGCAGTACTTCGTGATCGCGTCTGCCGGGGCGGGCGCGCGCAGCATCGTGGTGACGGCCACGTTTTCGCCTGCCACCGCGGCACCCGTCAACGTGAGCTGCGACAGGGCGATCGACGTCGGCAAGGGCGGCCACTTCAGCGGCGACTTCGTGGACGTCGGCGACAGCTTGACCAGCCGCTGTGCGAACGAAGGTCAGCCCGATCTCTACTACAAGGTCGTGCTCACGCAGAGCAGCGATCTCGAGGTGTCGGCGGTCGGCGATGGCATGAACGAGCTCCTGATCGCGCTGCGTGGAGGCTGCGGCACGGAAGCCCAGGAGATCCGCTGCCAGCACGGGCAGCGCGTGCTGTCGCGCTTCTACGAGCTGCCGCCGGGTGAGTACATCATCGCCGTGGAGGGGCCGTCCGCCCACGAGATCGGTTTCGGCTTGGACGTCGCCGTGCTGCCGCCGAGCCCGCCGCCGGCGGCTGATGCCTGCGGATCCGCGCTGCCGGTCACGCTCGGCAGCATGCAGCGCGTGATGTTGCAGGGCTTCCAGGACGACATCATGAGCAGCTGTGAGATCGGCGGCCCGGACGCTGTGCTGCTCATCGGGCTTACGCAGCCGCAGGATCTCGACATCAAGATCGACGCGGACTCGGCGAGCGTATCCATGGGGATCCAAGCCTCGTGCAACGATAAGGTCACGGAGCGAGTGTGCCGCGTGGGCCAGCCGCTCAGCATGCGCGTGCACGACGTGCCCGCCGGCACGTATTACATGGTGATCGACGCCGGCTCCGCACCGTACGTGGATGTGCTCGTGAACGCGTTCGAGCCGAGTCCTGCCACGTCCGTGACGGGCAACGACACCTGCTACAACGCGGTCGACATCCCGGCCAGCGGCGGTGTCTTCAAGGGCGACACGCGCGCGCTGCAGCAGGACTACAAGAGCATGCCGAGCTGCGCGATGGGCGCGCTATCGCGAGACGCCGCGTTCCGGCTGACCTTGCCCACGCCGAAGCGCGTGTTCGCCAAGCTGATGGCCGACTTCGACTCGGTGTTGATGCGCTACGACTCGCCCGTCTCGGGCGCGATGTTGTGCAGCGGGGACCCGCAGACCTGCTGGGACGACAGCCCGGACGGTCTCGGCTCCGCGCAGCTCGACGAGACGTTGAAGGCCGGCACCTACTACCTGATCGTCGACGGCTACAGCACGCAGAACGCTGGCGCCTACGTGCTGGACGTGTCGGTCAGCGATCAGTAGCGCGCGCGGCTCACAGCCCGAGCCACGCGCGAGGCGGTACGGCGCGCGTGCCCTTGCGGACCTCGAACACGAGCGCGGGCGGCAGACCATCGGAGCCGATGTCGCCGATGCGCGCGCGCGAGGAGACCTCGTCACCCACGCGCACTTCCACGCTGCCGAGGCCGGCATACGCCGTGTAGTAGCCGCCGGAGTGCTCGATGACGACCGTGCGGCCGAGGCGACCCGAGTCGTCGCTGAATGCGACCCGGCCCGGCGCCGCCGCGTGTACGGACGTGCCCGGAGGCGCTTCGAACGTGAGCGCCGGGCCGTCGCTCGGGCCGCGCGCCAGGTCGGACATCCGCAGCTCGCCAGCGATCGGCAGAGCCAGCTTGCCGCGCTCGGCCTCGAAGTCGAAGCGCGCGGGCTCGCCGCTCGACAGCCGCAGCCCATAGAAGCTGCGCTCGTCGGGTCGGGCGCTGCTGATCTGCTCCTCGCGGCTCGGCGGCACGAGCGTGACGTTCTGCGCACGCAGAGTCGCGAGGCGCTCGCGTGCGCTTTCGAGCGCGCCGTGCGTCAGCTGGCGCTCCTCGCGGGTGGCGTCTCGCTGGGCTTGCAGGGTCTGGTAGGCGTGCGCGTCGCTCTCGACGAGGGTCTCGAGGCGACGCACGCGAGCGACGTGCGTGCGCAGCGCGTCCCAACCGGCGTTCACGGGCGACACGCCGCTGCGTGTCATGCGGTAGAGCGCGCGGACGCGCGTACGTAGCGCCGCGTGCACCTCTCGCTCCTGCGCGTCCAGCACGGCCAGCTCCTCCTCGAGCTCGGCCACGTGTGCGCTCTGTTTTTCGACCTCGCTCACCGCCTGGCCCACGGCCAGATCCGCGGCGATGCCGCGCTCGCCGCGCACGGCGGCGGCCGACAAGCTGAGCGCGCTCAGCACGCCCGCCGCCCACAGCTGCTGGCTGGTGCGCCGGGCCACCATCACACCTGCAGGTACCGGCGCAGCGACAGCGCGCTGCCCAGCCCCCCGAGAGCTCCGGCCAGCCCGATCACGGCCAACACCGTGAGCGGCGACAGGAACTCGGTCGTGACGCCCGTCAACGTGGCGAGCGTGGTCTCGATGCGATCGCGCACCACGAGGTACGCGAAGAGCAGCAGCACCATCGCGAGGCTCGCGGCCATCACCGCTTGCAGCACGCCCTCCACAAGGAATGGTCCGCGCACGAACGCGTCCGTCGCGCCGCACAGCTTGAGCACCTCGATCTCCCGCTTGCGGTTGAGCACAGCGAGCCGGATCGTGTTGCCGATCACGGCGAGCACACACACGAGCACCAGCAGCGCCAGAAGCACTGCGCCCGAGCGCCCGGCCTCGAGCAGGGTGTGGAACTGCCCCACGAACGAGCGGTACGTCTCCACTTCTTCCACGGCTGAGAATTGCGCCACGCGCTGCGCCAGCTTCTCGACGCGCGCGGCCTCGGTGCCGTCGCTCAACTGCAGCTCGAGCGAGGCGGGAAACGCGTCGTCCGGCAGGCCGACCACGCTCTGCCCGATGCGTGTTTGCTGCGCGAACTGCTCACGCGCCGCGGCGGGGCTGATGTACTCGAGCTTCGTCACCTCGCGCAGGCCCTCGAGCGAGAGCCGCAGCTGCTTGACGTCGTCTTCGCGCGCGTCGCTGCGCAGGTAGACCGTCAGGTGCTGGGTGCGGCTCCAGCGCTCCGCGATGCGGGTCAGGTTCTCGACGCTCAGCAGCGCCGCGCCGAGGCACAAGAATGCGACGATCAAGCTGATCACCGCCACCGCGTGCAAGCGCAGATCGTCGCGGAATCCGCGCTGCGTGCGTTGCAAGACTGCGCGCAGGTTCATCCCCATCCTCGTGTGTTCAAGACCCGGTCTCCGCGACCGTTGCGTTGCGTGCAGACCACGCGCGCAGGCCGTGGCTCGCCTCGATCACGCGACCTTCGTCGATGACGACGAGGCGGTGCGGCGCGCTCTGCAGCAGCGAGTGATCGTGCGTGGCGAACAGCACGGTCGTGCCGCTCTCGTGGATCTCCTCGAACAACGTCAAGATGTCGATGGCCAGCTGCGGATCGAGGTTGCCGGTCGGCTCGTCGGCCAGGATCAGCGCAGGCTCGCTGACGATCGCGCGCGCGATCGCGACGCGCTGCTGCTCACCGCCGGACAGCGCATCCGTGCGTTCATTGCCGCGCCCCGCTAGACCCACGCGCTCCAGCGCCTCGCTGACGCGACCGCGCAGCACGCGCGTGGGCGTGCTCAAGATCTCGAGCGCGATGGCGACGTTCTCGAACACCGTCCAGTGCGGCACCACCTTGAAGTCCTGGAACACGATGCCCAGGTTGCGCCGCAAGAACGGGATGGACTTGTCGGTGAGGCGCGAGATGTCGCGCCCGCTGAACAGGATGCGCCCGCTGTCGACGGAGTGCTGCCGATAGATGAGCTGCAACAAGGTGCTCTTGCCGGAGCCAGATGGCCCGGTGACGAACACGAATTCGCCGCGCTCCACCGTCAGGTTCACGTTGCGCAGCGTCGGCACATCGCGCCGGAAGTACTTGTAGACCTCCTCCATCACGAGGATCGGCTTCGTGTTCGGGGTGGCGTCGTCGCCGCGCCTTTTCCGGATGATCGAGCTGCGCGACCCTTCGACGTCCGGGCCCTCGGCAGGTTTGGCCATGCTTCAGGGATAAACCGGACTGGTGCCTGCGTTCAACGGACGACGCGCGAGATCAGTGCATGTTTTCTGCGGTGAGCGGGGGTTACAGGCGCGTGCGTGTGCCGCTGATGGCTGCAAGGTGGGTGGCGTCGTACGGGCGTGGCGCTGCGCGCGCACGGTGTGTTTCACTGTGCGTGCGGCGCCGGCTCAGGAGCTCTGCGCCACCGACTCGGAGCTTGCGCTGCGGGCGCTGGTCTTGGCGCGCGCTTGCTGCGCGGCGTGCTCCTGCGCCACCGTGCGTGCCACCGCGTCCGGCACGTGCAGCTGGACGAGCAAGCCGCTGTCGTCCGGCGTCTCCATCGTGAGCGTCAGCCAGTTGATCGACTCCGCCGGGCGGCAGCCGTAGAGCACCGGCCGCGCATCGTCGAACGTGATGTCGTAGAGGCCCGCGTTCTTGTGCGTGGTCATGGTGAGGAGCGTACCCACCTCACGCGGATCGAGATCGCCGTCCACGCAGCGCATGCGCTGCAGGAAGCTCGGATGGCTGGCGTGCAAACGCTCCAGCTCTTGCGAGTAGGGACGGCGCAGCGGGAAGCCGGCGACCTGGCGGCGAACGGCGGCGGCGACCGCGGCGAGATCGTCCGTTCGCTCAACGCGCGTCTTGAGCCCGTCGAAGAAGTTTCCGAGGGTGTTGGGCGGCATGCCGAGCCGGCTGCGGTAGTTCAGCGACAACATCAGCACGCCCGGCAGCTCTGGTCGATGGGCGCCGCGCACCAGCCCGAACACGTGCGCCATGAGCGCATCCTGCTGGGTCACGTTATGCTCGCGGCTGGCCTCGGCCTGCAGCGCGGCGAGCTGCTCCCAGGTGAAGCGGAGGTACAGCGGATCCGCCCCGCGCGCGAGGAAGCGCGCCATGTGACGCGGCCACTCGGCCCAGCCTGCGACGAACTGACTGCCGCGCGCGTCGAGCTGCGGCATGTGTTGCTCCAGGTAGGCCGCACGGTCGCTGAGCGCAGACGTCGGCTCGATGGGCTCGCCGCGGTAAGCGGCGCTCCAGGCGCGCATGATCAGCAGCATGGTCATCAGGTCTCCGACGCCGTGGTTGAGCGTCAGCGAGACGAGGCTACCGTCGGGTCCCTCGGTGACCCGCACGGCGATGAGGCTGCGCAGCCGGCCTGCGCGGCCGGGCAAGCTCGGCAAGATGCGCTTCGCCGCTTTGCGGTCGCGCGCCGCGGTCTCGGCGAGCTCGCGCACGGGCTGACTGCTCTCGCAGACCTCGAACGGGGCGCCCGCGACGCCGTGCTCGATGAAGAGCGCGCCGCCCTCGCTCACGAGCTTTCCGCAAACCAGCGGGTAGGCGCGCAACACGTCCGACAAGGCAGCGCGCAGGCGCGCCGGATCGAGGCGCTGCGCGTAGCAGAACGTCAGGGTGGGCGCGGTAAACGAGATGAGCCGATCGAACGCGGTGCAGCGCGTTCGCGCCTGCGCGTAGCCCGTCGGACGGATGAATTCAGAGCTCACGATACGGTCCATGTTGCCTGCCCCCTGATTGCTTGCGGATCTCTGTCAGCCGAGCGCAGCATCGCTGCTCGGCCTGCCTGGCTCTAGCTTCTCGAGCCCGCCTTTCAGCAGCTCCATGCCCTCACGGCTCTGCAGGTGTTGCCCCAGCTTTTTCTCGACCGTGAACGACACGGCGACGCCCGGACGCTGCCCGAGGTCGTAAGCGAGCATGAAGTTCGGCGGCAGCTTGGCCGTCACCGCAGTGATCGGGCAGAACATCGACGCGCGCGCCGTGCCGAAGCTGATCCCACGCGTGCCGGAACGATCCACGCTCGACACCATCATGTCGCCCCGCAGCGGGTCAAACACCGAGCTGAGGATCCGCATGCGTTGGCTGAGCCGCGGATGCGCGTCGAACACGCGCATGCTGGCCTGATAGTCCGCGTATTTCGACGCATACTGTTCGATCTTCGTGCGCAGCCCAGCGGCCACCGTCTTCGGCGTGTCGTCTGCCGTGACCGGCTGCGCCACGAGCCCGATCAGGTTGCCCACGACGTCGTCCGGGATGCCGACGCGCCTGCGGTAGTTGACGTTCAGGCACAAGTTCGTCGTCTGCGTCTTGCCCGCGATGCGACGCAACGCGCAGTGGATGTGCGCGCACAGTGCGTCATTGACCGTGATGTAGCGGTCGCCTGAAAGCGCCGACTGCAGTGCGACCAGCTCGTCCGTGTGAAACTCGAGCGTGACCTGCTTCGAAGGTTTGTTGACCGCGTACACGAGTCCCGCGAGATTGCGCCAGCTGCCGATCTCCACTAGCGCCTGCGCTTCGGGCGGATTGGGCATGTGCGCGCGCAAGTACGCGTCGCGGTCGGGTGGCAAGGTGGGCTTGCTCCAAGGCTCGTCCACGTACGCGTGGCTCCACGCGTGTATGAGCAGCATCAAGCTGTGCAGGTCGCCCACGACGTGGTTGATGCCGATCGAGAGCACGTTGCCGTCGCGTGCGCGGGTGAGCTTCAAGGACAACAAGGCTTCGGTGCCGAGAGCGCGCCGCAAGCCCGAGACGCGCACGTCGAGCATCTGACCGCGCCCCTCGCGCGCCGCCCTCTCGAGGTCCTCGATGCCGAGCACGCTGTCGACGCACTCGAACGGGACCGTGCCGGTGCCGTGTTGGATCTCGAGCTCGGCGCCGTGCGAGACGACCTTGCCGGCGTAGATCGAGAAATCCTGCAGCACGCGCGCGAGCGAGTGCGCGAGGCGACTGGCATCGAGCGGGTCGCGGAAGAACACGACGATGCCCGTGTACAACATGCGCACGCCAAGCTCGAACGGTGCGCACTTGGTCACGGCTCCGGATGGAGCGTTCATCGGACGGATGAGCTCTCTCGACATGACTTCCCCCCTCGTCGTTCGTTCAGATCCCGGCGTCCAGGCCCGTCGCGTTCGGGTCTTTCACCACGCACACGCGCGCCTCGGGATCGCGATCACGTTGATGGTCGACGCATGCGTAGCCGGCGCGGCACGGCGCCGTCGCAGAGCAAGTCGCAAGGCAGATCCCGCCGTGCGTCCCATAGTTGATGCACTGGCCGCCTGCGCCGCACTCCGCATCGAGCGCGCAGCGCTGCGAGCAGTAGTTGCCGGGCGCCTTGATGGTGTCGTTACTGACGAGGTCGAACGGCAGCATGCTCACGCACGAGCCCGCGGTGCCTCCACATTCCGAATCTCCGGTGCACGCCTTGCCCGCGGTGCGGTCCGGCAGTGCTTTCGCCTTCGGATAACAGCCCTGAACCAGGCGCTCACCGTCGCCGAGCGTCCAGCAACCGTAGCCTTCACGACCGCAGTCTTTGTCCGCGGTACAGCGCTTCAAGCAGTAGCCGGGGTCGAGGCTCGTCTTCGGCCACAGGCAGATGCCCCCGCCGCCGCACTCCGCATCGCTGTAGCAGCGACCCGTGCAGTAGTTTCCGGGGTACGCCGTGCCGAGCAGGTTCGACTCCGCGCAGTAGCCGCCGCCGCCGCACTCCGTATCCTGGCTGCAGGCTTTGCCTGCGCTGTCCGCTGCCAGCTGATTGACTGCGCGCTTGGGCCGGCAGCTCGGTGACAGCGCGATGCCGGTGCCTTGCAAGCCGCCGGTGCACACGAAGCCGTCGCGACACTCGGACTGATCCGCGCAGCCAGCGAGGCAGCGCTTCGTGGAAGGATCGCGCCCGAGGGTCACGCACTGGCCGCTCTCGCCGCAGTCGTTCGGGGTGTTGCAAGCGCGCGTGCAATATCCGCCGCTGCTCGCGCTCGCACCGGTGACCGGCTCGCAGTGTCCACCGGGACAGTCCATGTCGCTGACGCAGCTCGCGCCCGCCTTGTTGTCTGCGAGCGGCGCCGCGTTCGCGCCCTCGGAGCCTGCGGGCACGGGGGGCGTCGCCACCTGTCCCGGCTGCCCGAACGTGCACGGCACGTGCTGGTGCGACAACACGTCCCAGTCGTTCATGCTGCCGATGCAGCTGGAGTCGCCACCGAGGCTCGCGATCGCAGGACCGAGGACGCGGATGCACGCGCTCGCCTGGTCACCCTGCATCGCGCAACAGTACGACAGCTCGGAGCAAGGCCCGTCGGGCGTGATGCCGGGGCTGCAGGTCACTTGCTCGGCGCAGAAGCCGAGCAGACAGGCGTTGAGATTGACCTGACACGTTGCGCACTCCGCCGACTGCGTGCACTGCGTATCGAAGCCGCAGACGTCGGTCGCGCGATCGAGACAGCGCGTGTATTCGGCGCAGCTCTCCACGCAGCCGCCGAGATCGCAGTGCTGCTCGACGCACGACACGATCCCCGCGGTGCTCGGGCAGTTCGTGCCGACGCTGGGAAACATGCGCGCGAGGCACAGGCCTGCGATCGCGCCGCGCGATTCGAGGCTCGGAGCCTGGGTCGCGGGCGGCAGCGGCACGCGCACGACGTCGGGCGCACGGACGATCTTGCCGCAGCTATGGATCGTGCCGTTCGGATCGCGCAACACGAACACGCGCCCCACGAGATCAGTGGCGCTGCCATCGCCGATGGTCCAGGCATCTTGCCGCTTCGCGCCGCGGCTGTAGGCCATCTGCGCTCTGCGAACGCCTCCCGCGATGCAGTTCACGGAGGGAATGCCGCGGCCACGGTTGCCCGGCAGGGGCTTCGCCGCCTGCAAGCTTGCGGGCGAACAGTCCGCGGCATCGAGCACCTCGAGCGGATTGGAGACGCCTTGCGCGCAGTTGAGCGTGGTGACTTCCAGGTCCACGCCCTTGCTCGTGGTACGCCACACCGCAGTGGCCGTGACGACATCCGCGCTCTGGATCACTTGATCGAGCTGCGCCTGCGCGCTCGTGAACGTCTGCTTCGTGGCCGGGGGCTGGACCGGCTGCTGTCCTGCGCTGCCTGCGCTGCCTGCAAGCGGCGCAGGTGACGCCATGCCTGCCGGCTGCGGCAGAGTGCCCGCGACGCCCGTACCAGCTTCCACCGGCTGCACCACGGGCGGCTCAGACTTCGAGGAGCATGCGGCGCATGCCAGCAAGGTCGCGACCGCGTATGGGAGCGCAGCAGATGGCACCAGGAAACTGAGACGACTCATGAACTCTCCCCTCACTGCGAGCGCCGTTCGGTTCAATGCGACTTGCGCATGACGCAAGCGAGCGGCTTGTAACATCGTAGATGCCAGCTTCTGGCGTGGATGTCTACTGACATTGACTATTGTGAGATGCACTAGGAAATGCCGCGCATGGCGCTGTCAGGGCTCGGCAATCTAACAATTCCAAGGGAACATCACTCTGCCGCCGCCAGCGGCAGAAGGCACGCTGGTCGGCGGTCATGTTGTGTCACCGAGTCACGCCCGCTACACGACTTGGGGCAAGTCGACCATGCTGGTCACGTTGCCAGTCACCTTCGCCCAGCTCTCGCGGAAGCGCTTGTCTTGCCGGCGCACGATGACGTTCAGGTCCGGTTGAATGGCCATGATGCCGACCCCACCGCAGCGCAGGTTCGCTGGCTTGACGGGCTCCAGCCGATAGCGTTGCACCAGCAGCGCGAGCATGATTTTCATCTGCAAGGTCGCGAGCGCCTTGCCCGGACACACGCGGCGTCCGATCCCGAATGGCAAGTACGTGTCGGTGTCGGGATCGAGCGTGCGCCAGCGCTCCGGGCGAAACGCGTAGGGATCCGGATACAGCTCGGGATCGCGATGCGTGTGGTACATGCTCAGGTGCAGCTCGGTGCGCGGCGGGATCTTGTAGCCGCCGAGCTCCACCGCTTCGTTCGAGACGCGGCTCACGAATGGGATCGGCGGGAAGAGCCGCAAGCTCTCCTTGAGCACGCAGTCGAGCAGCGTGAGATCCTTGAGCTGCGCCACGGTTGGAGCGTCGCCGTGCAACACGGAGTCGAGCTCCTCGTAGAGCTCGGCGGCGATGCGCGGATGTTGTGCGAGCAGCATCGTGGTCCAGGCCATGGAGCTGCGCGTCGAGACCCAGCCGCCCACGAAGAGGTGCAGCGTCTCCGAGACCAGCTCGTCATCGGTCATCGACGTGCCGTCCTCGTATTTGCTGTGCGCCATCATGGACAGCACGTCGTGCCCCGGCTCGGGCGCGGCGCGCTTGATCGCGATCAGCTCGTCGAGCTCTTTCGACAGGTGGTTGCCGCACTCCAGGAGTCGGCCGCGTGGCGTGAACGGCAAGTTGATCGGGACCACGTGCGCGGCGGGGTTCTTCATGCGCTCCCAGAACTCCGCGAGGCGCTCGATCAGCCGGCCTTTTTCGCCTGGCATGTTCGCGACGCCGAGCAGCATGTCGCTCTGGAACGTGGCCAAGATCTTGCCGACCTCGTCCATGACACCGATGCGCTGGCCGGGCCGGAGGCCGTCGAGCGCCGTGCCGATCACCTGGACCATCAGGTCGCGATAACCCTCGATTCGGCGCTGATGGTAGAGCGGCGTGATCACGCGCCGATGCTGGCGATGTCGATCGCCGACCAGCCACAGCAATCCACCCGTGAGACGCGCCGCGCCGCCCCACTCCGCGGGGAAGCGCCCGACCACCGCCTCGGGGTAGGTCGCGTGCGTCGTGAGCACTTCGCGCAGCAGCTTGGGGCCGAACAGAAACACCGCGCCAGGCGACTCTTCTTTCGGCCAGATCATGCCGCGCCGCATCCCGCGCGAGAACATCGCCACGTTGCCGTGCTCGCGTGCGAGCCCGTCGAGGTAACCCATGGGGTCGCGGAAGAAGAGCGCGAGGTTGCCGTACTCGCGCAAGATCGGCATCGGGCGCCGCCCGGGCATGCGATCGAGATCGAGACGGTCCGCCTGCACGCGCGGTGGGGTGGCCTGGACGGCTTCGGCGCCGATCATGACGCGACCTCCTGCGGTGACAGCGCGACTGACTGCTTCAGTGTTGGCTCAACGATCAAGGTGTCTCTCCGTGGCATCATAGTCCTCCCTGCGTTCGTCTTCGGAACGGCTCACGCCGCACCCGCCTCGCGCTGATCGAGCCACGCGTGAATGGCTGCGGCGCTGCGCGGAGCGTCGGCTCCGGTGATCGAGTAGTGGTCCCCGGGGATGTCGATCACGCTGTGCGGCTGCTTCCAGCTCGCGAGGTGCTCGTGATCTCCTGGGCGATGTGAGCTCACGCGGCCGTCCGGCGCGATGGCGCGCGAGGCACGTGCGAGCAGGATGGGCGTGCGGAGGGGGCTCGGCGTCCAGCTGCGGAACAGCTCGAAGTACCAACCCATGGCCGTCAGCTCGTCGTCGTGGAGCGCGCCGCCCTTGAGCGCCTCGAACCAGCGGTCCTCCACGCGCTCGAGCAGCCCGGCCGGGCAGTCCTGCGGAACGAAGCTGTCGAGCAGCACGAGCGCGCTCGGCTGGATGCCCTGCTGCTCGAGCTGCCGGGCCACGCAGTGCGCGATGCAGCCACCGGAGCTCAACCCGAGCAGCGCGAACGGCGCGCCGCCGTACGCGGAGCGCAGCGCCTGCGCATGGTGCGCGGCGAGGCTCTGGATGTCGGGCGGCAGGGCTTCGCCGCGCGCAAAGCCGGGGTTCGGCAGCAGCCACACATCGCGTTGCTCTCGCAGCGCAGCCGCGAAATGCAGGTACTGCACGGCACCCGTCGGCACGGGAACCGCCGGGATGCAGAAGAGCGCGGCTTGCGCGGAGCCGCGCGCGAGCCGCAACGGCATGCCGAGCGGCGGAGCGGCGGGCTTTGCGCGCTGCTCGCCCGCGCGCCGCACCCGCGCCGCCAACGCAATGAGCTGCCACGCGCTCTTGCGCTCGCCGGCGGCGTCCGCCTGGCGTACGAGCGCGGCGAGCGCAGCCGGCGCCGCTGCCAGCTGCGGAGGAGACTCGATCGCCGCCAATGGCTGCAGCTCGCGCAGGATCAGCGCGCTGAGCGAGCGGACACTGCCGCCGTCGAACAGCGCGCGCGTGGTGAGCGTCGCACCGGTGAGCGCGCTCAGGCTGCGGCGCATGTCCACGGCGATGAGCGAGGTCAGCCCGTGCTCGAGCAGCGGACCATCCTGCGGCAGCTCCGCCGGCGCCAGGCCGAGCAGGCGCGCGACCTCTCCGTGCACCAGCTCTGTCAGCGTGCGCTCGCGCTCTGCGCCGCTGAGCGCGGCGATGCGCTGGCGCGCCGACGCCTCGTCGCGGACGCGCGCCGGCTGCGCGCGCGCGGGTACCAGCGCGCGCAGGAGCGGTGGCAGCGTATCCGCGAGCGCGCGCAGCGCGCCGAGGTTGATACGCACGGGCGCGAGCGCGGGCTGTTCGGACCCGAGGGCGAGATCGAACAAGCGCAGACCGTCCGCGCTCGACAGGGGCGCGACCCCGAGCTGCGCCATGCGCTCGAGGTCCGCCGCGCTCAGCTGCGCGGTCAGGCTGGACTGCTCCTGCCAGTAGCCCCACGCGAGGGCGCTGCCCGCCAGGCCGCGCCGCCTGCGCTGCATGGCGAGGGCATCGAGGAAGCCATTGGCTGCGGCGTAGCTGCTCTGGCCGACGCTGCCGAGGCTGCCCGCGAACGAGGAGAACAGCACGAACGCCCGCAGCGGCAGCTCGCGCGTGAGCTCGTGCAGGTGGCAGGCCGCGTCGAGCTTCGGCCGCAGCACGGTGGCGATGCGCTCGGGCGTGAGCCGCTCGAACATACCGTCGTCGAGCGCCGCGGCGCTGTGCACCACTGCCATCAGCGGCGCGTGCTGGGGGATGGACGCGAGCAACGCCTGCAGCTCCGCGCGCTCTGCGACGTCGCAGCGCGCGATCTCGACGTCGGCGCCCGCCGCCTGCAGCTCGCGCTTGAGCTCGAGCGCGCCGGGCGCCTCCTCGCCGCGGCGCGACGTGAGCAGCAGCTGCCGCACGCCGTGCGCGTGCACGAGGTGACGTGCGATCAGGCCTCCGATCGTGCCGGTGCCGCCGGTGATCAGCACCGTGCCGCCTGGACCGAGCTTCACGGCGCTGTCGTCGCGCGGCCGGCTTTCGGTCACGAGCCGCGCCACGCGCAAGCTGCCGCCGCGCAACGCGAGCTGTGGCTCCGGCGCCGCCGTCAGCAACGTGCCGAGGAGCGCGAGTGAGGCCGGAGCGTCGTCACAATCGACGAGGTCGATGCCGCGCTCCGCATGCTCGAGCTGCACCGTGCGGATCAAGCCCCAGAGCCCAGCGCGCGCCAGATCGCGCACGCCCCCGCCGGGCTCGGCCGCGATCGCGGCCCGCGTCACTACCAGCAACTGGCTGCGCGCGAGCCGCTCGTCTGCGAGCCAGGCTTGCAGGTCGGAGACCGCATCGCAGAGCGCAGCGCGCGCCGCGCTGGCGAGCGAGCCGGACTCGGCAGCTGTGAGCGGCAGGAGGCCACTCGGCTCGTCGCGCGTGGCGCCGCCGTCAGCGTCGAGCAGGGCCAGCACGACGCGATCTGGCGGCGCCTCCCCGCTGTCGAGCGCGCCGAGCAGCGCGCCGACGCTGGGGTACTGTCGCAGCTCGCCGCTACCAGCTGCGCGCAGGGCGTCCTCGACATCCGTGCCAGCCGGGCCAACG
>Ga0190269_10000301_pt1 | contig 26414 bp, 20 predicted proteins | sample Popmic249IS_FD_133749 | JGI IMG/M metagenome (GOLD analysis project Ga0190269, IMG submission 133749) | Populus adjacent soil microbial communities from riparian zone of Blue River, Arizona, USA - 249 IS | ecosystem: Environmental > Terrestrial > Soil > Riparian zone | place: USA: Arizona... | reverse complement strand
GGCTTGCCACGCCGCGGCAGCTCGAAGCGCTCCTCGCCGACGAGCGCAGCGCTGCCCCCGTCATGGAAGCTCAGCACCAGCTTGCCGCGCTCACGCCGCGTCACGACGATCAGACTCACACCGAGCTTCGGCGCGACCTCGCGCAACGCTGCGTCACTCGTCGACGCGAGGCCGCGTGCTCGCGCCTGCGCATGGTAGGCGCGCGTCTCGACCGGCTCCGCGACCTCCACGACGGCAGCATCGACCGCGCGCCGGACGTCGGCGCTCACGCCCTTGCCCTCGACCACGAGCACACGCGGCTCGGCCCGTGCTGCACCGGCCCAGCCCGCGCTGCCGAGCGAGATGGCGGCCCACAGCAGGGCGAGGAAGGAGCAGCGCTTGGCTTCGCCTGACATGGTCATCGGTCAGATCTCGAGCCGGAGCCCCGCGCTCACCTCGAGCGCCGACACGCGGTCCAGCCCGATGAAAGCCGCGTAGTTGTACCAGTTGCCCGAGACCGAGAGCGAGAGGCCGAGCTTGCCGTCGCCCGCAGGGAACGTGCGCTCCAGCTCTGCGCCGAGTCGATGGTAGGTGAGCTCGGACAGCTCGCGGTCGCGCGTGCGGTACTGATCCGTCGCGATCGCGGCGTACTGCGGCAAGTAGAACGACGCCGCACCCTGCGTGTAGAAGCGATAACGCACGGAGAGCAGCGTGCTGTCTGCCAGGTTCACGCCCACGTCTGCGAGCGCGGTGTGCGAGCCGAGCGACCAATCGTCGAGGTAATAGCGGTAGTTGAGCCCGAGCGAGAGCCAGTCCGTGAGCGCGCGCCGCACGAGCACCGCAAAGGCGTGGCGCGTGCGCAGCGAAGGCACCCGCTCCGGCAGGCACGGGGTCGCCCCCTGGCAACCGAAGCCCGTGCCGCCCACGCCGACGAAGCGGTACGGGCTCGACTGGTAGCCGCGGTTGTGCGCCAGCTCGTACGTGAGCTGAAAGAACATCAGCGGATCCACGACCTGGGTGAACGTCAGCGCGGCGTCGAGCGTCGTCAGCGCGCGGGCAAAGTGCGGATTGCCGGACTGCCCGACCGTGTCGCCGAACGCGCGCAGGCTCAGGTCGAGCGTCGCCGCGTTTTGCGCCAGGTCCAGGCTCCCGCCGAGCGACACACCGTGAGACGTGTAGTCGTGCTCGATCGAGAAGCGATAGCCGCCCCGCAGCCTCAGGTCTTCGAGCTCCGTCGTCACGCCGAGATCCAGCTCGTCGCGCTGCTCGGTCACGGGCCGGACCGAGGCCGACGCGCGGATGTCGACGGACGCGCTCGTCCAGATGTCGGCAGCGTAGGTGACGTCCACCGCCGTCGCCTCGCCCAGTCGCTTCTGTCCACGTGCCCGCGGAGAGATCACCGTGGTGTCGTCGCTGTCCGTGCGCACGTACAGGGCGGCCGCGGCCTGGTCGGCGCGCGCTTCGCTCGGCGCCCATGTGAGGACCAGCAGCACAGCCAGTGCGCAGTACAAGCCGCGGGCGGACGCAAACGCCGCGCGGAGCACGCGATCAGCACAGAAGCGGGACCGAATGGCAGCAGCCTCCAAATCTCGTCGGGCGGACGCGACACGTACCACGCGTGACAGCCCGGGGCGCGGTAGAATACCAGGGTGACCGCCCAACCCGATCCAAAGAATACGCTGAACGAGCTGCTCGACAGCGCGCGCCCGGAGCCCGAGCGCATCGCAGCTTTGCTCGATGGCCTGTCGCACGGGGAGCGCTTGCACGTCGTGCTGAGCTTGCGCAGCAAGCAGCTGCAGGCGCTGTATCAATGCGTCGCAGGCTTCCAGCGCCTCGGGCTCGCCGACCTCGTACCGCAGGGCAGCGTCCCGCTGTCACCGGTGCGGCATTACGGGCGCAACTCGCTGCCGCTCTTCACGCGGTTCGAAAAGCGCTTCTATCGCTTGCCCGACGCTGCAGCTGTCGGCGGCGCGAACTTTCAGAGCACGTCCTGGCTGACCGGCCCCGGATACTTCGTCGCGCATCCGGACGAGCGCGGCGAGCAGATCATCATCGACTACAGCGAGCTGCCGCAGCAGGCGCCGGCCAGCTGGCCCGCGATCCGCGACAACGCGCACGGCGTGTCGCGCCTGGTGTTCGGGGGCATGACCGACACCTTGCGCCGCGTGTCGCAACACGTGAGCATCGGCGCTGCAGCCAAGCGCGGCGAGTCGATCAACGCTTACTTCGTGCTGTGCCGCGAGGCCTGACCGCGCATCACAGCGCGGGCTCGCGCAGCGACACCACGAGCGTGCGCAGGTCATCGAGGTCGAACGGCTTGTTGAACACCGCCAGCGCGCCGAGCTGGTGGGCCTCGGCGTGCGTGTCGGGATCTCCGAAGCCGGTGATCAGGATCACCGGCGTGTGGCGGTCCGTGCGGCGCAGCACGCGCAACACCTCGAGCCCCGAGCGCCCGGGCATGCGCACGTCCGAGATGATCAGATCGAGCGCGCTCGGCTGCGTGCGGCTCGCGCGCTCCAGCTGCTCCCACAGCTGCAGACCGTTGCGCGCTTCGATCACCTCGCAGCGCTCGCGCAGCAGCGTGCTCACGAGCAAGCGCCGCATCTCCGTGTCGTCCTCCGCGAGCAACACGCGGATGGGCTTCCATGCCTCATCGACCAGCGCCTGCGAGCTCTCGAATACGTCGGACACCCCCGGCCACGGTGCATGGCCTGTGCCACAGGTTGCGCGCGCGCAGCGCGCTCCTCGGCTGCTGCTTTTTTCGCCGTTGAGGCAAAAGGCGGCGAGGCCCGAGTTGTGTCAGGTCGAGTGCAAGCGCAGCAGTGAGATCTCTGCGGGCGCGAGCACGCGCATGGGCGGCCCCCAAAAGCCACTGCCACAGCTCACGTAAATCTGCGTGATTGTGTCTGGATGAATCACAGCGGCGGTCGCGGGACCCGCTCCGCGAGCTCCGCGGCTCCCGACCTCCGGCTTAATCACAGCGGCGGTCGCGGGACCCGCTCCGCGAGCTCCGCGGCTCCCGACCTCCGGCTTAATCACAGCGGCGGTCGCGGGACCCGCTTCGCGAGCTCCGCGGCTCCCGACCTCCGTATGATGGCGATGCAGGCCCGCGATGTAGGGCTGAACGAGGCGGGTCAGGGCGCCGAAGGGATAGAGCTGACCACCGTGCGTGTGCCCGGACAGCTGCAGCCCCGCGCCGGCGAGGCTGCTCGCCCCAATTTCGAGCGGCTGGTGCGCGAGCACGACCAGCTCGCGCTCCGGATCGCGGCCCGCGACCGTCGTGGCGAGGTCGGGCCCAACGCGCCCCAGCTGCGCTGCGCGGAAGTCCGGCACGCCGGCCAGATCGAAGCTAGTGGCGGCGGCTTTCGCGCCTGGCCCTTCTTGCCCGATGGACACGCGTTCGTTCATCAGCACGCGGATCCCGAGGCGCTTCATGTACTCGAGCCAGTCTTCCACGCCCGAGTAGTACTCGTGGTTGCCTGTGACGAAATACACACCGTAGCGCGCGCGCAGCCGCGCAAGTGGTGCGAGCTGCGGGCCGATCTGATGCACGTGGCCATCCACCAGGTCGCCGCCCAACGCGATCAGATCCGGGCGCAGGCGGTTGGTCTCCTCCACGAGCTGCGTCAGGAAGCGACCGTCGAGCAGTGGGCCGATGTGGATGTCCGTGAGCAGCGCGATACTGAAGCCATCGAGCGCGCGCGGCAGGCGCGGCAGCGCCACCGCGGTCTCGGGCGTGGTGATGTCCCAGAGCGCGGAGCGCACGCCGAACGCAGTGATGCCGCCGACAGCGGCGAGCGCACCCGTCGCTGCGCTGCGCGCCAGAAACACGCGCCGCGTGTCGCCCTCCGACGCCGCGACCCCCGGCTGGCTCGGCGTGGAAGCCTCAGCCGCTGACGGCGGCTTACGCCGGCGCACACGCCGCGAGAGCCAGGAGCCCGCGCGCAGCACATCCCAGCACAGCAGCAGGAGCAGCAGGTAGAACGCGATGCCCAGCCAGCCGAACGCGACGTAGTTGAGCGTCGGCGACAGCGAGCGGTTGACGCGCGCCCAGATCACGAGCGTGAGCGGCATGCTCGCGGTCAGCGCGAGCAGCAGCGCCGTGGCAGCCCAGAACGCAGCGCCCGTGAGGCGCGTGTCGCGCACCAGCCGCTTCCAGAGATAAGCGTTCATGCCCGCGACGACGCTGGAGAACAGCAGGAAAAAGATCATGGACACCTCGAGCGCTGCGGAATGCAGTGTCCCCGGCGCGCTGCTGAGACGCAACCGGCTCCGGCCCCAACCTCTCTCGTTCGAGCCCGAGCCCGAGCCCGAGCCCGGACTAACTCACTCCCGCTCGAGCTTGTGTGCCGCGTGGTTGCCGGCGGTGCGTCGAGATAGTGAGTCGGGCTCGGGCTCGGGCTCGGGCTCGGGCTCGGGCTCGGGCTCGGGCAGGTTGTCAGGGATCTTTTGCTTTGGTGGTGCCCGCGCCGTATTGCTGGAGCTTGCGGTACAGCGTCTTGCGGTCGAGGCCCAGGGTCTGCGCCGCGAGCGACTTGTTGCCGTTGAGCGCCTCGAGCACGCGCAGGATGTACCTGCGCTCGAGCTCGTCGACGGTCACGAGCTCGCTCGGATCGCCGCTGTCGAGCACCACCTGCGAGCGCTTGTAGTTCTGCACCTTGTCGGGCAGATCCTCGACGAGGATCTCCTCGAAGCGCGTCAACGCCACGGCCCGCTCCACGCAGTTTTGCAGCTCGCGAACGTTGCCGGGCCAGCCGTAGCTCACGAGCTTCTCCGCGGCGGACTTCGCGATGCCCTTCACCTGCTTGCCGAACGCCGACGCGAAGTGCTGCACGAAATGCTGCGCGAGGAGCAGGATGTCCGGCCCGCGCGCGCGCAATGGCGGCACGTCGATGTGAATCACGTTGATTCGGTAGTACAGGTCCTCGCGGAAGCGGTGCTCCATCGCCGCGGTCTCGAGATCGCGGTTGGTCGCCGCCACGATGCGCGCATCGAACGGCACCTCACTGTCGCCGCCCACCGGCCGCACCCTGCGCTCCTGCAGCGCGCGCAGCAGCTTCGGCTGCAGACTCAGCGACAGCTCGCCGATCTCGTCGAGGAACAAGGTGCCGCCGTTCGCCTGCACGAACAGACCGGCGCGCGCCGCGCGCGCATCGGTGAACGCGCCTTTCACGTGACCGAACAGCTCGCTCTCGAGCAGCGTATCCGGCATGGCCGCGCAGTTGATGGCCACGAACGGCCCCTGCGCGCGACCGCTGCGCTTGTGCAGCGCGCGCGCCACGAGCTCCTTGCCGGTGCCGCTCTCCCCGGTGATCAACACCGAGGCATCCGTCTGCGCCACGCGCTCCACCAGGTCGTAGACGCGGCGCATCGGCGCGCTCGAGCCGATCATGTCGCCCGAGCGCTGCGTGGCAGCCACGACCTCGCGCAGGCGCTTGACCTCCTGCTTCAAGCGATGGTGGTTGATCCCGCGCTCGAGCGCGAACTCGAGCGCGTCCATGTCGACCGGCTTGGGGATGAAGTCGTACGCGCCGGCGCGCATCGCGGCGATCGCCGTCTCCATGCTGCCGAACGCCGTGATCACGATCACCGGCAGGTCCGGGCGATTCTCGACCACGCGCTGGCAAAGCTCGATGCCGGACAGCCCGCGCATGTTCACGTCGCTCACGACCACGTCGAAGTCCTGCGCAGACAAGAGCTCGAGCGCCTCCGCGCCCGTGGTCACACATATCGGTTCGAAGCCGCGCTTCTTGAGCCCGACCGCCAACATGTCACACATACTCGCGTCGTCGTCGACGATCAGGCTCCGGCCCTTCATTGGATCAACTCGCGCATGGGCTGCTCTCCTCCAGCGGCAGGTGCACGGCAAAAGTCGTCCCCTTACCTAGCACGCTGTGCACGCTGATGAAGCCGCCGTGCTCGCGCACGATGCCGTGCGTGACCGACAGCCCGAGCCCCGTGCCCTCGCCCACGTCCTTGGTCGTGAAGAACGGCTCGAAAATGCGGGAGATCACGCCGGGTTCGATGCCGGAGCCGGTGTCCCGGATCTCGATCACCAAGCACGGACCGGAGCGCCCGCCCTGATCGGCCGGGGCCTTGGCGATCGCATGCCGGAACGAGACGTCGACCTGTCCGCCGCTCTGCGTCGCGTGGATGGCGTTGACGACGAGGTTCGTGAGCACCTGCTGCAGCTGCGCCGAATCGACGTCGGCGTGCGCAGCCGCGCCGTCCACGACCTTCAGCGTCACGTCGCGCGAGCGGGCCATCGGCGAGAGCATGGTCATGGTCTGATCGGCCACCGCGCGTAGGTCGACCTGCTCGCGCTGGGCCGGCCGGGGCCGCGCGAAGTCCAGCAGCTCGCGCATGATCTTCGTCATGCGCTTCGTCTGCTCCCAGATGATGCGCGCGTCCGCCTTCGCTTCTTCGCCGGTGCTCTGGCCCTGGAAGATCATCTGCGCGCGTCCCGAGACCACGTTGAGTGGCGTACCGAGCTCGTGCGCCATGCCGGACGCTAGCTTGCCCACGGTCATCAGGCGATCGGCGTGGCGCAGCTGCTGCTCGGCCGCGATGCGCTCCTCGGTCTCCTTCTCGATGCGCTCTTGGGCCTCGCGCAGGCGCTCGCACATCGCGTTGACCTCGAGCGTGATCTCGCCGAGCTCGTCGTCGTGGCGCGCCTGCAAGGGGCCCGTGAGATCACCCATGCCGATGCGGCGCACCTTCTCGACCAGCATACGCGTGGGCCGCCCCACGAAGATGACGCCGATCCACATGGCGATGAGCGCACACAGCACGCTCAACCCGAGCGTGGCGACGGCCGTGTTTTGCCAGGTGGCGCGGATGTAGCGCCGCTCGTCCTGCAACGACTCGCGGATCTCGATGGCGGCACGGCGCGAGCCCGGTGGGCTGATCGGTACGTACGTGTAGAGCAAGCCCTGCCCGCTCTCGATGCGCTTGCTCCACACCTGGCCGCGCATCACGCGCGTCAGCTCCGCGAGCGCGAGCGACGGCACCCACGGTGCGCCGGCCTGGGCGTCGAGCCACACGAAGCGCACCTGGTAGTGCGGGCTGCGGTGCGCGACGTCCTCGAACAGATCGAGCGCAGACGACTCGCCCTGGATGCGCCACACGTGCAGCATCGCACGCGCGATGGCCTGTCCGACGAGGGTCGCGTCGTGGCGCGCGTCTCTATCGAAGAATGCGATCTCGCGCTCGACGCGCGTGTACGCGCTGCCGATCAGCACCAGGATGATGCCGAGCCACAGCATGAGCACGAACTTACGGGTGAGTTTCATGAGGCTTCCGCGCGGCGGGCCGGGCCGTACGCAGACGCGACTCTATACGCATCACGCCCGCGGCGCACCGCCGCCGCGCTCAGCTCACGCCGGGCGCTTCGTGTCCTGACTCGACCACGTATTCGGCGTAACCGCCGGTGTAGACGCGCGCCCCGGCATCGGACAACTCCAGCACGCGATTGCTGAGCGCCCGCAGGAACGCGCGGTCGTGGGACACGAACAGCAGAGTGCCCTCGAAGTTGGAGAGCGCCTTCATCAGCATCTCCTTGGTGGCGAGATCCAGGTGGTTGGTCGGCTCGTCCAGGACCAGGAAGTTCGGGGGATCGAACAGCATCTGCGCCAGCACGAGGCGCGCCTTCTCGCCACCGGACAGCACCCGGCACGGCTTGTCGTGGTCGTCGCCCGAGAAACCGAACGCGCCCAGCAGGGTGCGCAGGGTCCCGACGCTGGCCTGGGAGAACGCGTGGTGCAACGTCTCGAAGACGCTGTTCGCCGGATCGAGCAGCTCCATCGAGTGCTGCGCGAAGTAGCCCAGCTTCACGCTGCCGCCTAGAGCGACGTTGCCCGAGTCCGGCTGCGTCTCGCCCGCGACCAGCTTGAGCAACGTGGACTTGCCCGCACCGTTCACGCCCATCACACACCAGCGCTCGCGCCGGCGGATCAGCAGATCGAAGCCGTCGTAGATCGTGCGGGCACCGTAGCGCTTGCTCACGCCCTGCAGCTTGGCGACGTCGTCACCCGAGCGCGGCGGCGCCCGGAACTCGAACTCGATCAGCTTGCGGCGCTTCGGCGGCTCGACCTTCTCGATCTTCTCCACCTTCTTGACGCGCGACTGCACCTGCGCGGCGTGACTGGCGCGCGCCTTGAACTTGGCGATGAACGCCTGCTCCTTGGCGAGCATCGCCTGCTGTCGCGCGTACTGGGCTTCTTTCTGCGCCTCGGCGAGCGCGCGCTGCTGCTCGTAGAAGTCGTAGTTGCCCGAGTAGCTGATCAGATCGCCGCCGTCGATCTCCACGACCTTCGTCACGAGGCGGTTCATGAACTCGCGATCGTGCGAGGTCATGATCAGCGCGCCCTCGAAGTCGCGCAGGAACTGCTCGAGCCAGATGATCGACTCGATGTCCAGGTGGTTGGTGGGCTCGTCGAGCAGCAGCGCGTCCGGCCGCATCAGCAGGATGCGCGCGAGCGCCACGCGCATCTTCCAGCCGCCGGACAGCTTGCCGACGTCGCCCTCGACCTGCTCCTCGTGGAAGCCGAGGCCGGCCAGGATCTCGCGCGCCCGCGACTCGAGCGCGTAGCCGCCGAGCTGATCGAAGCGCGCCTGCGCGTGCCCAAAGCGCTCGATCAAGGTCTCGATCTCGTCCGCACGCGCGGGGTCGGCCATGGCGTGCTCCAGCTCGCGCAGCTCGTGCGCGGCCTCTGACACTGCTCCCGCCCCGGCCATCGTCTCCTCGAGCACGCTGCGCCCAGCCATCTCGCCGACGTCCTGGCTGAAGTACCCGACCGACACGTTGCGGTCGATGGCGACCGCGCCGGCGTCGGGCGCCTCCTCCTTCATGATCAACCGGAAGATCGTGGACTTGCCGGAGCCGTTCGGCCCTACAAGTCCCACCTTCTCACCCTTGAACGCGCTCAGCGACGCATCGAGGAAGAGAATTTGCGAACCATGCTGTTTGGAGACGGAATCCAGGCGAATCACGGGCCGGAGGGTGCCACGGTTTGGCCAGAGAGCAAGGTGGTGAAACACACCAGCCTTGTGGTGCCGGCACACCCTGCGACATGGCCCCCTGGCAGGAGTCGACTAACGAATCAAGCAGCAAAGGTTGTTCTACCTTGGCACGCTTCTCGCGATTATGATCCCCTTGGGGCGTCCCCACAGACATGCAGCAGGACCTCAGCACGACCCAGGTCACGCTCATCGATCCCGAGCGTCAGTCTCAGCTCGGCCGCATCGGAACGCTAACCGTCCTGCAAGGCGTCGACGTCGGGGCGATTTTGACGTTGCCGCGTGAGGTGAACGTGCTCGGCCGCGAGGGCAACGTCGAGATCAGCGTCAAAGACGACAGCGTCTCGCGCCAGCACGCGAAGATCAGCCAGCGCGACGGGCATTACGAAATCGAGGACATGGGCAGCACCAACGGCACGTACGTGGCCGGAGCGCTGGTGAGCGGACGGGTGCGCTTGATCGATGGCGTGCGCGTGCAGCTCGGCAACACCATCTTCCGCTTCGGCATGCAAGACGAGGTGGAGCGCGCCGCATCCAAGCGCATCTACGAGATGAGCGTGCGCGACGGTCTGACCGGCTGCTACAACCGGCGCTACTTCGACGACCGGCTGGCGAGCGAGTTTGCCTACGCCATGCGCCATCGCACGCCGCTGTGCGTCATCTTGGGTGACATCGATCACTTCAAACAGATCAACGATACCTACGGCCATCAGACGGGCGACATGGTGCTGCGCCGCATCGCGGGTGAGCTGCAAGCGAGCGTGCGCACCGAGGATCTCGTGGCGCGGTTCGGCGGCGAAGAGTTCGTGGTCATGACGCGCGGCATTGACGCTGACGGCGGCAGGCTGTTTGCGGAGCGTATTCGCGCGGTGATCCAGCGCGCCGTGATCATGGCCGATTCCACGCGCGTACCGGTGACCATGAGCCTGGGCGTGGCGCACACCCAGAACGCACCGGACACGACGCTGGGCGAGATGCTGCTCGAGGCGGCCGACGTGGCGCTGTATGCAGCCAAGCGCGGCGGCCGCAATCGCGTCGAGGTGGCGTATCCCGGCAAGTTCAACGCCGCCACCAACACAAATGTCACGCCGCAGGGCGAGCGCCCGCGGCGCCGCGAGAAGCCCACTACGCCCGAGATGAACGCGGTGCTCTGGCAGCAGAAGGGCAAGAAGGAATAGGCGAGCGCTAGGCTTTGAGGAGGCCGCGGCGTAGCGCCTTTGCGACTGCGCCCGCGCGGCTCTCGACCTGTAGCTTGGCCAGGATCGCGTTCACGTGGAACTTCACGGTGTGAACGCTGACGCCGAGCCGCTCCCCGATCACGCGGTTCGACAGCCCGAGCGCCAGCGCTTCCAGGACTTCGCGCTCGCGAGCGGTGAGCGCGTCCATCGGCTCCGCTTCGCCGCCCACGGCGGCAGCGTCCTCGCCCAGGCAGCTCTCGGCGGCGGCCAGATCCAGCACGCATAGGCCGAGCCGCACGGCCACGACTGCAGCTGCCAGCGACGTACCCGGCGCGTGCCGCTGCAGCACGCCGTTCGCCCCGTGCGCCAGCATGGCCGGCGCCAGCGCCGCGTGTGCGACGAGCGCGATCCATGGCACGCGCGGCGCAAGCAGCGCTGCCGGAGGTGCGGCGCCTTCCGCAGCGTCCCAGAGCAGCACGTCCGCCTGGGCCGGCTCGCTGATGCAGACCAGGCGCGGGTCGTCGCGCAGCGCCGCGACCAGAGCCTCCACGGCGCGCGCGTCCGCAGCCAGGGCGCAGACGCGCAGCGGATACGCGGGCGGCGAAGCTTGGAGCGGCGGGCGCGCGGCCATCGCCCTTCACTCTGGCGCCCGGCTGCGCATTGTCAATCTGGGCCCCTGCCGGACTAGCCGATCGGTTAGCTGGTCCAACGGGCGATGTGCGGCGCAGCGCCTGGCTTCAGAGTGAGCGCAACTCTGGAGGTGGACGATGACTGGACCGAGTGATGTGTTCGCAAGCGCGGTCGAAACCGCACAAAAAAGCACGCTGCGCGTGGAGGCTGGCCGCTGCACGCGGCTGACAGGCTTCGCGTTTGCGGCGGATGTCGTGTGTACGTCGGAGCGCGCGCTGCGCGGCTCGGACGTTCTGCGCGTCGTGGATCAGGAGGGGCGGGCCCACGAGGCGGAGCTGCTCGGTAGTGATGCCGGGCTCGACCTCGCCGTGCTGCGCGCGCGCGACGCTAGCCTGCCTGTGCTCGCAGTCGCGGATCATCAGAGCTTGCGCGTGGGCCAGCTGACCCTGGCGCTCGGCCGGCCGGGCGCCGGCATCCGCGCATCGCTGCGCGTCGTGGGCCTGCTCAGCGGAGAGCAACAGACCCCGAGCGGTGCGCGCTTGCATCGCTACATCGAGAGCGACCGCGGCCTGCCGGACGGCTTCGAGGGCGGGCCCCTGATCGATGAGCGCGGCGCGCTGATCGGCATGAATAGCTCGAGCGTATGGCGCGGGGCGGACTTGACCGTACCGCACGCGACCCTGGCTGCGAGCGTGGCCGAGATCCTCGCCCACGGCCGACGGCGGCGCGGTTACCTGGGGGTGGCGTGTCAGCCGGTGCGCTTGCCCGCAGCGCTGCGCGAGAGTTTGGATCAGCGCAGCGGGGCGCTCGTGCTCGAGCTGGAGGAGGCTGGACCCGCGCAGAGCGCGGACCTCCGCTTCGGTGACGTGATCGTGAGCGTGGACGGCACGAAGGTGCGCGGACCGCGCGAGCTGGTCGCCGCCCTGCGCGACAAGCACGCAGCGCAAGTCGAGCTCGGCTACGTGCGCAACGCGCAGCTGGAGAAGCTCAGCGTCACTCTCAAGGAGCGGAGCTGATCATGCCGGATGGCCAAGAGACCGCAGCGCACGACGCGGAGCTGCTCGATGCCTACTCGCGCGCCGTCGTCGGCGCGGTGGAGCGCGTGCTGCCCACCGTCGTGAGCCTGCGCGTGCATCAGCGCCGCGGTCCGCTTCCGAGCGGTCAGGGCTCGGGGTTGGTCGTGGCGCCGGACGGCTACGTGCTCACCAACAGCCACGTGGTGCAGCGCGCCCAGCAAGTGGTCGCCGTGTTCCACGACGGCGCGGAGGCGACCGGCCGCGTGGTCGGCGACGATCCCGCGAGTGATCTGGCGCTCGTGCGGGTCTCGGGCGACACGGCGGCTCACGCCACGCTCGCGTCGGGCCCAAAGCCGCGTCCGGGGCAGCTCGCGATCGCCATCGGCAACCCGCTCGGCTTCGACGCCACCGTGTCGGCGGGCGTGATCAGCGCGCTCGGCCGCTCGCTGTCGGGCGCGCGCGGTCAGCTGATCGACGAGGTGATTCAGCACACGGCGCCGCTCAATCCGGGCAACTCGGGTGGGCCGCTCGTGGCGTCGGGCGGGCGCGTGTTGGGGATCAACACGGCGATGGCCGGCCGCTCGCAGGCCATCGGCTTCGCGATCCCCGTGGAGACGGCGGCCTGGGTGCTCGGGGAGCTCCTCGCACGCGGGCGCGTGCGTCGCGCGTATCTCGGGGTCGCCGTGCAGACGCGCCCGTTGTCGGGCCGGCGCGCCGGGCTCTTGCCGCCCGGCCAGCGCGCGTGCTGCGAGGTGATGCACGTCGGCGATGGCACGCCGGCCGCGCGCGCGGGCTTGCGGCCCGGCGATCTGCTGGTCGCGCTCGAGCACGCGCCCCTCACACACGCGGCCGCCCTGCACCGCGCGCTGCGTCACGTCGCGCCCGGTACGGGCGTGCGCCTGCACGTGCTGCGCGGACAGGAGCCGCTTCAGATTGAAATCGTGCCGTCCGAGGCGCCAGAGTGAGGCCATGTCTCAAGCCATTTTCGTCGAGCGACACGGCGGTCCCGAGGTTCTGCAGCTGCGCGATCACGATCCGGGCGCGCCCGGGCCAGGACAGGTGCGGATCGCCGTGCACGCGGCGGGCGTGAACTTCGTGGACACGTACCAGCGCTCGGGGCTGTACCCGCGCTCCACCCCGTTCGTGCTCGGGATGGAGGGCGCGGGCGTGATCGAGGCGGTGGGCAGCGGCGTGAGCGAGCTGCGCGCGGGCCAGCGCGTGGCGTGGGCGCAGGTGTCGGGCTCGTACGCGCAGCACATCCTCGCGAAGCCAGATTCCCTGGTCGCCGTGCCGCAAGCGCTCGACAGCGAGCGGGCGGCCGCCGCGCTCTTGCAGGGCATGACGGCGCACTGCCTGGCGCACAGCGTGCACGCCACGCGGCCCGGCGAGACGGTGCTGGTGCATGCCGCTGCGGGCGGCACCGGCCAGCTGCTCGTACAGTTCCTGAAGCGCGCGGGGGCGCGCGTGATCGGCACGTGCTCGAGCGACGCGAAGGCCGAGCTGTGCCGCAAAGCGGGCGCGGACGAGGTCATCCGCTACGATGAGCAGGACTTCGCCGCCGAGGTGCGCCGGCTCACGGACGGTCGCGGCGTCGACGTCGTGTTCGACTCGGTGGGTCAGAGCACGTTCGATGGCAGCCTGAAGGCGCTGCGCGGTCGTGGCCTCCTGGTGCTGTTCGGGCAAGCCAGCGGCCCCGTGCCGCCATTCGATCTGCAGCGCCTGAACCAACACGGCAGTCTGTACGTCACGCGCCCGTCGCTGTTCCACTACGTCGCTCAGCGCGCAGAGCTGCTGGAACACGCGAACGCCGTCCTCGCAGCCATCAGCGACGGCAGCTTGCAGCTGCGGATCGATCGCACCTATCCCCTCGCCCAGGCCGCAGAGGCGCACCGCGATCTCGAAGCCCGCAAGTCCACGGGCAAGCTGCTGCTGCTGATCGGCAACCGAGGCTGAGGCTCCGGAGCTAGCTTGCGGCGCGCAGGCTCGCGCACATGGCCGTGAAGCGTGGCGTGAGCTCGTTCAGCTTCGCCTCGGCGAGCAGCCAGGCCCCCTGCGCCACGTCCGCTCGCAGCGCTTCGATCAAGTCCGCGAGCTTGCTCGCGCCCACGGTGTACAGCGCGCCCTTCAGCTTGTGGGCCAGCGCGCGCGTCGCGCCGGAGTCTCGAGCGTAGACCGCGCGCTCCAGGTCTGCGAGCTGCTCCGGTGCGAGCCGCAGGAACAGCTCGAGAATGTTCGGGCTGCACGGTAGCTCGTCCGGCAGATCCGTCTGCTGGTTTTCATTGGCGGGCGCCTCGGTCAGCACGCGCGGCGCCGCTGGCAGCGGCGGATCGACGGGGGCGGCGGAGGCTTCGGTCGCCGCCGTGCGCGGCTGGCCCACCCAGCGCGCGAGCATGCCGGAGAGCGAGCTCGGGGTCACCGGCTTCGGCACGTGATCGTCCATGCCGGCGGCCAGCACGTGCTCGCGCTCGCCCTCGAGCACGTGCGCGGTGACCGCGATGATCGGCACGCGGCGCCGGCCAAGCGCCTGCTCGCGCTGGCGGATGGCGCGCGTCGCGGCGTAGCCGTCCATCACTGGCATCTGACAGTCCATCAATACGGCCGCGTAGTCCTTGCGGAACACGGCGTCGAGCGCCTGCGCGCCGTTGACCGCGGTCTCCGTCAAGAAACCCTGCACGCCGAGGTGCTCCACGACGACCATGCGATTGATCTCATTGTCGTCCACGACGAGGATCGGGCGACCGGTGCGCGGCGCCCTGCGCTCCTGCGAAACGTCAGAGGTCAGCGAGCCGCGCATGTCGTCCTGCAGCGCGAGCGTCGGCACGCTCACGCGCACCTTGAATGAGAACACGCTGCCGCGTCCGACCTCACTCTGCAGCCCGATCTCGCCGCCCATCAGCGCCGTGAGCTGCCTAGCGATGGCGAGGCCGAGGCCGGTACCGCCGTGCTGGCGCACGTACGATCCATCGACCTGGGTGAACGCCTGAAACAAGCTGCGCTGCGCCTCGGGCGCGATGCCGCAGCCCGTGTCGTCCACGCGCAGCGCGAGATAACACGCGTCCTCCGCCGCGCGCTCGAAGCTCATGTGTAAGGTGACTTCGCCGTACTGCGTGAACTTGCACGCGTTGCCCACCAGGTTGTCCAGCACCTGTTTGATGCGATCGGGGTCGCCGTGCACCGTCGCGGGCACGTCGTCGTCGACTTGCGCGTCGAGCGACAAGCCCTTCTCCTGGGCGCGCTGGCTGAACAGCGCGACGCTGTCGCTCACCAGCTGGCGTGGATCGAAGTCCACGGGCCGGATCTTGTACTTGCCCGCCTCCAGCTTCGAGAAGTCGAGCACGTCGTTGATGATCGTGAGCAAGCCGCGCGCAGAGCTATCGATGATCTCGAGATAGCGGCGCAGCTTCGGCTCGAGCGGCAGGAGCAGCGCGAGCTTCGTGACGCCCATGATGCCGTTCATCGGCGTGCGGATCTCGTGGCTCATGTTCGCGAGGAACTCGGACTTGATGCGCGCCGACTCCAGCGCCTGCGCGGTGGTGCGCTCGAGCTGGGCGAAGGCCTGCGCCGTGAGCCGGATCAGCGGCGCGATGTCGAGCTGCACGAACGCGAGCGCCAGGATCAGCGCGAGCAGCGCGCCAACGCCACCCGCGCGCAGGATGTTGTCGCGCAGCTGCTGCCCCGCGGACAGCCGCTGCGTCGAGACGGCGACGGACACCCGCCCGACCTCCAGCCCCTCGATCGACACTGGCCCCGACGACACGTACAGGCCGGCGCGCTCGATCACGCGCTCGTCTGCAAGTCCCGTGACCGTGCCCCAATGGAACGGCACCCGACCGTAGCTGTAGACCGGCCCGCGCTGACCGGTCACGTAGATCGCGACCACATCGCGGTCCGACTCCAGCTCGCGCGCAGCCTCCGCGACGGCGGCGCGATCGTCCGCCACGACGCCGAGCTCACTCGTGCTGCACAGCTCGATGACGCCGTGGCGCGCCTTCCACTCGAGGTCGTAGCGGATCGACGGCGTGAGCGTCTCGAAGATGCGGTCGACCATCACGAATACGATGGCGCCGAGCGTCAACACGATCAGCGCGACCATCACGGTGAGCTTCACCGTCAGGCGGAAGCTGGACATCACCCTGCGATGCACGTCGCGGTCGAGCGCATCCGTCAGCGGCGCGCTCTGGTCCGCGCGTGGATCCGTGGGCTGTGGTGCGCGAGGCTCGGGCATGGGCTCAGAGGTTCACGCACACGGACTGGATCTTCGGATCCGGCGTCCAGCTCGAAATGTCCAGACAGGTCCAGCTCGCCGGACAGCGACTCGCACCATCCAGGCAGTTGATCACCGTGCAGATCGGCAGGCGCGGCGCACCGCACGAAGGCGCGCTTCCGCCGCAGTCCGCGTCCGAGCTGCACGTGTAGCCGAAGTCGCTCTCGTCGAACGGCTCGGCAGCGTCGCCCGCGTCGGCGCCAGCGTCGCGCTCCACGCGTGGCGCCTTGCGCAGGCACACGCCGTAGTCTTCGAAGTATCCCGGATCGCAGGGGTCGTCGGGATCACAGGCTGCGAGCAGCGCGCCGCAGCAAAGCAGCAAGGTGCACAGGAGACCTCGTCGGTTCATGGCGGCACCACCTTTCCCTGTTGAATGCGCGCGACCACCTTCACGCCCGGACGGTTGCGCGTCGCCGGGACGTAGCCGATCCCACCGGGCAAGTTCGCGATCACCTGCAACATCAGCGCGGCGCTCGGCACCTGCTTCGGTGGCAAGCCCAGACCGCGGATGCGGTGATCGAGCCAGAAGCGGCCCACCTCTTCCGGGCGCAGGCGCAGCGCGACGCGGTCGAACAACACGCGCGGCTCGCTGCCGGCAGGGAAGCTGAACGGGATCACGGGAGCGCCGTCGTCCCAGCGCGTCTGACTGCGCGTGAATAGCGCCTCCAGCTCGTATGCGCTCAGCCGCTCGACCTTACTCGCGCCGTGCACGATCACCTCGAGCGTGAGATCGGGCGCGGCGCGCAGCGCGCTCGGCGCGAGCAGCATGAGCGGCGCGAGCAGCGCGAGGAGCAGCACGAGCAGATGAGGGATTCGGCGCATGACTCAGAACGCGGTGATCAGGCGCGAGACGAGCTGGTACACGAAGCCCTTGGTTTCGATCGGCTGCTCGGAGAAGTCCCAGCCGTGCGCCAGGGCAGCCTGTGTGCGCAGCATGGTCGTCGCGGTGAAATACACGTTGAGTCCGACGGCCGGCATCACGACTCCTTCACCAACGGGTAAGGTGCGCGGCACCGGCACTCGCAGAAACTCACACATCACGAGCGGCTCGATGCCGTACCACGGCAGCTGATAAGCGACCATGAGGTAGGCGCCCAGGCGCATGGCATCCGCCAGCGGCAGCCCGAACACCAGCTGGCGCTTCCCTTCCTCGTAATACGTCCAGCTCGTGACGACCTCCGAACGCACGCGCAGAGCCCCGATGTCGAGCGACAGGTCCGCCGAGAACGCGCGCTCGTCGAACGCGAAGTTCACCTTGCGATTGCTGCCGGTGCTGAGCACATCGGCTGCGTCACCGACGTAGCCGGAGATGCCGAGCTTGAAGCCGAACGGGTGGCGCGTGCTCACGAACAGGCGTCCGCCCAGCGCCTTGGTGTCGGAGAAGTCCAGCTGGCCGACGGTGCGGCCATTGCTGATGTGCACGTGGTAACCGATCGTCCAGGGCAGCGCTTGCACCGCGCCGAAGATCTCGACGCCGAGCAGCTGACTCGGGATCAGCTGCACCGCGAGAAACAGCGGCTCCGAGACCATGATGCGCGTCGGCGTGCCGTGATCGACGTTCCAGATGCCGTAGGGCGTGAGAAACAAGCCCGCGCGCACGTTGAACAGATCGCTCGGCGTCCAGTCGATGTGTGCGCGTTGCGGCACGATCGCGGCCCAGCGAATGTTCGTGAAGCCGAGGTTCGCCGCGCTCGGATCGCTGATCGAGGTGTCGATCGGCTCGCCGAGAGTGAGCCCGCCTTTCGGGCGCGTCTGCGCGCCGTTCGGCAGCAAGCTGAAGCGGATCTCGGCCAGGAAGCGCACGTCTTTGGACGGCTGCGCGTCCACGTAGACGTTGAGGTTGCCCATCACGAACGTGGTCTTGTTGCTCTCGGGCGCGAAGTCCACGAGCTCCGGATCCGCCCACATGCGCTGCAAGCCGACGTCGGCGAAGCCGTACAGGCGCAAGGTCGGCTCGGGCTCCGCGGCGGGAGCGGTCTCCTTTTGTGCCTCCGCGATCAAGCTCGCGAGCTCGGCTTCCTCGGACGACTTCGGCGGCGGCACCGCGCGTTGCGCCGCGAGCTCGGTGCGCTGCGCCGCGACCTCGGCTTCGAGCGCCGTGATGCGCTGCAGCAACGCGTCCAACGTCGCCTGCTCGGGAACCGCCCCCGCGGCACGCGTTTGCGGAGCCTCCGCTGCGGCGCCCTCGCGCGCGGCGGCCGGTGCCTGCGCCCGCGCGCTGCCCGCGATGGCCCCGATCAGGGCCGCCAGGATGAGCTGCCTAAAGCGCCGCGACGTCCCTTGGCCATGGATCGCTGCCTGCAATTCCATTGTTGCAGTCAGGATACAGGATGAAGGAATTGGTCATCGACGCTATTTGTTCAACATTCTAGATTTGGCGGAGGTCGGAAGCCGCGGAGCTTGCGCAGGGGTCCCGCGATCGCCGGCCGCTGTGATTAAGCGTAAGACTAGGTGCGCTTGCGCAGCAGATCGCCCAACGTGCCGAGCTTGGTCTGCGACACGGTCGCGCGGTAGCCGTCGAACTCGGCGCGCTCCTCGTCCGCCGCGACCGCCTTCACCGACAGGCGCAGCTTGCCCTCGCCCGTCTCCAGCACCTTCGCCGTCAGGCGCGTGCCCGGGGGGAACAACTTGCGCGTGTCGGCGCCGCGGGCGACGCCGAGCTCGGCGTTCGGGATGAGACCGCGACCCACGCGGCCGCGCGTGCCGTCGACCTGCAGGAACACGCCGTATTGCTCGACCCGGTCGACCACGCCTTGCACCACCGCGCCCACCACGAAGCTCGGGTTTTGTGCGTCGGCGCCGAGCTCCAGCCCGTCGGCCGCGGGCGCGAGCGCGATCTTGCGCGCCTGCGCGTCGACCGAGCGCACGACGACGTTGAGCTGCTCGCCCGCCTTCAGCACCGCCGAAGGATGGGAGACCTTGCCACCGAGCTCCGACACGTGGAGCAAGCCCTCGATCGCCGGCGAGAGCTGCACGAACGCGCCGAAGTCGAGCAGCCGCGTCACTGTGCCGCGCACTACCTTGCCGACGGGCGCGTGCTTGTCGATCTCGAGCCACGGATCCGCGGCCAGCGCCTTCAGCGACAGCGTGATCTTCGTGGTCGGCTCGCCGCGCTTGTTCGGCGGGCCTTCCTTGACGTCGCGCACCAGCACCTCGACCAGGTCGCCTGGCGCGAGCACATCGGCCGCCTTCTTGCCGCGCTCGTGGGACAGCTCGGAGCTCGGGATCAAGCCCTCGATCCCGCCCAGATCCACGAACGCGCCGAAGTCGCGCACCGCGGTCACGCTGCCGCGCACGGCGGCGCCCACTTGCAGCGCCGCCAACGTCTGAGCGGCCTTGGCCTTGCCTTCTTGGTCCAGCGCCGCGCGCCGCGACAGCACGATGCGCTTGCCATTGTCCTTGAGCTCCGTCACGAGGAACGTGAGCGCGCGGCCCACGTACGTCTGCGGATCGGCCACGAAGCCTCGATCGATCTGCGACATCGGACAAAACGCCCGCTGACCGCCGAGATCCACGTCCAGGCCGCCCTTGTTCACGCCGGTGACCTTGCCCTCGACGGGCACGCCGGAGGCATGCGCGTTCGCGAGCGCCTCCAAGCCAGCGGGCCGGCCGGCGCTGCGTCCCAGGCGCGCCGCGCCTGAAGGGTCGATCTCCACGACCATCGCGTCCAAGGTGTCGCCTGGCTTGACGTCGATCTGCCCGTCCGGACCGCGCAGGTCCGCGCTGTGGAAATACGCCTGCACGCGCTGGCCCATGCCGCCGCGATCCGGAGCCTCCACGAACACGCCGTCGCGGCCCACCTGAATCACGGTCACGGTGATGCGCTCGCCCGGCGAGAGCGGCCGCAGCTTCTTGCTCGGCTTATCCGCCGCCTCGGCCTCGAACAGCGAGGCGAAGTCGTCTTTTGATCCACTCTGATTCATGGTGAGCCCTCCGACTGACTCGGGCGGCTTGTGTAGCAGATTCTCTCGGCGCGGAAAGACGCGCGCGTCAGGGATGGTCGATCACGACGTACAGGTTGACCTGCCCGCTGCCCGCCCCACCACCAGCAGACCAGGTTGTCGGCAGGTCACTCACACCCGGCACGGCCACGGACGGGGCGCCGCCCCCGCTGCCCACGGTCATCTCGCCGTCCGCGACCGCGAGCAGCCAGTACTTGCCGCCCATCTGGCACTGCGTGCCTTCGTTCCGCGCGTCCAGGGCCAGCGCGTTACCGGCGAACGGCACTTTGCCCGTGCTCGCCACGCGCGTGGCCGGCGAGCCGCCGCTGTCCGTGAACAAGCCGATCTGGATGTTGACCTGCTGTCCGCTCTTCTTCAGCGCGCCCAGCCGGGTCACGCGCGCGTTGTTCGGCAGCGTGATCTGGAAGCCGAATAGAGTCGCCGCGGGGATCATCGCCATGCCGCCCAGCTCGGTCGCCGTCGGAACGCTCTCGCTCGTCGACGTGCACGCGCGCTCTCCGCCGGCCTGATAACAAGCGCATTGCTTGCAGCCGCGCTCGCCGTCCGCGCCCCAGCCGGACTCGCAGGCGCCGCAGCGCACGCCGGGCACCTCGTTGATGCAGGCGCGGCGCGCATCGCAGCCGCCGCGGTCGGTCATGCACTCGTCGACGTCGCTGCAGCCACTCGCACCGCGACCGCTGCCCATGAAGCCCTTCGGGCACTCGCAGCGGAAGCCCGGCGTCTGATCGATGCACGCGCCGGGGTAGCAATCGTTCGCGCCGCTGCGGCACTCATCGACGTTGCCGCAGCCGGACTCGCCGCGGCCGTCGCCCGAGTAGCCTTCGGGGCAGCGACACTCGAAGTCACCCGTCGTGTTGCGACACGCATCCGGGGCGTCGTCGCAGTCGTCCGTGCCGGCGCGGCACTCGTCGACGTCCGCGCAGCCCGAGTCGCCGCGGCCATTGCCCGTGTAGCCGCCCGGGCACTGACACTCGAAGCCGCCGGCCGTGTTGACACACGCCTCCGGAGTGTTGTCGCAGTTGTCCGTTCCGGCGCGGCACTCGTCGACGTCCGCGCAGCCCGAGTCGCCGCGGCCATTGCCGGTGTAGCCCGCTGGGCACTGGCACTCGAAGCCGCCCGGCGTGTTCACGCACGCGTTCGGTTGGTTGTCGCAGTTGTCCGTGCCGGCGCGGCACTCGTCGATGTCCGTGCAGCCCGAGTCGCCGCGACCGTTGCCGGTGAAGCCGGCCGGGCAGCGGCATTCGAAGCCGCCAGGCGTGTTGACGCACGCGTCCGGCCCGTTGTCACAGTTGTCCGTGCCGGCCTGACACTCGTCGACGTCCTGACAGCCGTTCGTGCCGCGGCCATTGCCGCGCCAGCCCGGCGGGCAGGTGCAGTGGAAGCCATCGAGATCGTCCACACAGGCGTTCGGATCGCGATCGCAGTTGTCGGTGCCCAGCTTGCACTCGTCGTTGTAAGTGCAGCCGCCGTCGCCGCGCCCGTTTCCGAGGTAGCCCAGCGGGCACTCGCAGTGGTAGCCGCCGACATCGTTCACGCACGCGTTCGGCGTGTCGTCGCAGTTGTCCGAGTCGCGCTCGCACTCGTCGACGTCCACGCAGCCCGAGCCGCCCACACCGTTGCCGCTGAAGCCGTCCGGGCAATCGCAGTGGAAGCCGCCGACGTCGTTCACGCAGGCATTTGGATTGCCGTCGCAGTTGTCCGTGTTCGCTCGACACTCGTCGACGTCCTGGCAACCGTCTTCGCCCTGGCCCATGCCGCTGTACCCGGTCGGACACTGGCAGTGGTACGCACCGACGTCGTTCACGCAGGCGTTCGGCATCTCGTCGCAGTCGTGCCGGTCGGCCGTGCACTCGTCGACGTCGCGGCACACGCCGTTTTCATCTGCGTAGCCGCTGGCGCACGGACAGCTGAAGCTGCCCTCGCTGTTCATGCAGACGCTGGCTTCACGACACATGTCCAGCTTGCGCGCGCACTCGTCGATATCCGTGCAGCTTGCGCCGTCGCCTTCGTAGCCGCTCTTGCACACGCACACCTTCTGGCCTTCGGTGTCGTTGCAGCTCGCGTTCTTGTCGCAGGCCGCGCTGCTCTCGCACGGCACGTTCAGCGAGCAGCGCTTGCCGTCGCCGTGATGGCCGCCCTCGCAGGTGCACTCGTGGCTGCCGGGCGTGTTCATGCAGCGTCCGTGCTTCGCGTCGCAGCCGCCGTTGTCCTTGGCGCACTCGTCCACGTCGCGGCACGACGTGCCGTCGCCGTTCACGTCGTCGTAGCCGGCCGGGCACACGCCGCACACGACCTGGCCACTCGACGCCTGGCAGCTCACGAGCCCATCGCAGCCGCCGTTCTTCTCTGCGCACGGGTCCTTCGTGGCTTGTTGCAGGATGCCCGTGTTGCCGCCGGCATCGGGCGCGCCGGCATCGCTGCCGCTCATGGCGGCGGCGTCCATGGCCGCGGCAGCATCGGTTGAGCCCGCGTCGCTGCCTGCGTCCGGCAGCCCTGCGTCCTTGTCCGGGACGAATAGCGGCAGCTCACCGGGCTCGCGCCAGGCACTGACGCAGCGACCCGCATCGCACGTCTGCAGCGGCTTGCAGGGCGAGGCTCGGTCCAGACATGCCGCCGTGAGCTGCAAATGCAGGCTACGCACCTCGCCACGCACGTAGCCGCTGATCGCGCGCACCTGGCTGAGCTGTGCGCCCTCGCCGTCGAGGGCCGTGGCCGTGATCATGAAGGTGCGGCTCGCGTCCGCATGCAGCGGCTCCACGACCTGCCGCAGCGGCCAGCTCGGCGAGCCCTCGCTGTCGAGCGCGAGCGTCTGCTCCGTGCCGTCGCTGTCCTGGAGATATTCGAACGCGGAGCGCTGCGCGCTGCCGACCACGACGAGCCGCAGCGAGCTCGTGCGCGCGCGCACCTCGGCGTCGGCGTCGATGTCCACGACGACCTGCGTGCGCGGGCGCAGCTCGGCATCCAGGCGGCACGCGCCGCAGCAAGCGAGCGCGATCGTCAAACACAGCCGGCGCAACGACTGCGCTGTCATGGCACGCCGAGAGTCTGGATGGTGCCGCCGACATTGCCGCGGATGGGCGCGGGCGTGCTCGACGCCGACGAGGAGCCCATCAGCACGCCCGCGACGACGATGGCGGTGACAGCGAGCACACCTGCGCCCGCCCACAGCCACACGGGCCCTGCGCCGCTCGAGCTCGAGCTCGGGCTCGCGGCAGTCGCCGCCGTCGGCGCCGAGGGCGTCTGGGCTGCGGGCGCGTCGGCGCTCATCTCTTCGGTTGCGGGTTGTGCCGCCATCGGCGGCGGAGGCGGCGAGTGCGCTACGATCACTTCGTTGGCGCGGATGCGACTCTCCACGAACGGTCGATCTTTCGCCGCCGGCACGAGCCTCAGGTACTCCTGGAACGCGCTGATCGCGCGCGCGGATTGACCCAGCTTGTCCGCCGTGTCGCCCACGCGGTACAGAGCGCGCGGCCTCTTGGTCTGCTTGTACGAGAGCTCGAACGCGCTCAGCGCCTCGTCCAAACGGCCCGCGTCGTACGCGGCCTTGCCGACTTCCCAGGGATCGTTGGGATCGACCTCGGTGGCGGGGGCCGGCTTGGGCTGGGCATGTGCAGCGGAGCTCAGCATCAGCGCGAGCGCCGTGACAAAAGCACTCCGCCATTCTGTCCTGCGCACGCGCGGTCGATATTCTGGGGACACCCTAGCCCTCCATCGTGAGACGCAGCCCGTGCACGCTCGGCGCCTTGCGCATAGCCACAGCGCACATCGCTTCAGTCTCGACCGACGCCATTGAAGTAGCACATAGCCGGACGCGGTAGCAATCTGAGCACGTGCGCACAGCCCGTAGGCCCTGACGCGCGCAAGCGGTGCGTGGCCACCTTTCAGAGGTGACGCAACCCGGACCCCAGCTGCTTTCAGAAGCGCCCGCGCAGCTGAAGCCGCGCACCGCCGGGCTCGCCGTGCAACGACGCCGCGAGAGCGCGATCGCTCGGCGCCGTGAGCAGCAGGATCGCCCCGGTTCCGAGCAGCGCAGCGCCCCCGATGAACAGCACCGTCGACGCGGTCGCCGCAGAGTTCGCCGAGTCCTCCACGGCTCGCAGGTTCGCATTGCAAGGCTCGGTCTTGCACCCGTCATCGAGCTCGTTCTTCTTGTCGATCGCGCGCAGCCCGAAATACGAGCCCACGCCCAACGCGACGATGCCCGCGCCACCCAGCACGAACCCGAGCGGCCGCTGCCAGCTGCCATGGCGCTCCGGCGCGGGCTGCGTGGCAGCCACCGGCGCGGCCGCTGGCGCCGGGGGCTGGACCTCCTTGAGCTCGGCTGCTGGTGCCGCCGCCACTGGCTGCGCGTTGGGATCGATGGCCAGCTCGGGAATGTCGACCACCAACATCGCCGACTGCGCCCCCAGCTCGACGACGCTGGACCACGAGCTGCGACCCGGCGCGCGCGCCTCGATACGCTGCTGCCCGGGATCGGAGGGCAGCGCGACGCCGTACGCGCCGCTCGGCACCACTTGCCCGTTGCGGGTCACAACGAGCCCAGCGGTGTTGTTCGCGCCCGCCACGTTGATTGTGAGCCGCGAGAGCAGCGGCTCCAGACGGTCCGCGCGAGCGCTGCCGGTCTTGGCCCGGTCCTGTTGATTTTCGGCGCGCGCGGCCGATGCGGCCTCACGAAACATCGCCCACGCGCTCGCGGTCTTACCGAGCTTCTCGTAGCACTCGGCGAGGTAGAGCATGGTGCCGATGCCGCGCTCGATGGACTGGCTCTGCTCGAGCTGCGCGCAGGCCTGTTCGTATTGGCCTTGTCGCATCAGCGTCAGGCCGCGATCGAACAGGGCTTCCGCGATGGCCTTGTCCGCGCCCGGGCTGGGCTGGGCGACGGCAGGTACGGCAGTCAGCGCGCACAGAGCGAGCAGCGCGGCGCGCGCGGTGCGCGCACACAGAAAGCGAAGGGGCGAGTAAGAGCGCATGCGCGCATCGTCTCACCCGATCCAGGAGTGAGGTCAAGCGTCGTGCGCGTGACGCGCTCAGCGCCGGCCACCGAAGTCGCTGAGGTCGCCCCGGCTCGACGCCGGTCGCGGGACTGCGATGGGCGCCGGCTCCGGCGGGGGCACCACGGCAGGCTTCTCGCTGGGCCGGGGCCGACCCTCCTGCGCGGGCCGTGCCGCGCTCGGCTCGGGACGCGCGCGCGGCGCCGCCGTGGGCTGCGAAGGTGCAGCCGCGGGCGCCGCGATCGCGCTCTCCTTCGGCAGCTGCTCGGCCGGCTCCACGTTCGCGTCCAGCGTGGCGCCGGGCGCCAGGGCCGCGGGCTGAGCCGGGGCCGCTGCCGGTACCGGCAGCGCGGCCGGACCCTCCGCGGGCCGCGCCGCCTCGGTGGCCTCCGCGGCTGGCGCCTCGGGCGTGTTGCGCCAGGAGAGAAAGCGCGCAGCCGCCGCCACGACGACGACCAGCGCCGCGATCACCCACACCAGCTTGCGGCCGCGGCTGGAGGCAGGCCGATCCCACGAGGGAGCCGTCTGAGCGCGACTCTCGCCCGCGCGCAACGGCGTCACCACGCCCGCGGTCGGAACCCTCACGGACGGCTCGCTCGCCTCGGCGCGCACGGACAATAGGCGACTGATGCGCGCCACCGACTCGCGCGCGCGAGACGGTGCGTACGGCGCCAGCGCCTGGGCGAGCTCCGCGACCGAGCCGTAGCGCTTGTCTCGCTGCTTCGCGAGCGCGCGGCACATCACCTCTTCGAGCCCGGGTGGCAGCGGCTGCGCGTGGGGCGGCAGGCGCACGGGCGCGTCCTGCAGCACCGCAGCCACCAGCTGCGGGATGGTCTCGCCCCGGAACGGCGTGCTGCCGGTCAACAGCTCGAACAGCACCACGCCGAGCGCCCACACATCCGTGCGCGCGTCGACGTCGCGCGCGGAGTCGAGCTGCTCCGGCGACATGTACAGCGGCGAGCCCACGAGGCTCGAGGTCTTGGTGAGCGCGCCCGCGCCTTCGCTCAGGGACAAGAGCAGCTTGGACACGCCGAAATCGAGCACCTTCACGCGCCGCGATCCGTCCGCGCGCGTCTCGAGGAACAGGTTGGCGGGCTTGAGATCGCGGTGGATGATGCCCGCGACGTGCGCCTCTGCCAGCGCTTCACACGCCTCGAGCAAGTAACCCACGGCCTCCTCGACCGGCAGCTGTCCGCGGCGATCGAGCTCGCTCGCCAGATCGCGGCCCTCCAGGTACTCCATGACCATGAATGGGATACCGCTTTCGATCGTGCCGACATCGAGCACCCGGCACACGTGCTCACCGCGCATGCGAGCCGCCGCACGTGCTTCACGTCGGAAGCGCTCGGCTGCCATGCCCTGTTCGGCAAACTCCG
>Ga0190269_10000300_pt1 | contig 26437 bp, 26 predicted proteins | sample Popmic249IS_FD_133749 | JGI IMG/M metagenome (GOLD analysis project Ga0190269, IMG submission 133749) | Populus adjacent soil microbial communities from riparian zone of Blue River, Arizona, USA - 249 IS | ecosystem: Environmental > Terrestrial > Soil > Riparian zone | place: USA: Arizona... | reverse complement strand
GTTCTCAGCAGCTCCACTCCACGACGTGGAGGCCTTCGTCGTCCATCACCGGCTACAGCGTGTCGTCACAACTGTGCCAACGTCCCTGGACAGCACACCTAGTCCTGTCGGGACACTGGCCGAAGGATGTCCTGAGCGCCGTGTTTCGGCATGGTGGAGCTGTAGCGGAAGCGCCCTTCAGAGACTCGCCCGCGGCTACCTGCCGCTGGGCCGCCATCGCTTGTTCCGGCGGTACAACCTGGCGACATTGCTAGCCACCGAGCGGAGCCGGCCATTGGTCTCGTCTCGGACCGGAACCGCGTAGCTACCTGGATGACTCGCCGGGCGCACCACGCCCTCCGCGGTAACCGGAGTGATCTTCTGATCCCTCGATCCCATGGCTTCGACGAGCCACAGGCGGTCGCGGCGGAGCAGTGGTCACCGGCGGACGAAGTGATCGAGCGCTCGTCGTCTGGCGGGAACTCTGGTCCGGCGGGGAGCCGTCGATCGAGTCAGGCAGGTGCCGCCCAGGACTCGATGAGGGCCCGCGCTACCGGCTCCCACGCGGCGCCGAACGATCATCCGCAGGCACCAGTACAACCGTCCGGGAGAAATTGTGAGACCGGACAAGAAGAAGGCCCTGCCCGCCGGAGCGGAGCAAGGCCTCTACCTGCGAAAACACTGTCGGGCTGACAGGATTTGAACCTGCGACCCCTTGACCCCCAGTCAAGTGCGCTACCAAGCTGCGCTACAGCCCGAACGTCGCCGCAGCACCGCTGCGTTGACGGGATAACCCTACCGCACGCCGCCGACGGCTTTCCCACCCTCCCGCTTCGTGATCCACCCCACCGCCCGAGCCCCCTCGGTTGCATCGAAGTGCGTCACCGGGTGCGAAATGGTTGCGAGTTCACCCAAACCATGGCCGATGCCGGAAACCAGCCGGAGAGTTGCATCGACCCCTCGACAGACGCAGCCCGGGAGCTTCGATGACCATCCCCCTACCCGCCGGCACCCAGTTGATCCTGACCGGCCCGGCCCAGGCCGTCGAGTTATTGACGCTCGCCCCGGCCGAGGTGGGCGACCAGGAGCAGATCTCCGTGCTGGTCATGGGCTCGGACTCGCCGCCGCAGCGGGGCATGATCAGCATTCCTACGCCGTTCGGCGTGATGCGCACGATCGCCGTCCTCGATGCCGACGAGGGCCTGGTCACGCTCCGCATGTCCAAGATCCCGCCGGCCTGGCAGCGCCGCGACGCCCACCGCATGCCGCTGGCCGTCCCGCTGCGGGGCACCACCGTCTCGCTGCCCGCGCTCGCCGGCGCCGGGGCGCCCGGCCCGCACCAGCCCGTCCGCTTCAACGGGACGACCCTCGACATCTCCCCCGGCGGCCTCTCCGCCCGCCTCACGGTGGAGTCCGACGCGCTGCGGCTGCCGCCGGGGATCCGGGACGTGTTCCTCGAGATCGACCCGTTCAGCGCACACCCGGTCGCCGCGACGCTGCGCGTGGTCGACGTGCGCTCCGACCGGCTGCGCGGCGAGTTCGAGTATCTCCAGCCCAGCGACTGGCTGCACCTGGCCAAGCTGGCCCGCGACGCCTCCGAGCTGCCCCCGCTGGACTGAAGGCCTATCGCAGCTCCCTGGCCAGCGCGTCGAGGACGCGCTGGACCAGGCCGCTGTCCTCGGCCTCCAGCGGCCCGTGCATCTCCACCGACGACCACGGTGACGCCACCCCGACGGTGCCGCGCAGCTGGTCGTCCCAGGCCGGGCCCTCGCACAGCGACCACCAGCGGAAATCCTCGAGCGTCCCGAGCGACTCGGCCCGCTGCTTGGCCGCTTCGTCGCTGCGTACCCAGATGTCGCCGAACCTGTCCCGCCACGCGGTGTTGTTCGCCGGCTCTTCCATGGTCGGTCGATCCTTCCTCGTGTGACACCCCCCTGCGGTGGTGCCCTGCGGTGGTGCCGTGCGGTGGTGCCGTGCGGTGGTGCCGCGCGCCGGGTGCGGCCCCGCGGCAGCCCGGTTCCAGCATCACGCCCCGGACGCCCGGCGGCGGCCCGGCTCACGCAACATTCACGCGAGCCGCCGCCGGATCCGGCCGGGGTCACACGTCCCGGCCGCCGCAGGAGTCGATGACCGCCAGCTCCCTCTGGTACCACGCGGCCTGCTCGGCGTCGGGGAGGCGGCTGACCCTGTCGACCTCGGCCAGGTTCGCCTCGTCGTTCACCGCGTCGACCAGCGCCGAGTCGAGGGACCAGCGGTAGAGGCCGCTGATCCCGACCAGCCAGGCCGTGACGTGGTCGACGGCGGCGACCAGCTCCCGGTCGTGCCGCGGCGGAAGCGGCTCGCGGTAGCAGCCGACCGGCGTCGGCACCGTGTTCACGGCGATCGTGAACAGCACGAGGTCCCGGGTGTGGTCCGGCCCGTACTGGAACCGCACCCGCCCCGGACCGCCGGCCTCGCTGATCGTCGCCGGCACCGGCACTCCGAACGGGCGCCACCGGTCCCCGAGGTCGGCGACCGCGGCCCGCACCCGTTCCACGTCGTCGGTGTGCTCCGGACGCAGGCAGATCCGCACGTCACCGTCGAAGCAGCGGGTGTCGTCCGCGCGGCGCTCGGACGCGGCCCAGCGCGAAGCGTCCGGAAGCAGCAGTGCGGTGAGGGCGGCGACGACGACCGGCACCCCGACCGCGGCCGTCACCGACCACCCGCGGTCGGCGTGGAGCAGGAGGGCCGCGACGACGCCGACGACGAGCGCGACGGCGACCGCGAGGGACGCCCAGGCGGCCGACCGCGACCACGTCTCGTCGCCGCCGCAGCAGCCGTGGAACTGACCGTTGAGCTGATTGAGCAGCGCGATCGGGGCCAGGCGCGGCACCAGCAGCCAGACCGCCCAGTAGACGACCACGACGAGGCTCGCCGGGCCTCCCGGCACGACCAGCCCGATCCAGCCGGCCACGAGGATCTGCGCCAGCAGGACCACGAGCCCCACCAGGAGAATCGCGAGGGTGACCCCGGTGCCGGCCAGCCCCGCGCCGATGACGACGATCGCGACCTGGACGACGACCGCGAACACCAGCAGCGGCCAGAGCGCGTCGAGCACGATCGTCACCGGGGACCGGACGCCGCCGCGGGCGAGCACCCCGCCGGCGCGCAGGGTGTTGGTGCGGATCGCCGCGGCGGTACCGAACACGAACACCAGGTAGGCGCTCCTGGCCGTCTCGGCGGTGAGCGAGACCGCGTAGTCGGAGTCCTCCGGCGAGTAGAGGTAGAACGCGAGGAACGCGCAGTAGAAGACGAGTATCCAGGCGAGGACTTTCAGCGCGGCCGTGCGCACGGCGAGCTTCCACGGCATCAGCCGAGCACCGCCCGGTACGCCGCTGCCGCGGCACGTTTCTCGGGATCCTTGCGGCGGCGCTCGGCCGGGGTGGCGGGCGCGTCGGCGCCCAGCGCGAGGAACTCCGCGCGGGAGCCGCGGAAGAGGAGCTTGCCGTCGCGCAGCACCGCCACCGCGTCGACGTGGCGGGCCGCCTCGCGCGGATCGTTTCCGGAGACGACGACCGCGAGACTGCGCGGGACCGTGCCGAGGACGTTCCAGAACCGGTCCCGGTCGGGCCGGTCCATCGCGGCGGTCGGCTCGTCGAGGAAGAGGAACCGGGCGTCGTACGCGAGCGCTTCGGCCAGCGCCAGACGCGCGAACTGCGCGGGGTTGAGCGCCACGGTCCGGACGACCGCCTGCCGTCTGAGACCCACCCGCTCGAGCTGGGCGGTGGCCCTGGCCAGCGCCTCCGAGCGGCGCAGGCCCTTGAGCCAGCCGACGTAGGCGATGTGCTCCTCGACCGAGAGCCCGCCGATGCCACGGGGCTGCTGCGGTAACCAGCCGACGGCACGGGCGACGTCACCGCCGTCGGCCAGGTAGACGCGTCCCCGGCGGGGCTCGGCGACCTGGGCCAAGACGCTGAGCAGGGTGGACTTGCCGGACTCGGCCGGGCCCAGCAGCACGGTGCGGCTGCCGGGTGGGATCGTCCAGTCGAGCCCGGCCAGCACGTCGGGGTGCCGCCGCCCGTACCGGTAGTGCAGTCCTTCGGCGACGAGCGCGCCCGACATTCCCGTGGTGCCCTTCCGCTGCCGTGATGATCAGCGGGAACCCTACCGGCGGCACGGCACGGGGGCCGTCGCGAACGCGACTCAGCGGTAAGCGGGCGGTTGGTTGTCGGTCGGCGAGATGACGTTCTGCGCGACCGCGAACGCCTCCTCCATGCCCTGGCGCTTCCCGGCCGCGATCGCCTGCGCGAGCTGCGCCGCGGTGAGGCTGACGATCTGATCGGGGTCCTGCTGCCACTGGGCCCGGCCGGTGTCGACCAGCGACGTGCCGACGCCGAGGTCCAGACCGGTGCTGTTCATGCTCAGCTGGTGCTCCGAGATCAGCTCCCGGATCGCGTACAGGATCTGCTGGTCGGGCATGTCCACGGCTGCTCCTCCGCCCGGCGACGTCTGGCTCCCCGAACGGCATTCCCCGCCGGGCGCCGCGATAAGCGGCCCCCGCCAATACTACGATATCGTATAGTCCGATATCGTGAACACCGATTGGTCGCCGCTGCTCGCGCTGCAGCGCGCCACCCACGCCACCCTCCAGGTCCTCGCGGCCGAGCTGGTCGACCTGGACTTGACGGCCTCCGAGATCAACGCGCTCGCCAACCTCGCGGACGGCCGTCCGCGGACCGTCTCCCAGCTCGGCGCCGACGTCGGCTCCCGCCCGACGACGCTGACCAGCATCCTCGACCGGCTCGAACGACGCGGCCACGTGACCCGATCGGCCCGCCCCGGTGATCGCCGGGCCGTCCTGATCGAACTGACCGAGTCCGGGCGCGCGACGGCCACCACGATCCACGAGGCGATCGGCGCCCTGGAGGACCGCACGCTCGGCACCCTGCCACCCGGCACGCTCGCCGGCCTCCGGGCCGGCCTCGACGCCCTCACGGAGGTCTCCCCGTGACCGACGCCTTCGACTCGCTGATGGACCAGGTGCTGGCCGGCGCAGCGCGCTTCGGCCACCGCGAGCACGTCCACCTCACCTGGCTCGCCGTCCGGGCGCACGGCGTGGCCGCCGCCACCGAGCTGGTCAGCGACGGGATCCGGCGTACCGCGCGGTACGCCGGTGCGCCGCAGAAGTACCACGCGACGGTCAGCCGCGCCTGGGTGGAGCTGGTCGGGATCCACGTTGCCGAGGCCCCCGACTCCGGGTTCGAGCAGTTCGTCCGCCGGAACCCGGCCCTGCTCGACAAGCGGCTGCTCACCCGCTTCTACCACCCGGCGACGCTCGCCACGCCCGCCGCGCGGCAGGGGTGGGTCGCTCCGGACCGGGCACCGTTCCCCGTCGGGGGGCACTGACGTGCGCGCCGTCGTATTCGAGCAGTTCGGGGGCCCGCTCACGGTCACGGCCGTGCCCGACCCGTCGCCCGCTGCGCACGGCGTCGTCGTCGCGGTCGACGCGACCGGCGTCTGCCGGAGCGACTGGCACGGCTGGCAGGGCCACGACGACGACGTCCGGCTGCCGCACGTACCGGGGCACGAGCTGGCCGGAACCGTCGTGGCGGTCGGCTCGCGGGTCCGCCGGTGGCGGGTGGGCGACGTCGTCACGACGCCGTTCGTCACCGCCTGCGGGACGTGTCCGGAGTGCACGGCGGGCGACCAGCAGGTGTGCCGCGACCAGACCCAGCCGGGGTTCACCGGGTGGGGCTCGTTCGCCGAGCTCGTCGCGCTCGACCACGCCGACGTCAACCTGGTCGCGCTGGACGGGTTGTCGCCGGTGCACGCCGCCGCGCTGGGCTGTCGCGTCGCGACCGCGTTCCGGGCGGTCACGGACGTGGCGCGGGTGCGCCCCGGGGAGTTCGTCGCGGTACACGGGTGCGGTGGCGTCGGCCTGTCGGCCGTCGCGATCGCGGTGGCCGCGGGTGCGCGGGTGATCGCCACCGATCCCTCGGCCGACGCCAGGGAGCTGGCCGTCGCGTTCGGCGCGGAACACGCGCTCGACCCGGCGGACGTGGACGCCGTCGCCGACCTCACCGGCGGCGGCGCGCACGTGTCACTCGACGCCGTGGGGCACGTCGCCGCGTGCGAGGCCTCGGTGCGGTGCCTGCGCCGCCGCGGGCGCCACGTCCAGGTGGGCTTGTTGCCGCCGGCCACCGGGCGGCCCCTCGTCCCGATGGAGCGCGTGATCGCCTACGAGCTGCAGGTGCTGGGCAGCCACGGGATGGCCGCCCACGACTACCCGCGGCTGCTGAGCACCGTGCGGCGCCCCGGCTTTCCGCTCGACCGCCTGGTGACCCGCGAGCTGCCCCTCGACGACGGGCCCCGGGCGCTGGCCGACGTCGGGGCAGCCGCCGGCATCACGGTGCTGCGCCCGCAGCACGGGCCCTAGACCGCCCGGAGGTAGTCGACGACGAGCTCGGGCGTGGGAGTGGGCGCGCCCGAGCCGTCGGGAAAGTCGAACACCGCGATCATGTGCTGCAGCGGGTACTGCGGCGGGCCCGCGCACTCCCGGACGAACTCGCCGTCCACGAAGAACGCCACCCGCGACGCCGTCCGCTCCACCGCGTACGTGTGGAACTGCGTGACGTCGATCGGCAGCCGGGGCGCGGCGAAGTCCTCCGGAACGTCCGGGTCTCGGAAGGCATGCAGGCCCATGCCCACCTCCGCCGACTCCCCCGGTACCACCGCTTTCCCGAAGACCTCGGCGACGCAGATCTCGGCGCACTGGGTGGGTACGTCCTCGAACCCGACCATCCACCATGCCGCCATCGACGTCGGGCCCAGCACCATCCGGGCCCGCATCTCCAGCCTGCCCGCCGACCACAGCCAGCCGCGGAACAGCGGCTGCGCCTCCTGAACGCGCAGTCCGGCGCGGTAGGGCTGCTGCCCGACCGTGCTCCCGACCGGGCCGGAGAAGTTCCCCGACTGCACCCCCGAGACCCGCATCGCCGGGGTGTGCTCACCCTCGCACCACAGGCCCTGCTCCGGCGGAACGGTCAGCCGCAGGCACGAGCCGGACACCTCGTAGGTGGCTCGGGTCGCCGCCCGCGAGCTCCACGCCGGCAGGTAGTGCGGCAGCCATACGCCGGTGTCCAGCCCCGGCCCCTCGAACTCCTCAGACATCTGTCTCCTCGTGCAACGTTTCCATGCTCTGCGCGGCGTGCGGGTCTCCCGCCGCGGACGCCCGCCGGTACCAGCGAGCGGCCTCCTCGTACTCCCCGTGCTGCCGGTGGATCGCCGCCAGGTTGCTCATCGCGGCGGCGTTGCCTGCCCTGGCGGCTTTCCGCAGCCACCGCACCCCGGCTTGCTCCTCGCCCCGGTGGTGAGCCTGCTGAGCCAGCGCCCCCATCGCGTGCGCGTTACCGGCCCCGGCGGCCCGCCGCAGCCACACCGGCGCCTCGGCGTCGCCCCGCTCCTGCAGTACGGAGCCGAGCAGGTACATCGACTCCACGTGCCCGGCCTCGGCCGCCCGCCGCCACCACGGCTCGGCCTCGGTGGTCCGGCCGGCGTCGTCGAGCAGCGTGCCGACACCGCACCACGTCTCCGGGTCGCCCGCGGACCGGGCCCGCGCCTGCGCGGCGACCAGCAGCGCGTCGGCCTCGTCGGCGGCACCGCGGTCGCGGTAGAGCCGGCGTAACGCGATCGCCGCGTCCGGGTCACCCGCGTCGGCGGCGGCCAGCAGCCCGGGCTCGGCCCTCGCTCGGAGCTCGTCGGCCTTCGCCCGCTGCCCGCGCCGGGTGTGCACGGCGGCCAGGTTGAGCGCGGCCTCCGGCACGTCGGCGTCGACCGCCCGGCGCAGCCACCGGAGCCCCTCGATCGTCGCGCCTGCGCGGATGCGCCGCTTGCCCAGCTGGTTGCAGGCCGGGCCGTGCCCGGCGTCCGCGGCCTGCTCGAACAGCGCCAGCGCCCGCTCGTCGTGGCCGAGGAGGTCGAGCCGGCGTGCCTCCTGGTACAGCTCCTCCGGGGTCCGTCGCCGCCTCCACCACATCAGCCGAGTGTGTCATCCGGGAAATCGCCAGGACGGATCACCCACCGACGCCAGGTACGCGCTCCGCCCCTCGAACCGGCCAGGCACCAGCGCCCTGGCGCGGCCGATCAGCTCCTGCAGGTCCGCGGTGACCAGCCGCGCGCCGTGGAGCGCGGCGAACTCCGCGACCTCGACCTCGCTCCGCACTTGTCGCCGAACGGTAGCCGGCGGCCCTCCCCCCAGCCGAACGACTGTCCACAACCCCGTCAAGCAGCACGGACGTAATGGGCGCGGGATCCGGGCGACACGAACCGCACCAACGATCGAGTGGTCCGTCCGGCCGAGGCCGGCAACGATCCGGAGCTCCCCCTCCGGAGGAAGACTGCTCTGTGTAACGGGTGCGATGGCCGTTACCGTCACGACCGCGCTGCACGTCGTCCACATCGGTCCCGCCCCGGCCAGCTGCCCCGCGTGCTCGTCCTGGGAGCCGAGTACGAGACCGGCCGGCTCGATGCCGAGCGCCGGTTCGTCGCCGGGCTGATCCAGGACCTGGAGTCCGGCCGGCTCGACTGGTCGACCGAGCTACCCGACGCCACGCAGATCGACCGGCTGATCGGCGAGGAGGATCCGCCATGAAGCTTCTGTTCGAGGCATCCGCACCGGTGCGCGCCACCGAACCCCAGGTGCGGGCACTGATCGACGACGGCTGGGCGCTGGAGGCGTTCCTCGGTCCGTCACCGGCCCTGGCCGCGGCGGCTTAGTTCCGCAACGGCGGCTACTGCGCCCTCCGCGCCGGCCGTCAGAAAACCCTTGTCGATGGAGGTTTTCACGCGCCCCCACGCACGAGAACTGACATCGACGCACCTTCGGCTCACCCCGAGCCCCGCCACCCACCTCACCGCCGCGGCAGTAACGCGGGACGGCGACCCCCACCGTAGGGCTGCGCGGGCACCCCGGACGTCGGTGACATTATGGAACAATGCCCTCAAACAGCGGTCAGCAGGCGGCCGTCAGGCCGGTAGTGTCTCGTCGCAGAGGGTCTCGCGGCTAGCCGAACGGCTGTTCATTTCCCGGCACCCCGTCCGCCAGAATTCGTCCGCCACCTCACGACGAACCGGTGATCCCCGTGCGCGTGCCAGCCCCGTCACCCTCATCGGCCGTCCGGGCGGTGCACCGCGCCGCCCCGGCCGCGTGAGCGCGCCGGTCGGCCGCGACCGCGAACTCGAAGCCCTGGAGCGCGTCCTCGCCGAGACCGTCGACGGCGACGGGGGCTGCCTCGTTCTCCGCGGTCCGGCCGGAATCGGCAAGACCCACCTGCTCCGGACCGCGATCCGGCTGGCCAGGGAGCGCTCGATCGGCGTCGCGGCCAGGCGGGCGTTCGAGCTCGACCGCGCCGTCACCCTGCTGACGCTCGGCTCGACGCTACGCGAGTGCGAGCCGGCCACCGACGCCTTCGACTGGCTCGGCAAGGAGAGCGACCACTCGTTCGGCACGCTGGACCGGCTGGGCGCGGCACTGGAGACGTACGCGGCGAGCACCCCCCTGCTCGTCGTGATCGACGATGCGCACTGGATGGACGAGTTCAGCGCAGCCGCACTCCGCCAGCTGGTCCCCGGGCTGGCGACCTCGCCGGTGCGGTGGCTCTTCGCCCGGCGCACCGAGCCGGTCGGCACCCCGGGACAGTCGGTCCTGGACTGGCTGGTCCGGGAAGGCGCCGAGCAGCTCGAGCTCGGTCGCCTCCCCGAGGGCGCGGTGGGCGCGCTCTGCTCCCAGGTGCTCGACGCCGAGGTCGACGACACCGTGCTCGCGCTGGCCCGCGGCTTCGGCGGCATCCCACTGCAGCTCACCCAGCTGATGACGTCGCTACGCATGACCGATCAGCTGGTCGTCGCCGACGGGATCGCGTCGGTCGTCGGCACGGCGCTGCCCTCGAGCTTCGTCGCGATGATCCGCCAGGTGCTCGACCAGCTGCCGGAGGAGACCCGCCGGCTGGTGCGCGCGGTGTCGGTCTTCGACCGTCCGTTCACGGTGGACGAGGCCGCTCGGCTGGTCGGCAGCCGGACCGCCGAGCTGCTGCCCCGGCTGGAGCAGGCCACCGACGCCCTGTTCCTGGTCGACGAGGGCCGCGCGCTGACGTTCGTGCACGATCTGGTGCGGCGCGCGACCTACAGCACGGTCGGGGAGTCGATCGCCGCGGCACTGCACCAGGAGGCCGCCGCGATCGCCCGCGCCGGTGGCCGCCCACCCATGGAGATCGCCAACCACCTCGTCCGCGGCGGCGTCGGCGGCCGCGCGGACACCGTCGAGCTGCTGCGGTCGGCCGCCCGTGACGTCGCCGACATGGCACCGAGCACGGCCGCGGACTTCCTCCTCCACGCGCTCGACGTGCTCGGCGACCACTCCCCGGAGCGCAGCGCGCTGATCGCCGAAGCCGTCGGCCTGCTCGCCTCCGCCGGACGGCTCACCGCGGCGCAGACCCTGGGCCGTACCGCGCTGCGCGCCGGCCTGGACCGGCAGACCGAGGCGCTGCTGCTGCTCGGCCTCGCCGAGGCGTGCAAGCACGCCGGGAAGAACGAGGCCGCGGTCGACTACGCCGACCAGGGGCTGGCGTGCCTCTCCACGCCGTCCGGGACGGCCGGAGTCGACGGGGCCGGGGCGGCCGGGGCCGGGGCGGCCGGGGCCGGGGCCGCCGGGGCCGGGGCCGCGGTTGCGGGGGCCGCGGCAGCCGGGGCCGCGGCAGCCGGGGCCGGGGCAGCCGGGGCCGATGACGTCGGCGGGGCCGATCCGCTGGCCGCGCGGCTCTACGCGATCCGCGCCCACGCGCAGGTCTACAGCGGAGACCTGGCCGGAGCCGACCACTCGGGTGAGCGCGCCGACACGATCGGGCGCGCGACCGGCGACGTCGGCGCGTCCGCGTTCGGGCGCGCTGCCCGCAGCCTGGTCGCGCACGCCACCGGGGACCTCGACGGCGCACTGCGACACGCCGAGGAGGCCACCCGGACCGCCGACCTGGCCGGGGGCGAGGCGCTGCACCGCCACCCCCGGATCTGGCTGACCGCCGCGTACACCGCGCTCGACCGGTTCGCCGAGGCGGCCCGCACGCTCGACCGCGGGCGGGCGGAGTCCGAGCACCTCGGCACCGGCTGGTCGGCGCCGCTCTGGCACTACTACGGCGCGCAGCTGCTGGCCGCGGGCGGCCAGCTCGACGAGGCGCTGGCCGAGGCCGACGCCGGGGTGCAGGTCGCCGAGCGGCTCGGATCGCACCAGCTCGCGGTCCCGCTGTTGGCCACGCTGGTTCGGCTGGCCGTCGAGCGCGGGGACATCGACGGCGCGGCGACGTACCAGGATCGGATGCACCACCTGATGCGCACCGGCATCACCGCCGCGCCGGAGGACGTCGTCTGGGCCGAAGGGGTGCTCCTCGACGCGATCTCCGGCCCCACCGCCGCCCTTCCGACGCTGCGCCCCCTCTACGACGCGCTGCCGGACCGTCCGGTCCTCATCGGACAGGATCCGCGCAACGCCGCCACGCTGGTCCGGATCGCGCTCGCCGCCGACGACGCCGAGCGCGCGCGCCGCGTGGTCGCCGCCGCGCACGCGTTCGCCCACCGCAACCCCGGCCTGCACTCCCCGGCCGGTGCCGCCGCCCACGCCGACGGGCTGCTGCGCCGTGACCCGGACGCGCTCGGCACGGCGATCGCGCACTTCCGGGCCACGCCGCGCCGCCTGGCGCTCGCCGCGGCCCTCACCGACACCGCCGCCCTCACCGACACCGCCTCGAGCGGCGCGGCAGCCGACGCGCGCGCCCAGCGACGGGAGGCCCACGAGCTCGCCACCGTGTGCGGCGCCCACGCGCTGCGCGTCCGCGTGGAGCGCCTCCTCGGCTCGGCGGCCGCCCTGAGCGCGCCCGACTCCCCGCTCGGCCTGCTCACGCCGGCCGAGCGTCGCGTCGCGCTCCGGATCGCGGACGGATCGACGAACCACGCGGTGGCCGAGGCGCTGCACCTCTCGAAGCACACCGTCGACAGTCATCTGCGCAAGATCTTCGCGAAGTGGGGGGTCAAGAACCGGGTCGCGGTGGCCGCGATCGTGACCAGGGCTCTCCAAGATCACGGAAAGACGTGATGGTGAGCCCGCAGTTCCTGGCCCAGCATGGCCAGGCGTGACGGATCTCGTCACGGGGGCATCGACGGGGGATCTACGGGGAGGATCGATGGCCACATCAGCGCCGCACGCCCAGGTGCTGGTCGTCGGAGCGGGGGCAGTCGGCTCCGTCGTGGCGCTCGAGCTCGCGCACCACGGCGTCCCGAGCGTCGTCCTGGACCGGGCGGTGACACCGCCCCAGACGACCGGCGTGGACTACCTGGACAGCCGGAGCATGGAGCTGCTGCGCCGGCTCGGGTTGACGGCCGCGATCCGCGCGCAGGGCGTGGCGGACGGCGCCCCGACCGAGGTGGAGTGGAGTCAGGACCTCGACGAGCCGCCGGTGCTCATCTCGTCCGCCCCCTCCCCCGACGAGCTGCGCGAGAGGTACGCCCTGGTGCAGGACGGCAGCGCGCCGGTCGAGTTGCCGCAGCGGGTGTCCGGGGCCCGGCTCGCCGCCGGGCTGCGGACGGCCGTCCAGCGGCATCCGCTGATCGACCTGCGGCTGGGCTGGACGTTCACCGGGCTGCGGATCGAGGGCGAGCGCGTCGTCGCCACCGCCCTGCACCGCAGCGCTGGCGACGCCCGGCAGCGCAGCACGACCCGGCAGGTGCTCGAAGCGCGGTACGTCGCCGGGTGCGACGGTGCCCACAGCACCGTCCGGCAGTGCCTCGACATTCCGATGGCCGAGCTCACGGCACCGGTTCAGTACTGCTCGGTGTCCTTCCGCAGCGCCGAGCTGTCCCGGCGCTGCGCCGGACGGCCGGCCTCCACGGTCATCGTCGGGAGCCTGACGCTGGAGCACCGGGAGGCCGACACCTGGGTCGGCCAGCTACGGATGGCGCCTGGCGACACCGTCACCGCCGACCCGGTCGCGCTGCTCCGCCGGGAGCTGGGGAGCCGGGTGGAGGCGGCGGAGGTCCTCGACGTCACGCAGTGGGACGACGCGCTCGCGGTCGCCGATCGCTACCGCTTCGGCCCGGCGTTCCTGGTGGGCGAGGCCGCGCACCGGTTCCATCCGGTCGGCGACAACGCGGCGACCAGCATCGGCGACGCCGTCGACCTCGGCTGGAAGCTGGCCGCGGTGCTCAACGGGTGGGGCGGCCCGGGGCTGCTCGACAGCTACGAGGCCGAGCGGCGCCCGTGGGCGCTGATCGACCGGGAGCTGGTCGCGCGCCGGCTGGAGACCCGGCGCCGGTTCGGCCGGCTGAGCGCCGCCGGAGCGTCCCGCGAGTACCTGGCCGGGGTGCTCCGCCAGGAGGTCGCCCGGGACGACGCCGGCCCGCCGGAGACCGGCCTCCGGCTCGCGAGCCGGCCCACGTCCTCCACGGTGATCTGGCCGGGCGACGCCGTGGGCGGCCGGGCACCGGCGGTCCGCCTGGACGACGGCTCGCAGCTCTTCGACCGGCTGGGACCCCAGTTCACGCTGATCGACCTGACCGACGACGAAGCGGGCCGGCCGCTGGTGCTGACGGCTCGGCGGCGGGGCATGCCGATGGCGCACCTGGTCGTCACCGATCGGGCGCTGCGGACCGGCTGGGGCCGGGGCCTGGTGCTGGTCCGCCCGGACCAGCACGTCGCGTGGCGCGCCGACGCGGCTCCGGCGGACTGGAACGCGGTCCTCGACCGGGTCAGCGGCCAGGAAACCCCGTGATCACGTCATGCCGCCGCGGCCCCGCTCACGTCATCCTCGTGGATGTCGGTCGCGCGTCGGGCGGGGTCGGGTCATCGGGGGGGAGCCGGCCCGGCGTCGCGACCGGAGGCAGCGTCGGAGGGGTGCACTGCCTTCGGTCGCACTACGTGAGCCGCTCGATGAGGTGGGGGCCGAAAGGAGCATCGAGCGAGAGCACGACCCGGCACCGGGCACCGGGCTGGGCTGGATAGCCCACCCGCTCCCCACGCAGGTCGCAGATCGTCTGGCCACGTCCGGGCCCGTCGGACGTGTCGACGACGACCTGCACCGTCGGGGCCGTCACGGGGGTGGCCCCGCCGGCGGCGACCGCCGCGGCGAGCGGATCGTGCAGCGGGGCGCAGCGGCGGCCGAACCCGTCGACGTAGAACGTGAAGTACAGGTCGAGCATCCGGCCGAGCGCACGCGGCAGGGGCCGGTCGGCGGTGAGCAGCCGCTCCCGGTCGGCCTCCTCGATGACGTTCTCCATCGTGACGTCCAGCGGCACCAGCGTCAGCGGCCAGTCGGCCGACAGCACGCGGTCGGCCGCGTCCGGGTCGTTGAAGATGTTCGCCTCGGCCACCGGCGTGACGTTCCCCGGCGCCTTGGCCGCTCCGCCCATGACGACGACGCTCTCGACGAGCGAGGGCAGCGCGGGCTCGGCCTCCAACGCCCTGGCGAGGTTGGTCAGGGGGCCGATCGCGACCACCCGCAGCCGGCCGGAGTGCTCGCGGGCCAGCCGGATCAGCAGGTCGGCCGCGGCTTCGTCGGCCTCCGGGTCATGCGGTCCGCGTGGGAGCTCGACGTCGCCGACGCCGTTCGCCCCGTGGATGTGCGCGGGGCCGCCGTGCCAGCGGCCGGCCAGCGGCCGCTCGGCACCGACCGCCACCGGGACGTGGCCGTGCCCGCCCAGCGCGAGCAGGTCGAGCGTGTTGCGGGCGGCGCGGTGGGCGTCGATGTTGCCGAACACCGTGCCGACGCCGACCAGGTCGACGTCCGGGTGGGCCATGAGGTAGGCGATCGCGAGCGAGTCGTCGATACCGGTGTCGCAGTCCAGGTAGACCGGGCGGCCCATGGGTGGAGCTCCTCGCGCAGTTCTCGGAACGGTTCTCCCGGCATTCTGCCGAGCGGCTCGCGGGTCCCGAGATGCGGATACCCGCTCGCGGGGCGAGGCTCTGGGCATGGGGCAGCGAGTGCGGTTCGACGGGTGGATCGCGGGGGTGGGGACGACCAGCGGTACCCGCTTGGTGCTGGGACACTGGCCCGGCTCACCGTTCGGGCCGGTCAGCGACGTGATGATGGAGGACGCCGCGGGTCGGCGGACGCTGTTGGCCTCCTCGCCGCGGCTGGCGGAGTTCGTCGCGGCGACCTACCGCTTCGACGACGTGCGCGTGGTGCCGGTGGAGGTGCGGCGCGCCGGACCGCGCTGGGAGGTCTCGGCCGGCGCCCTGGGGTACGCGTTCACCGCCGGGGAGCGCCGCCCGCTCGGTCTCCTGCTGCGGGCGGTGCCGTCGCCGCTGGCCGGGGTGCCCGCCTGGGTGCGGCTGGTCGACCTGCCGGCCCGGCTCGTGCTGCCGGGCGTCCGCACCCACGGCAGCGCGGGCAACGGCCGGTACGAGTGGTACGGGGCCCGCGACCTGCACCCGGTCGTCGCCGCCTCGGCGGAGCTGGACGGGCAGGATCTCGGCTCGCTGACGTCGATCGACCCGCCGGTGAAGTTCGGTTTCGGCTCGACGCCCCGCGACCCGTCCCTCGTCCGGATCACGACGACGGTCTCCCTCCCGTAACCGGGCGGCCCCGGGCGACCCGGCCGTACCCGGATCGGCCACGAAGTGCCCTCACCCGGACCCGGGTTAGGGCTACTTCGTGGCCGATCCGCGTCGGCGGCCAGGGCCGGCGGGGCTCAGCCCACGCGCTCGATGACCGCGCGGCGGATGAGGAACTTACCCGGCTCGCGCACCTGCTCGAACGCCGCGTTGTTCAGCAGTGCGCAGCTCCCGGACGCCCCGGTGACCCGAACCGTGATCGACTTCTGGTTGTCGAGGTTCGTGACCCGCAGCTGTGTCCCGACCGGGAACTGGTTGCTCGACGCCGCCGGGGCACCGTCCTCACCGGACAGCGTCACGGTGCTGCCCGCGCAGACGACCTGGCCGTTTCCTGCGTTCGCCGGCGGCGCCTGCGCTGCCGGGGCGCTCGTCGCCGGAGCCGCGGCGGGCGGCTGGGCCGCAGCGGGCGGCTGGGCGGCAGCAGGCGGCTGGGCGGCAGCAGGCGGCTGGGCCGCAGCAGGCGGCTGGGCCGCAGCAGGCGGCTGGGCCGCGGCGGGCGGAGCGCCCTGACCGTCGGCGACGACGACCGCGGTGCACCCGGCCACCGCACGCCGCTGCTGGATCAGGTCGACGACGGCCTGCCGGTTGGCGATGCGCGCCTCGGAGAGCGCGTCCGGGTTGGCTCGCTGGGCGGCGATGAAGTTCAGGTTGTTCTTCAGCGCCGTGTCCAACCCACCGCAGTCCTCCCTCGGCGCCGCGCTCTGCGCCGCAGGGCTCTCACCGGCCGAGCTCACCCCGATACCCACCGCGGTGGCGCCTCCGAACACGAGCACCATGCCCGCCCCGATCGCTGCCGTCCGCCGCCAACTCGACTTCCGATTCCGCACGACACACCCTTCGGCCGATCCTCGCTGAACACTTCTCGGACCCCTGGCGCCTTCGATAGCCCCTTGCGCCTTCGATAGCGAGGTACGGCCGGTCCAGACCAGTCGGTTCGAACCCATGGATGCTCTTAAGGTTCAGGTATGGACACCCCCGTTCTGGCTCAGGTCACCCGGTCCGGCGTCGTCGAGAGCCTGCACTCCGGCTCGCTCGTCCTGCTGGACGCCGACGGGTCGGTCACGATCGCGGCCGGCGACGTGACCTCACCGGTCTACCCCCGGTCCTCGCTCAAGCCGATGCAGGCGGTCGCCGCGCTGGAGTCCGGCGCCGACCTGGCGGGGCCGCTGCTGGCGCTGGCCGCGGCGAGCCACGCCGCCGAGCCGTTCCACGTCGCGGGCGTGCGGGAGATCCTCGGCCGGGCGGGTCTGCCGGTGGACGCGCTGGGCTGCCCGCCGGACGTGCCCCTCGATCCGGCCGTCCACGCGGCGGCGCTGCGCGCGAACGACCCGACCGATCCCCGGCTCTGGATGAACTGCTCCGGCAAGCACGCCGGGATGCTGCTGGCGTGCGTGGCGTCGGGCTGGCCCACCGACACGTACCTCGACCCGGCGCACCCGCTCCAGCGCCGGGCCGTCGCGGAGGTGGCGGACGCGACCGGGGAGCCGGTGACGCACCTCGGGGTCGACGGGTGCGGAGCACCGGCGGCGACGGTGAGCCTCACCGGGCTGGCGCGCGCGTTCGCCGCGTTCGTCCGGGCCGACGCGGACTCGCCGCGGGGCCGGGTGGCGGCCGCGATGCGGGCGCACCCGGAGTACGTGTCCGGCACCCGCCGGCCGGACACCTGGCTCATGCAGGGCCTGCCCGGGGCGCTCGCGAAGGGCGGCGCCGAGGGCGTGCTCGCGCTGGCGCTGCCGGACGGGCGTGCGCTCGCGCTCAAGATCGCCGACGGGACCCAGCGGGCGGTCTGGCCGGTGGCGGTCGGGGCGCTGCGGGCGGCCGGGGTGGAGACGGAGGTGTTCGCGCGGCTGGCCGACGCACCGATGCTCGGCGGTGGCCGCCCCGTCGGCGCGGTGGAGGCCCGGCCGCTCCCGGCCACGCCGTGAGCGTCAGGCGCGCCCGTCGGCGGACTGCTCGGCCAGCAGCTCGCGGACCCGGGGGATGACCTGCGTCCCGTAGAGCTCGATCGCCGTCGCCATGTGCTCGTGCGGGATCGTCCCGTTCGTGTACTTCAGGTCGAACCGCTGGATGCCGAGCGCCCGCACCGTCCTGGCGATCTTGCGCGCCACGGTCTCCGGTGAGCCGAGGTGCAGCGCTCCGTGGTTGATGTCGGACTCGAAGCGGCCACGCGTGTACTTCGGCCAGCCGCGCTCCGCGCCGATGCGGTTGTGCATGTCCCTGGCGTGCGGCCAGACGATCTCCGCGGCTTCCTCGTCGGTGGCCGCGACGAAGCCCGGCGAGTGCACGGCGACCGGCAGCGGCTCGTGCCCGGACTCGGCGAGCGCCCGGTGGTACAGCTCGACGTAGGGCGCGAACCGAGCCGGGTCGCCCCCGATGATCGCCAGCACGAGCGGCAGGCCGTACCTGGCCGCGCGCACCACCGACTCCGGGCTGCCGCCGACACCGACCGACGCGCGGAGCCCGGACTCCGTCTTCGGGAAGACGTCCTGGCCGCGGAGCGGCGGCCGCACGGTTCCGCTCCAGGTCACCGGCGACCCGTCCAGCAACGCCGACATCAGGTCGAGCTTCTCGCTGAACAGCTTCTCGTAGTCGCCGAGGTCGTAGCCGAAGAGCGGGAACGACTCGGTGAACGAGCCGCGCCCCAGGGTGATCTCGGCCCGGCCCCTGGCGATCGCGTCGAGCGTCGCGAACCGCTCGTACACGCGGACCGGGTCGTCGGAGCTGAGCACCGTGACCGCGGTGCGCAGCCGGATGCGCGAGGTGCGGGCCGCGATCGCGGCGAGCACGATCTCCGGCGCGGAGACCGCGAAGTCGTCGCGGTGGTGCTCCCCCACGCCGAAGCTGTCGACGCCTGCCTGCTCGGCGAGCACACCCTCCTCGACGACGTTCCGGATCACCTCGGGGTACGGCACCGGCTCGCCGTCCAGGCCGACGCTGCGATCGCCGAACGTGTCCAGCCCGAACTCCAGGTCCGCCATCTATGTCCCTCCGGTCTCCGCCGGGTCGAGTATCACCCGGAAGAGTGCCCGCGGATCCTGCAGGGTGGCCGGTGGCCGAGCCGCCGACCTGGCCACCACGTGCGTGAACCGGGCCGGGCGGCGGTGCGGCAGCGGCTCCCCCGGCGCCCACAGGTAGTCACCGACGATCTCGCCGAGCAGTAGCCCGGCCCCCTGCTCGAGCGGCACGCCGACCAGGTCGCCCGGCTGCACGTCGTCCAGGAACGCGGAGAGCTGCCGCAGAGCCTTCGCCGGACGTCGCCCGGACAGCTCCTTGGCCAGCGCCCGCAGCTCGACCGGGTCCAGTCCCGTCGCGTCGACGTCGACGCCGGAGTCGGTGCCGATGCCCACGACGCCCTGCGACAGCGCGGTGCCCAGCTCCAGCGGTCCGGCCGGGCGGACGATCCACACCGGCACGCCGTCCGGGGCCGGTACCGGGGGGACGTCGTCCGCCGGCGGCCAGACGTAGGGCAGGTCGTCGGGCGTGTCCGGGAACCGTGGCCGGTAGAACGCCGGATCCTTCGCGCGCAGGTTTGACCGGTGCGAGCGGTGCACGGCCTCGTCGCCGATCCAGCTCGGCAGCAGCCCCGCGGCCGCCGCCTCCGCCTGCGTCATCGCGGCGGCGTCCGGCGCGAACTCGGCGATCAGCGACGCCGTGCTGTCGGCGAAGCCGCGTTCGCGCCAGCCGCGCACCATCGCCAGGCCGTAGACGACGAGCCCGGCCGTGCGTCCGCGCCACATCGTGACGACCGGGTGCGAAGCCCAGCCGTAGTCGGGCAGCTCGAGCGCGCGCAGCACCTGCAGGGTCTCGACGCGCTGTTTGCCCAGGCGCGGGGAGTCGAGCAGGTCCGCGCTCTCGGCGAAGTCGGCGACGGGAAGGAAGGTCTGCAGTTAGATCACCAGGCTCAGGAGCAGGACGCCGATCAAGCCGCAGACCGAGATGAGGCACTCCATCACGGTCCACGTCTTGAGGGTCTGGCCGACGGTGGTACCGAGGTACTCCTTGATCAGCCAGAAACCCGCGTCGTTGACGTGGGAGAGGAACAGCGAGCCGGCCCCGATCGCCAGCACCATCAGCGAGACGTGGGCGCTGGTCTGGTCGGCGGCCACGGGTGCCAGGATGCCCGAAGCGGTGACGGTCGCGACGGTCGCCGAGCCGGTGGCGACCCGGATCAGCACCGCGACGATCCAGGCCAGGAGCAGCACGGGCAGCGCGCTGCCCTCGACGGTGTCGGCGATGATCTGAGCGAGCCCGGTGTCGATGAGGACCTGCTTGAGGCCACCGCCGGCGCCGACGATCAGCAGGATCCCGGCGATCGGCGGCAGCGAGTCGCCGAGCGTCGACGCGATCGCCCCCCGGTCCATGCCGGCGCCGAGGCCGAGCCCGAGGATGCCGGCGAGCACGGCGATCGTCAGCGCGATCAGCGGCGTCCCGATGAAGTCGATCGCGTCCTTCACCGCGTTCTCGGCGTCGGGCGCGACGACGTCGGCGATGGCCTTGGCGAGCATGAGGACGACCGGCAGCAGGATGCAGGCGAGCGTGACCGCGAAGCTCGGCCGCGTGCGGGCCTCGACGGACGACGTGGTCGTACGGCCGCGGTAGCCGTCGGTGCCCGACGACGCGTCGGCGGCGTCCTCGACGTCGACGCCCGCGGTTCCGGCGGTCCGGCCACCGCGGTCGGTGGCGCCGTCGCCGGACTCCGCACGCGTGGCGGGCGTTCCGCCGCCCGGCCGGTCCTGGTCGGTCGTGAAGAGGTCCGGCACCGGCACGTCGACCCAGCGGGCGGCCCACCGGCTGAAGAGCGGGCCGGAGATGATCACGGTCGGGATCGCGACCAGCAGCCCCAGCGCGAGCGTGAGCCCGAGGTTGGCGTTCAGGGCGCTCACCGCGACCAGCGGGCCGGGGTGCGGCGGCACCAGCCCGTGCATCACCGAGAGGCCGGCCAGCGTCGGGATCGCGATCCGGAACAGCGGCAGCCCGGAGCGCCTGGCCACCAGGATGATCACCGGGATCAGCAGGACGACGCCGATCTCGAAGAACATCGGCAGGCCGATGATCGCGCCCACCAGCGCCATCAGCCACGGCAGCGCGGCGGGCCGGGCGCGGCCGACGATCGTGTCGACGATCTGGTCGGCGCCCCCGGAGTCGGCCAGCAGCTTCCCGAACATCGCCCCGAGCCCGATCAGCAGGCCGACCGACGCCATCGTGTCACCGAATCCGCCGCTGAAGCTCGTGGCGACGCCGGCGGCCGGTAGCCCGGCGCCCAGCCCGAGGCCGATCGCGCCGATCGTCAGCGCGATGAACGGGTGCATCTTCACCCAGGTGATGAGGACGACGACGACCGCGATCCCCACCAGGGCGGCCGTGATCAGCCGCGGGTCCGAGCTGGCGGGGGGTGGCGCGTCGGCGGCCAGGACAGTCGTGAAATCCATGGGGGCTCCCGGTGACTCCCCGGCACGGCCGGGGGCGGGCTACGACGCCCGCGTGGAGCGCTTACCCAGGTCTCGGACACTTCACCCGGCTCCCGTTCCCGGTCCCGGCAGACGCGGACGCTTTCCGTCCGGTAAACCAGAGGACGACCCTGATCGAGGAGGCACTGTGGTCGACGGTGACGTGCTCAGCACACAGAAGCGGGGGCGCCGGATAGCGCTCTCGAAGGAGGAACTGGACACGTTCCTCGCCGAGAGCCGCACCTGCCGGGTGGCCACGCTGACGTCGTCGGGCGCACCGCACGTCTCGCCGCTCTGGTACGTCTGGGACGGCACGTCGCTGTGGCTCTACTCGATCGTCAAGAGCCAGCGCTGGACGGACATCCTCCGCGACCCACGGGTGGCGGTCGTCGTCGACGCCGGGCACGACTTCTTCGAGCTGCACGGCGTCGAGCTGCGCGGCACGCTGGAGCAGGTCGGCGAGGCGCCGCGGACCGGCGCGGAGTCGATTCCCGAGCTGGAGGCCGCCGAGCGGCTGTTCGCCGCGAAGTACTTCGGCGGCGAGGCCAACATGTACCACGACGGCAGGCACGGCTGGGTGCGGCTGACGCCGTCCAAGATCGCGTCCTGGGACCACCGCAAGATCGCGGGCCTCGACGAGGGCTGAGTTCCGGCGCTGCACCAGGAAGCCGCCGGTCACCCGGAGGTTCGCCGCCGGTGATCCAGCCCGCGTCCCGTCCGGCAGGAACGCCACGACCTGGCGAGGTCCACGGGCCGGCTCACCCCTTGTCGCTGTGACGATGCGCACTAGAACGTTCTAGAGATCCAGGTATAGGCTGACCAGGAGCTCTCGACGATTCGCACACCGCTGTGCATCGGATCACACCGAAAGGCCCAGGGTGGAAACCGTCTCCCGTGCCCGCCGTACGACCGCGGTGCTCTCGCTCGCACTCGGTGGCTTCACGGTCGGTCTGACCGAGTTCGTCGCGATGGGGCTCCTGCCGGAGATGGCGCGGGGCCTCCTCCCGGAGCAGTACGCCCGCTCGACGTCGGACGCCGTCGCCACCACCGGCTGGGCGATCACCGTCTACGCGCTGGGCGTGGTCGTGGGTGCTCCGACGATCGCGGCGCTCAGCGCACGCCTGCCGCGCAAGCGGCTCGTCGTCGGCCTGCTGGCGCTGTTCGCGGCGGGCACCGTCGCCTCGGCGCTGGCGCCGACGTTCCCGCTGGTGCTGGTCGCCCGGTTCGTCGCCGCGCTGCCGCACGGCGCGTACTTCGGCGCGGCCGGAATGGTCGCGGCCGCGATGATCGGCCCCGGCAGCCAGGCGAAGGGCTTCGCCGCGGTGCTGTCCGGGCTCACCGCGGCCAACATCTTCGGCGTCCCGCTCATCACCTCGCTGGGGCAGGCGACCAGCTGGCGGGTCGCCTACCTGGTGATCGCCGGGATGTTCGTGCTCACGCTGCTGGCGGTGGCCGCCACCGTGCCGTCGATCGCCGCCGCGCCTGGCGGCTCGCCGCGGCGGGAGCTGGCCGCGTTCCGCGCACCGCAGGTCTGGCTCGCCGCCGCGATCGGCGCGATCGGGTTCGCCGGATTCTTCGCGGTCTACAGCTACATCGCGCCGGTCACCACGCACACCGCCGGCCTGTCCGACGGTGCGGTGCCGTGGGTGCTGGCGACGATCGGCCTCGGCATGACCGCGGGCAACCTGCTCGGCGGCGTGGTCGGCGACCGCAACATCCGGCGCAGCATCGTGCTGGGGCTCGGCGCGGTGGTGCTCGCGGCGGCGGCGTTCGCGCTCTCCGCGTCGCACCCGGCCGGGTTGTTCGTCTGCGCGTTCGCGGTCGGCGCGGCCTGCCTGGTGACCGCACCGGCGCTGCAGGCCCGGCTGATCGAGGTGGCGCCGGGCGCCCAGCTGATGGGGGCGGCGATCAACCAGTCGGCCACCAACGTCGGCAACAGCCTCGGCGCTGCGCTCGGCGGGCTGGTGATCGCCGGGGGCCTCGGCTACACCGCGCCGGCCTGGGTGGGCGCTGGGCTGGCGCTGGCCGGCGTGGCGATCGCCGTCGCCAGCTTCCGGTTCGACGGTCGCCCGCGGGTACCGGTCGCACCGCAGCCGGCCGCCGCCACGGTCGCCTGAGTTTCAGTAGGCTCTGTACATGGGCGAACGCCGGCCGACGCTCGCGGACGTCGCCGCGCAGGCCGGGGTGTCCACCGCACTCGTGTCGATCGTCATGCGCGACGCCCCCGGCGCCAGCGCCGACACCCGCAGGCGGGTGCTCGACGTCGCCGAGCGCCTCGGCTACCGCCCGGACAGCCGGGCCCGCCTCCTCCGCAGCGGCCGCAGCCGGCTGCTCGGGGTCGTGTTCGGGGTCCAGCACGCGTTCCACGGCGACCTGGTCACCGGCCTCTACGAAGCCGCCGACGAGCTGAAGTACGAGCTGGCGCTCAGCGCGGTGACGCCGCGCCGCGACGAGCGTCGTGCCGTCGCCGGCCTGCTGCAGGACCGGTGCGAGGCGCTGATCGTGATCGGCCCGCAGTCCTCGACGGCGGACCTGGCCGCACTCGCCGCCCGGATGCCGATCGTGGCGATCGGGCGCGACGTCCGCCACCGGGCGATCGACGTCGTCCGCAACGCCGACTGCCAGGGCCTCCACCAGGCCGTCGATCACCTGGTGGGGCTCGGCCACCGGCGGATCGTCCACATCGACGGCGGGCGTACGCCTGGCACGGCCGAGCGTCGCCGCGGCTACCGCGACGCGATGCGCCGGCACGGTCTGGACGCCGGACTCCGCGTCGTGCCGGGCGGGCCGACCGGCGAGGACGGTGCCACGGCCGTCGCGGCGCTGCTGGACGATCCGCCGACGGCGATCACGGCCTTCAACGACCTGGCGGCGACCGGGGTACTGGACGCCCTGCGCCGGGCCGGGCTGTCGGTGCCCGGCGACGTCAGCGTCATCGGCTACGACGACAGCCGCCTGGCCCGCCTGACCTACCTCGACCTCACCACGATCGCGCAGGACACCGCCGCGATGACGACGCTCGCGGTCCGGCGCGCGGTCGACCGCATCGAGGGCACCGAGGTGACGCAGCGCGAGGTGGTGATCCCGCCCCGTCTCGTGCCGCGAGGCACCACCGCAGCGGTTCGTCAGCCCCCGGCCAGCAGCCAGCGCGCGGCGGCCCCGCGGAACGGCGCCAAGCCCTTGTAGTCCGCCATGTCCCCGGGCAGCTCCGCCAGCACCCGGCCGAGCCGGAGCCGCCACTCCGGCACGGTCGCCACCTCTTCCAGCGACGCCAGGTACGTCCGGATCAGGAACAGGATCGCGCCCGAGTACCCCAGCCGGATCAGGTGCTGCACCTCGACCCGGAGGTGCAGCTGCGCGGCGAGCTCGTCGCCGGTCAGCGCCGCGGCGGCGGCCCGCGACGGTCCCCAGTCGGGCAGCGCCTCGGTCGACTGGTCGAGCCGCCGGCCCACCGTCATCGACCAGTTCGTGCGCCGGTACTCCTCCCCCGGCTGCAGACGCATCAGGAACCGCTGGGCGCGGGCGACCACCCCGTCGTCGTGCACGCGCGGCACCGGGCCGTGGATCTCGGTGAACGTCATGCCGACGTCGAAGCCCACCGACCACCCGGCGGCGAACGTCACCAGCGCCGCGTCGGCCCACAGCGCGTCCTCGCGCTGGTCGAGCAGCACGATGTCGTCGGGGATCTGGCTGCCGAGGAACGCCAGCGGGCCGCCGGGCAGCGACGCGTCGTCACCGTCGCGGAATCGCTGGTCGACCCCGAGCAGCCGGTTGCGCCACCGGTACTCGCCGTCGCGGACGTCCAGGCTCATGACGTCGGCAGCGGAGACGGCCAGGTCACGCAGGACCGTCACCACCGCGTCCCAGCAGGCCGGACGGGCCGATTCCCGGACGCGGAGCCGGCCCGGATCCGCTGCGAGGATCCGGGCCCGCTCCGCGAGGTCGTCGGAGTAGTTCTCGTCGATGTCGACGAGGGTGCTCCCCCACTCCCCGGCCGCCGTGCGCACCGGCGTCCGGGCACGCTCGACGTTCGTGCCGTACCGGAAGGTGTCGGCCCGGAAGGGGAAGGGGAAGCGGGAGATCACCCGGTGATCGCCGCGACCTCGGCCGGAGTGAGCGTGATGCTCGCCGCGGCGATGTTGTCCTCGAGGTGCGCGACCGAGCCGGTGCCGGGGATCGGCAGGATCTTCGGCGACCGGGCCAGCAGCCAGGCCAGCACGATCTGCCTGGGCGAGACCCCGCGATCGGCCGCGGCCTGCTCGACCCCGGCGCTCTCGGCGCTGATCGGCGCCCACGGCAGGAAGACCAGCTCCTCCTGCTCGCACAGGTCGACGATCGTCTCCGACGTGCGGTCCGCGACGTTGTACCGGTTCTGGACCGACACGATCGGGGTGAGACCCTGGGCGATCGCGATCTGCGCCTCGTCGAAGTTCGAGACGCCGATGTGACGGATCTTGCCGGCCTGCTTGGCCTCGATCAGCGCGCCGAGCGACTCCTCGATCGGCACCGCGGGATCCGGCGCGTGAAACTGGTAGAGCGGGATCTGCTCGAGCTTGAGGCGCTTGAGGCTGCCGTCGAGCGCCGCGGTCAGGTGCTCGGGCGAGCCGTTGCGCGGCCAGACGCCGGGCCCGGTCCGGGTCAGGCCGCCCTTGGTGGCGATCACCAGGTCGTCGGCGTACGGGTAGAGCGCCTCGGCGATGAGCTCCTCGCTGACGTTCGGCCCGTAGGAGTCGGCGGTGTCGATGAAGTTGACGCCGAGCTCCACGGCCCGCCGCAGCACGGCCTTCGCGACCTCGCGGTCCGGCGGGTCGCCCCACACCCCGTCGCCGGTGATGCGCATGGCGCCGAAGCCCAGCCGGTTCACCGTGAGGTCACCGCCCACATCGATCGTTCCGGCGGCGGCGGCGTTCAGTTCCGACATTCGGCGGACTCCTTCGGTAGCAGCGCGGGTCTGAATCGAACCTACGCCCGCCTTCGCGCCCCGGCCATCGGTCAGCCGACTGCACCGTGGATGCCGCCCTCCGCCGGGGTCGGACCGCCGACCGGCGGACCCTCGAGGGCCGGCCGGGGCGGACCGGTCAGCGCGTCACCACGGGACGGTGCCGGAGCGGTCCTGGAACGTCCCGGTCGGACCGTCGGAGCCGATCGACGCGAGCGCCACGATCGCGTCCGTGCCCTCCTCGACGGTCTGCGGGCCGCTGTGCCCGTTGAAGTCGGTGGCGGTGTAGCCGGGATCGACCGCGTTGATCCGGATCTCCGGGATCGCCTTGGCGTACTGGGTCGTCAGCATCGTGACCGCGGCCTTGGAGGCGGCGTAGAGCGGCGCCGCGACCGTCGACTCGAACCGCTCCGGGTCGTGCGTGACGCCGAACGAGCCGAG